>Ga0209344_10000036_pt1 | contig 319095 bp, 271 predicted proteins | sample Cruoilmetagenom6_FD_187293 | JGI IMG/M metagenome (GOLD analysis project Ga0209344, IMG submission 187293) | Oil polluted marine microbial communities from Coal Oil Point, Santa Barbara, California, USA - Santa Barbara Oil Seep Sample 6 (SPAdes)... | ecosystem: Environmental > Aquatic >...
TCTCTTTCGGACTCATTATAATTGCCAGTTTGGGCTTAAGCGGTTGTAAAAGCACCAATGGATTACACAAACGCATGAAAAACAAATCCAAGAAAAAATGCGATTGCCCAGGATGGACGCTAGAAAAGCCAATCAAAAATTACTGGATTTAATCTACACATCTTCTACTTGCAAGTCATCTAGCTTTTGTAAATATGTTACCTCTACAGTGACATAACCAAATTCTTCCACTGTTTTTCCTTCGATTAAGTAACATCCCTTTCCTCTAAATGGATAGCGAGTTGCTACTGGCGGAAAATGAACGGTATCAATCCAATCTCCATTTTTATCAACGAAAGTTCCAAACTGCATAATCTTCCGACTCGACGTCCGTGTATTTTTTATAGTGACCAAGTAACCAACCATCCGAACTTTCTTTCCAACTACACCACTCAACTGATTGACGAAAGTCAGCCCTTCAGGCATCTTCTTCACCAATTCAAAAGGAGAACACAATGGAAATCCCAAAATTAATCGCTGATCGAGAACTTCTAACAACGGATTTTGATCCAACTTAGGTAATTGAAACTCCTTTACGACTGGACCAAATAAATCTCGTTTAGGTTGAGATTTTTTAGCCGTTCCCAACAACTGATGCACTTCCCACAATAATGCTTGTCGTGTTTTCCCAGAAAAACGAAATGCTCCAATTCGAATCAAAATGCGCAACTGCTCCACCGAAATACTCAATCGGTTCACAAAATCTTTTAAATCGAGGTAATCTCCATTTTCATTTCGTTCACTCACAATTTTGATGGCTACGCGCTCTTCAAAATCTGTCATATGAATAAATCCCATGTAAATATCCTTCTCATTGTGTAACGTAGTTAAGTAATCGCTTTTATTGACACAGGGACCATGAATAATTGCTCCTTGTCGGCGAGCTTCCTGAAAATAGGCTTCTCGCGAATAAAATCCACCAAAATTATTGATTACTCCTACAATAAACTCATGTGGAAAGTGTGCCTTCAAATACAAACTCTGATAGCTCTCCACTGCATAAGATGCCGAATGTCCTTTAGAAAAAGCATAGCCAGCGAAACTTTCAATCTGCAACCACACTTCATTGATGGTAGTCGATGGATATCCTTTCGCTGTACAATTGGCATAAAACTGATCTTTTACTTTTTGAAATTCTTCTCTAGAGCGAAACTTTCCCGACATTCCTCTTCGAAGCATATCTGCTTCTCCTAGTGTTAACCCAGCAAATTGATGCGCTACTTTTATCACATCTTCTTGATATACCATTACGCCAAAAGTCTCTTTCATCAACTCCTCCAAAATAGGATGCGTCGGTTTTTCCCGTGGCATATTGTTAAACCGCAGAATATATTCCCGCATCATCCCCGACTTCGCTACTCCAGGACGAATAATAGAACTCGCCGCTACCAAGCCTAAATAATGATCTACTCTCAACTTACGAAGCAACATCCGCATGGCTGGCGACTCCACATAAAAGCAGCCCATCGTTTGCCCTTCCCTCAAAAGCGCCTTTACTTTTTCATCTTCCTTAAATCGTTTTACGTCGTGAATATCCAACGTGATGCCATGTCGTTTCTCCACCATTTCTGCTGCATCCCGAATATGTCCCAAACCACGCTGACTAAGCACATCAAATTTATACAAGCCAGCGTCTTCAGCTTCCAACATGGAATAGTGTGTAATCGGAAAACCTTTGGGCGGCAAAGAAGTCGCAGAGAAATAATGAATCGGTCGTTCTGCGATTAAGATTCCTCCTGCATGAACACTTAAGTGAGATGGAAATCCGTGTAAATAGGCCGCATACCGATAAATAAGCCGCTGAATATCGTCCAACTTTGTAGAAGTTGACGGCTCTTCCGCGAACCGATCTATCTCATTTTTGGGAAGTCCAAACACTTTTCCCAATTCACGAATCACTGCTCGCTGCTGAAAAGTAGAATAAGTAGCCACCAACGCCGTGTGTTCCAATCCATATTTCTCAAATAAATACCGCGTCACATCATTCCGATCTTTCCACGAAAAGTCAATGTCAAAGTCAGGTGGATTTTCTCGGTATGGATTGATGAATCGTTCGAAATACAAATCCAATTCAATGGGATCGACATCAGTAATCAGTAAACAATATGCCACAATACTATTGGCTCCACTACCACGTCCAACATAGAAATAACCCTTCTCCCGAGCGTAACGAAGCATGTCCCAATTGATCAAAAAATAAGTCGCAAACCGCTGCTCGCAAATTACTTTCAACTCCTTTTCTATTCGATCATAAATTGTTTGAGATGGAGTTTCATAGCGCAACGGTAAGTTTTCGTAACATAGTTTTCGCAACAACACTGTATCTTCCTCTACCGAATTTCCAAACAACTGCTTATTCTCATGAATGGTATTGCTCTTACCCGTTCCTTTATAATTGAAATAAATACTACAATTATCAAGCACCCTTTTTGTGTTCTCTATAATTTGTGGAAACTCAGCGAATGCTTGGAGCAAGACTTCTTTCGATAGAAAAATTTGCTCTAAACTTCCTTCTTCCTCTTTCGGCAGTTGACTCAACAACTTATTATTGTCAATGGCTCTTAACAACCGATGCGCATTAAAATCACGTTTATTCTGAAAAGTCGCCGTTTGCAAAATCACCATTTTGTCCAGTCGACTTTTCCATTTAGAAAATGGCAAACGGATCAAATCAGACACCTTTACGCCAATCCATTCATGATTTGCCAATTCCCAATCGCAATCCACTACAGAAAACGGGTAAACAATAATCACATTCTTCATTTTGGGAGCTCGACCATTAAACGCTTGTTGTAAATGAAGGTGCTGACTCAACAGTCGATTTAATGCTAAGAAGCCTTCATTATTCTGTGCCAATCCGACAAATTGCTGCGCGACTCCATTTCTAAAATCAATACCTACTATCGGCTTCAAACCCTCCTTATTGGTTAATCGAACCACATTTAGGCAAGCAGATGTATTGTTAATATCCGTCACTACTACTTGTTGATAACCCAAATCAACAGACAGTTCCACCAATTTTTTAGGCGATAGTGTACCGTATTTAAAACTGAAATAGGTGTGGTTGTTTAGCAACATTTTCACCCTTTAAAACTCGGAACATCATACTGCTTCACTCCTAATGCTATTGCTCTCGTCAGCGAGCTATCCCCAAAACGTTTCTTCATCCGATCGATCGCTTGATACAAATTAATCTGTTCCGAGGTATCCGAAAATAGATTAATCTGATACCCTCCATTTACTAAATGACTAAAGCGCACTCCAACCAATCGGAGCAACACGCGCCGCTGATACAATTTCAAAAACAGCTCTTTTACTATTGCAATCAATTCATCGTCGTTGGCGGTATAAGGAATTGACTTTTGAGTGGTTTGTGTATCAAAATCTGAGTAGCGAACCTTTACCGTTACGCAAGCCGTCAACTTTTCTTTCGTTCGTAATTTATAGGCCAACTTTTCCGTCATCGCGATAAGTGTACTGTTCAGCAACGCCATATCCGTAGTATCTGTTGTGAATGTACGTTCTGCAGAAATTGATTTTTTCTCCGAATAAGGAATCACCGGAGAGTGGTCAATCCCCTGTGCCTTCATCCATATCGAATGCCCACTTTTTCCCAATACATTTTCCAACAGTTCCACCGGCATTTGCTGTAAAGTCAGCACCCGCTCCACACCCATATTTCGTAATAAATGATAGGTTTTAGCTCCTACTTGTGGGATTTTGTTCACTGTAAGAGGAGAAAGAAAACATTTTTCCATCCCTCTTAAAACCTGTAGCTGCCCGTTGGGTTTGGATTCATTGGTGGCAACTTTAGAAACCGTTTTATTGGATGAAAATCCAAAAGAAATCGGCAGTCCAGTTTCTCGAATGATTCGCTGCCTTAATTCTGTCGCCAATTGATAGGCACCAAAAAAACGATCCATTCCTGTTAGGTCAACATAAAATTCATCAATGGATGATTTTTCATACATCGGAACTGACTCCGCCACTACTTCGGTTACCATTTTAGAGTAATAACTATAACGCTCAGAATCGCCACCTAACACAATGGCATGCGGACATAATCGCTTCGCCATTTTCATCGGCATAGCAGAATGAATCCCATATTTCCGAGCCTCATAACTACACGAAGATACTACTCCACGGTTGCCGCTTCCACCAATCAAAAGTGGCTTATCTTTTAGCTCACTATTTTGCAACACTTCAACCGATACAAAAAAGGAATCTAAATCTAGGTGTACAATATTTCTATCTACCTCTCTCACGTACTTTTTATTTGTTGCTTTAATTATTTTTGCTATTTTTGACAATAATAACGTCAATATTTCGTCAATAATTTAGTCAAAATAATTTATCAACTCCTAATTTTTAACACATGTATTTTGGTTCAAATATTAAATTACTCAGAAAGAGAAGAAAGCGATCACAAGAAGATGTTGCACAAGCAGTAAACATTAAGAGATCATCATTAAGCGGCTATGAGCTAGGCACTTCAGAACCAAACTTCGAAACATTACTAGCGTTCTCTGAGTACTTTAAAATCAGTACTGACAAGCTGTTAAAACTCGATTTAAATCGTGTTTCAGAGATGTACATGAGTCAATTAGAAAAAGGTTTTGACATTGATATTACTGGAAGTAAATTGCGTGTGCTAGCCACTACAGTGAATAGCGAGAATGAAGAAAATATTGAGCTCGTTCCAGTGAAAGCGAAAGCAGGGTACACCACAGGATTCTCCGATCCAGATTTCATTAAAGTACTGCCAACTTTTCAATTGCCCTTTTTAACGAAAAACAGAAAATACAGAACCTTTCAAATCAGTGGAGACTCTATGCCACCCGTTTCAGACAAATCATGGGTAACTGGAGAATTCGTACAAAACTGGGAATTGATCAAAAACGGATATCCATACATCGTAGTAACACAAGACGATGGCGTCGTTTTCAAAGTGGTATACAATCAAATGCATAAAAACCAAACACTACTACTTTGCTCCACTAACCCAGAATACAAGCCTTATGAAATTCATGTAAATGAAGTAGTTGAAATGTGGAAATTCGTCAATTATATCAGTTCAGAAATGCCTGAACCTAACCTTAGCCGCGATCATTTAGGAAATAGCGTGATGGAATTACAAAAAGAACTGATAGAAATAAAAAATACGTTGAGGGATAAGCAATAAAAAAATAGTTGTTAAAAAATAATAATTCGGTAATTTAGAGCCGTTAAGGCAACTTAATGTGCACTAAAAACGTCTACATAGACATAACGTACGATATTATGAAACAACTATTTACACTATGCTTATCAGCAATGATAAGCCTTTCCTCACTATATGCACAATCAACACACACTCATACTGGTGGTCCAAGCAACTGTATTTCATCGAATATTCCGATGGATATATTGCAACCAGATGGAAAAATTGTAACCGTTGTTTCAAAAGGAAACATGAACCATCATTGGACAGAAACAGTAGACGGCTATACCGTGGTAACAGTAAATGATGCCTTCCAATATGCCACTAAAGTTGGAAACGACTTAGTAGGAACAGGGATATTAGCTCACAATCCCCAAGACAGACTTCCAAGTGAATTAGCAATTGTTAATGCTATTTCAAAATCACTACAACCAGTGATTCAAAACATTAAAAATGGCCCTTTAAATTACACCCCAACATCAAACAAAACATACCCTACAACAGGAACAGTGAATGTCTTAGCTCTGCTAATTGAGTATCCAGATTTAGGTAGCACCTATTCCAAAGCAGATCTAGATAGCTTATTGACTAGTGCTAATCACCACAATGGGGATGGAAGTTTTAAAACTTATTACGCACAATCGTCATTTGGCCAACTTACTATCAATGTAGATGTAATGGGGTGGTATATGGCACAAAATGGACATAAATACTATTCAGACAGTGCGGGAAGTTCAAGAGCGGCAAAACTGGCTAGAGAAGCAGTAGATGCTGCCGAGGTAGCAGGAGCTAACTTTGCCAATTACGACAATGACAACGATGGAAGAGTAGACGGAATTTTAGTAGTACATGCTGGTCCAGGTGCTGAAACCAGTATTCCAAATAGAGATCGATACATTTGGTCTCACCGTTGGGTATTGAACGGAGGAAGTAGCGTACCGGGTGGTGGATCGGTAACTTATGACGGAAAAATCATTAATGATTACATGATAAACCCGGAAACAAGAGGTACATTAACCAATCCAAGATTAGTAGGTATTGGTGTTTTTGCTCACGAATTTGGCCATAATTTAGGTTTACCAGATTTATACGATACTGACCCAAGCAATGGAGATTCAGAAGGAATAGGCAACTGGGGATTAATGGCTGGCGGTGGCTGGCTTGGTGGTGAGCATCGTCCTATTGGGTTTTGCGCATGGGCAAAAGAAGAATTGGGTTGGATTACACCAACAGTCTTAGCAAGCAATGCAACAGGAACTTTCAGCATAAACCCAGCGAGCACTACTCAAAATGACGTTTATAAAATCACAACTTCCAACCCATCAGAGTATTATTTATTAGAAAACCGACAAAAGGTAGGACGTGATTTAGAGTTACCTGGAAATGGATTAGCGATTTGGCACATTAACACTAGTCGATTTGGGAACCAAGACGAAACGAATAAATTAGTAGACCTAGAAGAAGCAGATGGATTAAATGGCTTGGACAATGAAACGAACCGAGGAGATGGTGGAGATTTATACCCAGGAACTTCTAACAATACAGACTTTAACGACTCCTCTAACCCAGATTCTAAATTACAAAACAATTCAAGCTCCGGGTTAATCATTAGAAACATTGCTGAATCAGGAACTACAGTGACTTTTGACCTAGGGGCCGCTTCATCAGCAGCTACTTGCTCAGGATTAACAACATTAACTGCTACCACAGGATCTTTTGATGATGGAAGTGGCTTTTTAGCCAACTATGATGACAATCAAGATTGCTCATGGTTGATTCAACCTACGGGAGTTACATCAATTAGATTAGAGTTTTTATCGGGCTTTTTTGATACTCAAGCTCCCGCTGACTCTGTAACCGTTTACGATGGGGCAAATGCAAGTGCTCCACGCTTAGGAACGTTTAGTGGAAACACAACTCCTCCAGTTTTAAATTCATCAGGAAATAGTCTATTTATTACATTTAAAACGGATGGCACTACAAATGCAGGAGGATGGCATGCAATGTATACAACAACATCTAATCTACCTACATGCAGTGGGCTAACCACTTTAACTGCTCAAAACGGAACATTTAGCGATGGTAGTGGCGCAAACAATTACACCAACAACTTGGCTTGCGAATGGCTCATTCAGCCTGCAGGAGCAACTGCTATTGATGCCAACTTTCAAGGAATATTTGGAACTCAAGCCAATACGGATGTAATAAAAATATACAATGGAACATCAAATACAGGAACTTTATTAGGAACCTTTAGCGGATCTACTAGACCTTCCAATACCATTACAGCCAATTCTGGATCTATGTTTGTTGAATTCATAACCGATGGAAGTGTAGATGGATTGGGTTGGACCATTCAATATTCTGCTATACTTGGACCTCCAAAAACATGTAATGGAACAACCAGCCTCACTGGGAACACAGGTAGTTTTAATGATGGTAGTGCTCAATTTAGTCAATATAGTAATAATGTAGATTGTTCTTGGTTAATACAACCCACTAATGGTCAAAATATACAGTTGACATTTAATCGATTCAACACAGAAAATACCTTTGATGTTGTAACCATTTACGATGGAGCAACAACGACATCGCCAGTATTGAGGACTATTTCAGGTTTCCAGACTAGCATTCCTGCTATCAATAGTACAGGGGGCACAATGTTAGTAAAATTTACAACTGATGGAAGTGGCACAAGACAAGGATGGGCGGCTGATTACATTACTGTTGCCCCACCTACCACCTGCAGTGGACAAAGCACACTAACTGCACCATCAGGAACCATAACCGATGGCAGCCCTGCATCAGGAAACTACTCCAATAATCTAAATTGTTCTTGGTTAATACAGCCCATAGGAGCTACTTCTGTGACAGCAACATTCACAAGACTGGCCACACAATTGGGTAACGACCTTGTATCTATCTATGACGGCACCAATAGCTCAGCTACATTACTGGGCACCTTCAGTGGCACGACTTTACCCTCTGCTGTTTCTGGAAATTCAGGTAGCCTTTATATTGAATTTATCTCAGATGCAAGTATCAATAATACAGGATGGTCAATTGACTACACTTCAGTCGGGGCTACAGCATTTTGTGGTGGAACTACAACTCTAACAGCTAATTCAGGCTCATTCTCAGATGGAAGCGGAAGTAGCTCATACAACAACAACACAGATTGCTCTTGGTTAATTCAGCCTGTAAACGGTCAAAATGTAAGATTAGATTTTGACAATTTTAAAACGCAAAATAATACTGACTTGGTTACCATTTATGATGGGACAACCACCTCAGCACCAGTTCTAAATACCTTTTCAGGAAGCACATTACCAAGCACTGTAAATAGCAATGGAAACGCGATGTTAGTTAAATTTACCACCAATGCCACAGGAACTGATGATGGTTGGGATGCAAGATATACCACATTTGCACCTACTACTACGTGCAGTGGTTTAACTAATTTAACTGCTAGTTCAGGCACCTTTACAGATGGTAGTGCCGCTACAGCCAACTATTCAAACAATTTAAATTGCTCATGGTTAATTCAACCTTCATCTGGAGCTAACACCATCACTGTCAACTTCAATCGACTGAACACCCAATTTAACGCCGACGTAGTTACTATTTATGATGGCCCAAACAATAGCTCACCAATACTTGGAACTTATAGTGGTTTTTCAACTCCACCGAGTCTAACTTCAACAGGCGGTAGTGTATATATAGAGTTCAACACCGATGCAAACTTCAACCTACAAGGATGGGAAATCTCCTATACCTCAACAACTGGAGGAGGTTCAACCTTTTGCAGTGGAACTACCAACTTAACAGCGAACTTGGGAACCTTTTCAGATGGTAGTGGTTCTCAAAACTATGGAGACAACTCAAATTGTCAATGGCTAATTCAACCAATAAATGGACAGCCTATCGAATTAACATTTACCAACTTTGCAACTGAACAAGGATGGGATGTTGTTAGAGTATATAATGGCACAACAACAAGTGCTACCTTACTAGGAGCTTTCTCTGGCAATACATTGCCAGGCATAATTACAAGCTCTGGTGGTGCCATGTTAGTGACTTTTACCAGTGACATTTCGGTTACTGATGCTGGATGGGATGCTTCATATCGAACCATCGGTGGTGGATTTTGTAATGGAACAACCACTTTAACTGCTAATTCAGGAACCTTTACAGATGGTAGTGGAAACCAAAATTATGGTGACAATGCAGATTGTAACTGGTTAATACAACCTACATCAGGAGCACAACCAATCACATTAAATTTCACAGCTTTTGCTACTGAAACCACAAATGATTTTGTAGAAGTATTTGATGGTAGTACCAATACTGCACCATCTTTGGGTGTCTTCTCTGGTAACTCCATTCCTCCATCAATAACTAGCACTGGTAGTAGCATGTTAGTTCATTTTTCTTCAGACAACAACAACATTTCTGGCACAGGGTGGAGTGCAAATTACACCACGCCCATTCCAGGTGGAGTTGTAATGAATCCAGATACTGTATTTTTAACCGCAAATGCAGGTGCAAATGGATCATTTAATATAGTTACGAGTAGTAGCTGGACCATTACCGACAATGCTGCTTGGCTAGTAGTGGCCAATGTAAACGGAACAGGAAATTTATCCTCAAATGTATTGGCGCTAAGCTCTAATACAGGAGCAACAAGAATAGGAAAAGTATTATGTACTGCCACCTCAGGCGCATATGACTCATTAATTGTAGTGCAAGCAGGAGGTACTGCCTCTACTTTATCAGTTAGCCCTAAAAATATTACATTAAATTCCCCAGCAAATAGCAATTCACCAGCAAATGTAACGTCTAATACAGCTTGGTTGGCAACAACTTCTGCAAGTTGGCTAACAGTATCTCCAAATTTTGGAACAGGTAATGGATCTGTAACCATAGAAGCCAACTCCGCCAACTCGGGTTCTGCTAGAAACGGAATTGTTGTATTTACCGACATTACTAACACTTTATTTGACACAGTATTCGTCACTCAATCAGGGTCAGGACCCTATATAGATTTTGCTGCAGGCCCCATATTCTTAGCATCAGCATCAGGAAGTACCAATTCTGTTTCATTATCAAGTAATGTCAACTGGACAATTACAAATACAGCAACATGGCTAAGTGTATCCCCGTTAAGTGGCAGCAACGTGGCATCGATCTCCCTTAACTCTCTTTCAGCCAATACTTCTGGCGCTCCCAGAAGTACATGGATTTATGCGACTGACGGAACATTAATAGACTCAGTTGAAATTATTCAAAGAGATGGTTCAGTTCCAAACTTTAATTTAACATTATCTAAAAGCATAATAAACTTAGCACCACCAAGTGGAAGCAATGACTTTTTTGATGTCACTTCCAATGTTAGTTGGAGCTTCAGTGGTGTTCCAGCATGGTTAACCATTAACCCTACTACAGGTTCGAACAATGCTACAATTTCCGTAGTAGCCAACTCAGTAAACAATACTGGAAGCATGAGGACGGCGACGATAACTGCAAGCACTACTACACCCGGTGTAGCACCTAAAGATATCGTCATCAATCAAATTGATGGAAGCTCACCATATCTAAGTGCTTCAGTAGACACCATTGTATTAGGTCAATTACAAGGAAGCACAAATGCATTTGATGTATTAGCCAATGTAAGTTGGACTATACAAGAAAACATGACGTGGCTTTTAATGGGGCCTAAAACAGGAACAAATGATGCGCGAATTACAATTCAAGCAGGAAGTGCCAACAATACGACTTCAGCCCGCTCCGGAAACTTAACCATAAGTTCTGCAGGATTACCTAATAAAATCGTTCATGTAGTTCAGTTAGGAACTCTTGCTACTTTAGATGTAAGTAAAACTCTAGTTAGACTGGCAGGAGACTCAGCAAGTATGAATACTTTTAGTGTATTGGGCAACAGTACCAATTGGACCATTACTGGAACATCTAATTGGTTAGAGATTTCACCGAATAAAGGTTCTTATACTACTCAAATTAGTTTAAAAGCCAAAACGGCAAATCCTGGTGCTCCACGTTCGGACACACTATATGTTACAGCTTCAGGATCAACAACCAAGACTGTTATAGTAACTCAAGACAGCCTTCAAACTATTGGCATAATGGAAAGCAGTATTGCTGAAGGAATGAAAGTATATCCGAACCCAACACTAGGTTTAGTAAACATTGAGGCGAATAGCAACAGGAATATTAATGATTACAACGTAAGAGTGACCAATATAATGGGGGCTATGGTTAATCCTAACCTTCAAACACTTTCCTCCAATAAGATTAGTATAGACCTAACGGGAATGGTAAGCGGAATTTACTTTGTAATTATTGAAAATGGTAAAGACAGAGTAGTTAAACGAGTTTCTCTACTGGAATCGTTTTAAGAAATAAACTATATAACTACAAAGCGTCCAACTCACCAATAGTTGGACGCTTTTTTGTTGTAATACAGTACTAAAAAAGCCCTCAACCGTTATTCGGCTGAGGGCTTTTACATTATAAATTAATACTATTTATTTTCCATCGTTTCTAAAGGAAGGGATTCCTGTAATATCCATTCCAGTAATTAATAAATGAATATCATGTGTTCCTTCATAAGTCACCACTGACTCTAAATTCATCATATGTCGCATAATGGAATATTCACCAGTAATTCCCATTCCACCATGAATTTGACGCGCTTCACGAGCTATCTTTAGTGCCATATCCACATTATTTCTTTTGGCCATAGAAATTTGAGCAGTCGTCGCTTTACCTTCGTCTCTTAAAACACCTAATCTCCATGTTAACAATTGAGCTTTAGTGATCTCCGTAATCATTTCAGCCAATTTCTTCTGAACCAACTGGAAGGATGCAATAGGGCGATCAAATTGAATTCTTTCTTTGGAATAACGCAACGCTGAATCATAACAATCCATAGCGGCACCAATTGCACCCCACGCAATTCCATAACGCGCGGAATCAAGGCAGCTCAGTGGAGCTCCTAAACCTGATCGACCTGGCAATAAGTTCTCTTTTGGAACTTTTACATTATCAAAAACCAATTCCCCAGTGACAGATGCCCTAAGCGACCACTTCCCTTTAGTTTCAGGAGTAGTAAATCCCTCCATCCCTTTCTCTACCAAAAGTCCATGAATTCTACCCTCTTCATTCTTAGCCCAAACTACAGCCACGTCTGCAATAGGTGAATTTGTAATCCACATTTTGGCTCCATTAAGTAAGTAATGGTCTCCATTATCTTTAAAATTTGTAATCATTCCACTAGGGTTAGAACCATGATCAGGCTCTGTCAATCCAAAACAACCAATCATCTCACCCTTGGCCAACTTTGGCAAATACTTCATTCTCTGTTCTTCTGACCCATACTTCCAGATTGGATACATTACCAAAGAACTTTGAACAGATGCAGCAGAACGAATACCAGAATCTACTCTTTCTAATTCTTGCATAATCAAACCGTAAGTGATTTGATCTAAACCTGCACCACCATATTGTTCAGGAATATACGGCCCAAAAGCTCCGATCTCAGCCAATCCCGGGATGAGCTGTTTCGGATACTCAGATTTCTGAGCGAAATCTTCTATTATAGGACTAATATTGGCTTTGGCGTACTCTCGAACAGTATCACGAATCAACTTTTGTTCATCGGTATAAAGCTCATCCAATTGGTAATAATCAGGAGCTTGGAATCTATCTGTAGACATATCTATATTTTTGAATAGTGACACAAAATTAACCAATCTTAATCGAAAGAGTTCATTTTAAACTGCGAATAAAACGACTTTCAATGTAATCGGTTCAATTTATCGGCTTAATTTTGAACAAATTTTTATTTTATGATATCTCAGCAATTGATAGACACGAATAATGTCGCTGTACCGTTTGTGACCTCACCTACGGTTGACGACAGTGTTATCAATACTGAGACTAAAAAAGATAGCGTAAAGAAACCTTCGAAAAAGACAACCAAAAAAGCAATTTCTCAGCCAGCTAAACCCATAGAAAGTGAAGCGATCTCATCTATTTTTTCCGACACAACCACCTCACTATCATTAGATAGCACCAACAACCAACCAATCAACAAGTATAAAGAGTTTAATTTAGACTCAATCAATACTTTAATGAATTTTTCATCAGGCTCCACTGAATACCAATCCTACAAAGTGGGTAAGAGATATGAAAAGCCTGCCTACATAGATTTTCAATTATATATCCTGCTTTTCGCCGTTTCTTTGATTGGTTTTACTAGGGCTTTTAACAGAAAGCGATTCAATGAATACCTCATCTCTTTTATTAGTAGAAATGGTTCCATCCAAATTACACGTAATGAAAAAGTATATACTCACCGAGCGAATTTGCTATTACTATTAGCTTATGTTAGTATTACTTCTTTATTAATTCTTCAAATAATTGAATTGGTTGAAATCAACTATGGATGGGGAGCATTCCAGCTTTACCTGTTGATTGCATTCGGGGTTATTTTAACTTACGGTATAAAAATTCTTATTCATAAAACGCTATCCTTAATCCTAGGTTATAAACAAGCTGCTGAAGAGTTTATATTCAATATTGTATTGTACAATCTGGCAAGTTTATTTCTTTTATTGCCATGTTTGCTCCTCTCCTCATATGGCCCGACACAATATCAAGTTCAAGCTTTAAGTGTTGCCTCTATCATTATACTGATTTCCATGGCCATTCGACTGATTAGAGGAGTCCAAATTGGAATATCTCATCAAATAAATTTCGTTTATTTATTTTTGTATCTTTGCACCCTTGAAATTTTACCGTTAATAATTGTTTCAAAATTGCTATTCTTTTAGTCAAATTTCTAATTAACAATACCTTATTAACTTAAAAACCTAATCCCCTTGAAAGTAAAAACTATTTTAGTTTCTCAACCAAAGCCGGATACTGACAAGTCTCCTTATTTTGATTTATCAGAAAAATGTAAGGTGAAAATAGATTTCAGACCGTTTATTCATGTTGAAGGAATCGCATCTAAAGACTTTAGACAAGACAAAATCAACATTTTAGACCACACTGCTATCATTTTAACAAGCAGAAATGCAGTAGATCACTTCTTCAGAATCTGTGAAGAGTTAAGAATTACTGTACCTGACACCATGAAGTATTTCTGTATTTCGGAATCCACAGCATACTATTTACAAAAGTATGTAGTGTATAGAAAAAGAAAGATTTTCCACGGAAGACAAACTTTTGCAGACTTAATGGAATTAATTAAGAAGCACAAAGGAGAGAAGTACTTATTACCGTGTTCGGACATTTTGAAACCAGACATTCCTGAGTTATTGAACAAAAACAATATTAATTACACATCAGCTACATTATACCAAACCGTGTGTAGTGATTTGTCTGATTTAGCAGATGTAAATTACGACGTATTGGTTTTCTTTAGTCCTGCTGGTATTAAATCATTGTTTCAAAACTTTCCAGAGTTCAAACAAAATGATACTCGTATTGCAGTCTTTGGATCAACTACAGCAAAAGCAGCTGAAAGTGCTGGCTTGAAGATAAACATTGCAGCACCTCAACCTGAGGCTCCTTCTATGACTATGGCATTAGAACAATACATTAAAAAGACAAATAAAAAATAATTTTATTATCTAGAATAGAAAAAGAGGCCGGTCAAAGACTTGCCTCTTTTTTTGTTTCTTTACACAATATGTCGTCATTAAAATTCCATAAAAAAGAAAGGCTTTCAAGTCGTGCAGAAATCGACTCCTTGTTCAAATCAGGAAAGTCCTTTGTGGAATTCCCATTCAAGGTTATACATCAAAGTGTGCCCCATACAGAAAACAACATATCGGAGATAGGAGTATTAATAACAATTCCGAAAAGAATTTATAAAAAGGCGGTGGATAGAAATCTATTGCGAAGACGCACAAAAGAAGCTTATCGCTTGCATAAATCATCATTATACAAGGCATTAGAAAAGAAAGAAATCAAACTAAAACTAGCTTTAATCTATATTGGTCCAAAGCCAATGAACTATAATGAAATCTCCTCTAAAATAATCTTAATTTTAAACCGTTTGATAACGTTATATGAATAGATTATTCAGCCATATTTTCATCGTTCTTATTCGGTTCTATCAATATACTATTTCACCAATATTAGGAGCTAACTGTAGATACAGCCCTACTTGCTCAGAATATAGTGTAGAAGCCTTCAAGAATCATGGTGTCTTCAAAGGCTTTTATTTATCGGCCAAAAGAATAATCAGTTGCAACCCGTGGGGCGGTCATGGATATGATCCTGTTCCAAAAAAGTTTAAATTCTAAAACATGAAAAAGATTAAAATAGCAATTATTGCAGGTGCTGTAGCCATCTCAGGTTTTGTATCGTTTGGTTTTGTAGACAATTATTTTGAACTCTCTAAAAATCTAGACATTTTCGCTACACTTTATAAAGAAGTGAATACTTACTATGTAGATGAAACTAAACCAGGAGAGTTGATGAAAACGGGAATTGATGCGATGTTGAAATCATTGGATCCATATACCAACTTCATTCCTGAATCTCAGATAGAAGACTTCAAATTTATGACTACAGGTCAGTATGGTGGAATTGGAGCATTGATTCACAAAGATGGAGACCATGTCGTAATTTCTGAGCCTTATGAAGGCTTTCCAGCCTACAATGCTGACCTTAAAGCAGGTGATATCCTAATAGAAGTGGACGGTAAAAAAGTGAGTGGCAAATCTACTAGTGAAATAAGCGAAGCTTTGAAAGGTCAACCTAATACAGTTGTAAAATTATTGATTGAAAGACCGGGAACCAAAGGCAACTTAAACATCGATTTAACTAGGAAAGAAATCAAAATTGATGACGTCCCCTATGCAGGAATGTTAAATGAAAAAGTTGGATACATCAGATTAACTAGCTTTACCCAAACAGCTTCCAAACAAGTAATCGATGCTTTGAATAAACTGAAAAAAGAGAATAATGCTCAATCTATCGTTTTTGATTTAAGGGGAAATGGAGGTGGATTGTTAAATGAATCCATTAACATAGTAAATGCATTTGTCCCTAAAGGAACTATGGTGGTTCAAACCAAAGGAAAAATTAGTGAATGGGATGCTACTTATAGAACACTTAACGCTCCGGTAGATACTGAAATCCCGGTCGTTGTATTGGTAGATGATCATTCTGCTTCTGCATCAGAAATCGTTTCAGGTTCTTTACAAGATTTAGATCGAGCAGTAATTGTAGGAGATCGGACATTTGGAAAAGGATTAGTACAGCAAACTAGAAGATTGAGTTACAATGCACAACTAAAAGTTACCGTAGCAAAATATTATATACCAAGTGGAAGGTGTATTCAAAAAATTGATTACGCGCACAGAGACAAAGATGGAGATGCTCCGATAGTTGCCGACTCCCTTATTGTACCTTATAAAACTTTAGTAAACAAGAGAACAGTTTATGATGGAAAAGGAATTAATCCTGACATAAAAGTAGAAGAAAGAGACGCTAGTAACATCACGGCCGTGCTTGTAACCAAGTATCACATATTTGATTATGCTACCCAATATCGCTTAAATCATGAAAGTATAGCCCCTGCTTCAGAGTTTCATCTGACTGACAAAGAGTATGACGATTTCATTGCCTACTTGAGTGATAAAAATATTACTTATGAAACAGAAACAGAAAAGCAGTTAAAAAAATTAAAAGAAGTAGCTACTAAAGAAAAGTATTTCCAATTGGCTGATGAAGAGTATAAAAGTCTAGAAGATAAACTTGTTTTAGATAAAAGCGGCGATTTAATGAAGTTTAAAGATGAAATAAAAGAAATATTGGAAAACGAAATTATTTCGAGATATTATTTCCAAAAAGGTAGAATACAAGCTTCTTTAAATAATGATCCAACTGTATCTAAAGCTATAGAAATCTTGGGCAATAAGGAAATTTATACCGGAATATTGAAAGGCACATACACCAAAAACTAATTCGCAAATTTCGTGTTGGAAACTGGGCTTTTTAGGTGGAAATATTGGAACCATCAACTTCTTTATTTCTTTGGAATAATGGTGTTGATGGCGGGGTTGCCGTGGTCAAATTTTTTAATGAGCCTTGGACAATTTATTTTACTTGGCAACTGGATTCTAGAATTTAACTTCAAAGTCAAACTTCAAAAGTTCGCCAACAATCGACTTTTACATATCCTGCTTTTATTATATGCTATTCACTTAATTGGACTAGTCTGGACAACTGATTTTCAATATGCCATGAAGGACCTGAGAATCAAACTGCCGCTTCTCTTTTTGCCTATTGTTTTTTCAACAGCCATTCGATTTTCAAAAAAGTCGTTTAATCAGCTTATTGATTTATTTATATTTTTTGTCACCATTATCACATTTGTGAGCTTTTACAAATACCTGAATGTAGAAAATATAGAATTATACGACAAGAGAAACTTATCGGTATACATCAGTCACATTCGATACAGTCTATTGATCTGTCTTGCTTTATTCTTCTCACTATATAAATTCTATAAAAACAAAAAGTTTAAAAAACTAGCCTACCTGACTCTTAGCTTCTGGCTTATGGGTTTCCTCTTTATTCTTGAATCATTTTCGGGAATCGTAATTCTCTCAACAATACTTCCAATAGTTGTTATTTTCTACGCATGGAGAATTAATAATCCCATTAAACGTTATCTTTCTTTAGGGTTCATTGGCGCTTTTTCAATTAGTATACTATCTATTGTAATATGGAGAGTTAGTGTTTATCAGTTTAGCCCTGTACCTAATCAAAAAATGTATCCGCACAGTATAAATGGTAATTATTTCCATAATGATACTCGACCTTCTGAAAATAGACATCAAGAAAATGGATACTACATTTATAGAAACATTTCTTACGAAGAAATCGAACGGGAGTGGAATAAACGCAGTGATTTAAGCTATGATGGCAAGGACAAACACAACAACCCTCTTCACATTACTTTACTTCGCTTCTTGACTTCAAAAGGTGGGCTTAAAGACTCTTTGGCCATTGCACAACTAACAGATGAAGAAATTCATGCGATAGAAAATGGAGTTGCAAACATCAACTATTTAAAACATCCGCACATTTCGCGAATCGATAAAATTATTTGGGAGTTTGATACCTATTCAAAGGGTCTAGGAACGAATGGACACTCCGTTGCTTCTCGAATCGTTTATTGGAAGCAATCCTTAAAATTAATTAATGAAAACCTTTGGTTTGGAGTGGGTACTGGAGATATTGAAATGGCATTTCAAAAAAGCTATGAAGAAAGTGATTATGCCTTAAACAAATCTTTTCAATTAAGATCTCATAACCAATACCTTTCCTTTTTAGCCACTTTTGGAATCTTTGGCTTTCTATTTATTGCTTTTTCCATGCTCTACCCTATTAAAATTGCATTGAATTATAAAGACTATTATTACCTTGTATTTATAGCTATTGCAATGCTTTCTATGATTAATGAGGATACCTTAGAAACACAAGCAGGAGTGACTTTCTTTGCTTTCTTTAATTCTTTTTTATTGTTTGCTAGAAATTATCTACCTAAAACGGAACGATAAACAGCTAACGTTTTTTCCGCAGTAGCTGCCTTTGAGTGTGTGGCTAAAATTTGCTTAGCTCCGGCTATTAATTGTTGCTGAAGGGCAGCATTATCTAACAGTCGATCTAATCCAACCGATAAACACTCGGAGTCAAATACAGGGCATAACAATCCACTTTTTTCAGGATGAACAATCTCGGGAATACCTCCAGCAGCTGTCGCCACCACAGGAACCCCTTGTGCGAAAGCATCCAAAATAGATGTTCCCAAACCTTCCGTTTTTGAAGTAATAAGAAATACATCTAAATCACCTAAAATTTCAGGAACATCATTTCGGAAACCTATAAATGACAGATTTGCTAAGCCTTTTCCTCTTGCGTAATTTTTGATTTCTTCCTCCAATGGACCGTTCCCAATGGCTACAAAGTGGCAATCTTTTCTTTTCTGATTGAGCTTAACTGCTGCATCAATAAAGGTGAAATAGTCCTTGTGATCAGCCAATGCAGAAGTATTACCAATTAAGAATTTATCGTTAACTCCAATCAGCTCCTTTAATTTTCCTGGTACATGTGTGTTTTCAAATCGAGTCAAATCAATTCCTGAATGTACGGTTACTAGTTTGGATTGATCTGTTATGTCCTTTGCAGTAATTTCTTTGATTTTATCGGAAACACATACAATCTTAGCCACTTTTGAATGATTGTATTTATAGAATGAACTCTTGCTTTTTCCTACAGAAAAATCAACTCTGCGACTGACAATAATTGGAGTTTTGTTCTTCCACAATGCTGCCGCGATTATGGCATAAGTATGTCCGTGTGCATCGTGCGTATGAATCAAATCTATATCAATCTTCTTGCAAATACTCTTGATTCTTTTGGCAAAAAAAGGATCAACTCCACTTCGCTTTACCTGACTGACAAATTGATGTCCTTTTTCTCTGCAGTAGGCTTCCATCTTGGAGTCCTTCACGCACAAAATAATTTGCTCTACTCCTTTTTGATCAAGCTCCTCATACAAATACGCCAACTGCTGTTCGCCACCTCTCCAACTTTTAGCAGTAGAAATGTGAAATATCTTGATTGGATCTTTAGTGATTTTAAATTGGCTTTTCATGGTTCAGTTGATTCAATTTAAAATACTTTAAATATACTGCGTAGGCTGAAAGTTTAGCTATCAAAAATCCAGCCTTCCCATCTAAAAATCCTTTGTGAATCAGGTAGATTTTAATGAATCGAGCAATGGGTTTATACCACATTTTTAGCGCAGCTCCTTTTTTCCCTTTTTGGTGCATCATATTAGCCGAAATAGTGGAGAATTTATCAATCTGTTTCCGATGATCGTCTATGGTATAATAGGAATAGTGCAATAAATCTCCTTCTAACTTTCCTGTTTTTACACCATTTTTGACAATAAACCTATCGTGCGGATTCTGTCCACCCCAATCTCCGGATTGCTTTGAAAACAAACGTGTTTTCGTATCCGGATACCAACTAGAATGATGCACCCAAGTGCCACAATAATTGGTCAAGCGATTCATGGCGTAAGCTTCATATTGCCAACTGTCTTTTGCTTTTTGAATGGACGCTGTTAGTTCTGGAGTTAAGGCCTCATCAGCATCTAACGATAGTACGTAATCAAAACTAGCGATTGATTTTGCCCAGTTTTTTTGCTCAATGTGTCCGTCAAATTTGTGCTCTACAAATCGAGCTCCTTTCGCTGTCGCGATTTCCTTGGTGCGATCAGTAGAAAAAGAATCCACCACCAACACCTCATCAGCGATAGAAAAAACAGAATCGATGCAACGACCGATGTTTCGCTCTTCGTTGAATGTAATGATGACAACCGACAGTTGAATGGCCATGGAGAATAATTTACAGCAAAATAACAATTAATGCATGAAAGTAGAATCTTATCGACCCAAATAAGTTGGTAAAAAAGTTATTTAACGCTGTTGTCCGACAAAAAATAAAAGAATATTGAATTAAAACATATCTAACTTGTACTCAATACGCAAATCATTAAAAATAAAAAATTCAAGGGACAACATCAAAATTAGCATTCGTTCTCAATTCAAAATTTTTAATCGGACAAAAAAGGTTATTTGCTAACTTCGTAGCATGGGAAAATTGTATTTGGTGCCAACGCCTATCGGTAATTTGGAAGACATGACATACCGTAGTGTTAGAATACTGAACAAGGTGGATGCTATTTTGTGTGAAGACACACGAACTTCTTCACGTTTGTTGCAGCACTATGGCATTCAAAAAAGATTAATTTCTCATCACCAACACAATGAGCACAAGGCAGTAGAAAAAGTAATCGAGCATTTGCAAAATGGAGAAACCATCGCATTGATCACTGATGCAGGAACTCCTGGCATTTCTGATCCAGGCTTTCTATTAACAAGAGCTTGCGCTGAAGCAGATATCGAAGTGGAGACACTTCCAGGCGCTACCGCATTTGTTCCTGCTTTAGTAAACTCAGGATTGCCTTGTGATAAATTCTGTTTCGAAGGATTTTTACCACACAAAAAAGGCCGACATACTCGATTGACTCAGCTTGCCGAAGAAGAAAGGACGATTGTATTTTATGAGTCGACTCATCGTATTGTGAAATCCTTATCGCAAATGGCGGAATATTTTGGCGCAGAGCGAAAAGCGTCTGTATCTAGAGAATTAACCAAAATGCACGAAGAAACGGTCCGAGGAACGTTGACTGAATTGGCGCAATACTACACCGATCATGTAAGCAAAGGTGAGTTTGTAGTAATTGTTGGTGGAAAAGAGTAGGTTGGGTTTTAATTTCTTGCTTGCATTTCACTTCAATGAAGTTCAGTCTAAACTTTAACTCTATATGTGACGAAATGAAATTACAAGTATGTTACAGCTCTATTAAGATTGAAACTTTTTAACGTTCTTTTGGCGTACCAATATGAACCAACCGTGCCTACCGCAGGCAGGAAGTTCAAGACTTCGACCAATTAACAATCAATTCACTTCTAACCCAAACTTCTTCATGTACTTCTCGTACAATTCCCGTTGATGGCTGCTTAAATTGATTGATACTCCATTTACAAATGCAATAGTAACTTGATTGGTTTTCATGTCCAATGCATCACCTTTGGAGACAAATAAAGTCGCTAGTTTTCCAATTTCTATAGAACCCACTTGTTTTTCGATTCCTAAAATTTTAGCGGCACTTAATGTTATGCTCGACAAAGCCTCTTCTTTGTCTAATCCATAAGCTGCAGCAGTTCCGGCATAAAATGGCAAATTTCGTGTTCCCATGGCTTGCATGCGTCCATCGTTTTGCAAACAGAACAACACTCCTGCTTCTTTCAATAAAGCAGGCAAACGGTAAGGTTGGTCAACAGCATCATCTTCGCGTAAAGGCAACTCATGCACTCTTCTCAACACTACTGGAATGTTGTAGTCTACCAACAAATCAGCTACTAAAAGCGCATCATAAGCACCTACCAATACTGGTTTCTTGATTTCTTGCTCTCGAATAAAATAAATGGCTTCAGACAATTCCTTTGCCTTATCAGCATGAATAAAGACTTTTTTATTCCCTTTGAAAACTTCACGCATGGCTTCAAATCTCAAATTCTTTTCCAAATTAAAGTCTGACTTTGAGTAGGCTTTAGCATTCAAAAAGAAAGTCTTCAACTCCTTTACTTCCATCAAATAGTTTTTATTCTCAAAATAAACGATGTCCCCATTTTCCCATTTAGAAGAATAAACAGAAGGCCAATTGATGTGGATGGCATCGTCGATTTTCAACACCGCATCTTCCCAATTCCATCCATTCAAACTAAAAATAGAAGAAGTTCCTGAAATCCGACCACCTTGAGGCGTCGACTGAACAATCAAAACACCGTTGGAACGAACGGTTGGAATAATTTTAGAATCTGTATTGTACGCCACCAAACTTCTCACTTGTGGTGTAATACTTCCCACTTCATTGTTGTCTCTCGTAGCTCTTACGGCATCTATTTCTACCAATCCCAACACATTGTTTGGAGAAATAAACCCAGGATAAGAATGTTGTCCATACATCCGAATTACGGTATCGTAAGCATTGGTATCCAATCGATAATCTTGGGCACTCATCACCAAATTAATGGTCGTTCCTTTTATTCCTATGGCCGAATTTTTAATCACATCGCCATTCCCAATGTGAGCCGTCGTTCCTAAAATCAGCGTGGATCGTTCATTCTTGTTCTGTGCATTCAACACAAATACACCACAAATAGCGAAGATTGATAAAATGGTTTTAATTGATTTCATACCCTTCGTCCTCCATACTTTCACATTCATACAATTGCTTTTCTTTTGCTTCTGGTTTCTTCGTTTTCTCTCCCTTCTTCTTCGCCTCTATCATTTTCTGAACCAGTCGCTCTCGTTCAGTACTTACCTTTTTTCTCAACTCTTGATCTCTTTCTGCATCGTAATAACAAACACCCTCAATAATGGTCTTTTGAACTTTAGAATATACTGACAATGGATCCCCTGACCAAACCACCAAATCAGCATCTTTTCCTTCTGCTATACTCCCCATGCGTCGGTCTAAATGAAGCATTTTTGCAGGGTTTAAGGTCACAAACTTCAATGCATCTATCTCACTAACATTTCCATATTTCACTGCCTTCGCTGCTTCTTGATTCAATCGTCGCCCCATTTCAGCATCATCAGAATTGAATCCTGTGGTTACTCCCATCTGGTTCAATATTGACCCATTGTATGGAATGGCATCGTTTACCTCAAATTTATACGCCCACCAATCAGAGAACGTAGAACCGGCGGCTCCGTGTTCTTTCATTTTATCGGCCACTTTATAGCCTTCTAAAATATGTGTAAACGTATTGATTTTAAAACCCATCGAATCGGCTACATGCATCAGCATATTGATTTCCGACTGCACATAAGAATGACAAGTGATGAACCTTTTTTTATCCAAAATTTCCACCAATGTTTCCAACTCCAAATCTTTTCGTGGAATGCTCATTTCTTTTCGGTCGCGATTGTTTTTAGAATTGTACAGTGTCCAATTGTCTTTATAAGTTTTTGCACGAATAAAATCATCGTAATACACTTGCTCCACTCCCATTCTTGTTTGTGGGAAACGTACTTTCCGTTCATCACCCCAATTGGATTGCTTCACATTTTCTCCCAACGCAAATTTGATAAACCCGTCAGCAGAATCAATTTTCATCACCTCAGGAGTTTCGCCCCATTTCAACTTAATGATAGCACTTTGTCCACCAATTGGATTGGCCGAACCATGTAATAATTGAGATGCGACTACTCCCCCAGAGAGTTGACGGTATATGTTAATGTCATCCGAATTAACTACATCGCCAATAGAAACCTCAGCAGTATTGGCTTGTCCACTCTCGTTCACTCCGCGGCTAATCGCAATGTGTGAATGTTCATCGATAATACCAGAAGTAATGTGCATACCTTTGGCGTCAAACTCTTCTACTTCTGGCGCTTTTTTACGGAAAATGATGCTTAAGTCCAACTTTGGGCCGATTTTGTGAATCTTCCCATCAATCACCAACACATCGGTTTCTTTTAAGATTCCTTTACTTTCATTTGTCCAAACCGTTGCATTCCGATAAATGACATTTTTTGCAACAGGCTTTATTTCTGATCCAAAAGCCATATTCGGATACCAAACAGGTCCATGTGTCATCACCTCTGAAGAATCTTTTTTCTTTTCGGTTATAAACTCCTTCTTTTTGATAGCGCCCCACTTAACCCAGTCACCTTTGGCAGAGATCGCATTCCCACTCCAAATTCTACTTTTTTCGTCACTCACATGTCCGCTTAAGCGAATTACTTCCTTACTGCCTTTACTTGCAAAAGCCAACGAAACTTGATTTCCTTTTAATACAATAGCGCATGGCTTCGAAGAGTCCTCACTTTTTATTTTTGCCGTTAGCTTATCCAATTCACCTTCTACAGTCAAGTCATACTGCATAATTCCTTCGATGTTGATACTATACGTACCTCGGATATCAATATTGGTTCTGTCACTAATGATGTGTGGCTGACCTTCTACCCAGTTCTCATACACAATGGATTTCTTATCGAAAATAGAAGCGGAAGTAATGATGAAATTAGCAGGATTGCCTTTCTTCAACGTCCCATCGGTGTATTTTAAATTCAAGATTTGAGCTGGTGAAGTCGTAATTGCCGCCAAAGCTGCATCTTTTGATAAACCTGCACGAATCGCTTTACGCCAATTCGTTAAAAACTCTGATTGACTTTCTAACCCATTCGCTGTAAAGCAAAAAGGAACCTCAGCTGCTTTTAGCATGGCCGCGTTGAATGGCGCCATTTCCCAATGTTTCATCTCTCCCAATGACACATTCATGGCATCATAAGGGCTTTCTACATCGTAAGCCATCGGAAAATTCAATGGTAAAATGAAAGCAGAGTTCAACGCTTTTATTTCGTCTACTCTTTTATACTCATCTCCATTTCCTTTGATGATGAATTTAAAATCAAACTCTTTCGCAATTTTATCCGCCCTCAAAGCAGACAAATAACTATCAACTGAAATGACTTTAGGAAGCGCTTTCGTTCGGTTAACATTCTCTAAAGTTATGTTGTATTCTTTTGTCCCCAACCGATTTTCATACCATTGAGCATCGTAATATGTTTGACGCATCAAAGCAATAATTCCCATTAAAGAAGACGGATAGGTTTGCTTAGAACTACCTTTATCAAAAGATAACGAAGTGAACACCTCACTCTGCTCCAAGGACTCATTGGGACTTTCTAACCCTAAAGAAACCAATGCGGCAGTTCCTCTAAAAATTCCATCTTGTTGATGAGTAGCCACTACTCCAAATCCATTCTTTCTTAATTCCTTGGCTTTATCGTGTTCGATATTAAAACCCTCAAAAGCTTTATTCTCCGCCTTTACTGCCTCGTTCCAATTGTATGCGCCCTCTTTATTGGATTCCAATTGCGGTGAACCTGACTTTTTATTCTTTTCAGAGTCATTCTGAATTCCATAATCTGAATAAATATCAATGAAAGAATGATAAATAAATGCTCCTTTTAAGTCATAAATCACACTTGATTTAGGAATAGAAATATCTTTACCGACAGCCTCGATTATTCCATTCTTAACCAATAATGTAGCCTTCTGCAACACCTGCCCTGGAGCCACAGTTATAGTAGCATTCGTAAAAGCGATGTAATTATTGTTAGGATTTCTATTTCCATTGACTGGGAAGGTAGATTGAGAAAAAACCGCATGACTAGAAATTACAGCAAATATAAGCAGGTATAAAAACCTCATTAGGATCCAATTTAAGTTTTGAAAATGAAGGCTAAATTAAGAAAAGTAACCATGAAGCCATTTTGAAAAACGCTTTTTACATGTCGTTTTCATTACCTTTGAGATTTAAATTTTTGACTATGGAAATGATATTGATGATTCACTCGCTTTTGCGCTATGTTATTTTGATTTTATTAGTATTTACCATTATTAAGGCGTTTGCCGGATGGTTTGGAAATAAAGAATATACCGCTTCAGATAACAAATTGAGCTTATTCACTTTTATCAGTGCTCACCTGCAATTAGTAGTGGGGTTAGGAGTATATTTCATGAGCCCAGTTGTAAAAGCCGGAATGAGTGATATGGCCGCCGCAATGAAAGAACCAGTTTTGAGGTTTTGGACTGTGGAGCATATATTATCAATGATTGTAGCCATAGCTATTATCACCCTAGGACGCATTATGAGTAAAAAAGGAACCACAGATGCAGCGAAGCACAGAAGAATTGCCATTTATTATCTATTGGCATTGGTGTTGATTTTCTCTGCTATTCCATGGCCTTTCTCAGCAGTAGCTCGTCCTTGGTTTTAACCAAATAAATGACTATTTTCTTTACATGAATCTATACGATACGATTGAAAAAAAAGATGAGACTGCTATTTTAGTAGGAGTTATCACTCAAGAACAAGACGAAGCAAAAGTAGAAGAATACCTAGACGAATTGGCCTTTTTAGCCTTGACTGCTGGAGCTACTGAACATGCCCGTTTTACCCAAAAAATAACCAAACCAAACCCAAAAACATTTGTGGGTGCAGGTAAGTTAGAAGACATAGCGGTCTACGTCAAAACGCACGATATTCAAATGGTGATTTTTGACGATGAGTTGAGTCCTTCTCAATTGAGAAACATCGAAAACGCACTGAACACCAAAATACTAGATCGAAGCAATTTAATCTTAGACATTTTCGCAAAACGGGCACGAACGGCTGAAGCTAGAACTCAGGTTGAATTAGCTCAATACGAATATTTATTACCTCGATTAACTAGAATGTGGACTCACCTTTCTCGTCAGAAGGGGGGTATTGGTATGCGTGGACCAGGAGAAACGGAAATTGAAACAGACAGACGTATTATTCGTGATAAAATCTCATTATTAAAAGATAAGCTCAAAAAAATAGATAAACAAAAAGCGACGCAGCGAAAAGGTCGTGAGCAAATGATTAGAGCCGCATTAGTTGGGTACACCAACGTTGGTAAATCCACTTTAATGAATTTATTGACAAAATCAGATGTATTTGCGGAAAATAAACTTTTTGCCACTTTAGACACGACAGTTCGAAAGGTAGTAGTAGGAAATTTACCGTTTCTACTTTCAGATACTGTCGGATTTATTCGGAAGCTTCCTCACCATTTAGTAGATTCATTTAAATCCACTTTAGATGAAGTTAGAGAATCTGATGTATTGATCCATGTGGTAGACATTTCTCACCCCAACTTTGAAGATCATATCAACACGGTAAAAGAAACCCTAAAGGACCTTAACTCGTTAGACAAGGCAACCATTATGATTTTTAATAAAATTGACGCCTTTACGTATGTTAAAAAGGATGAGGATGATTTGACTCCAAAAGTTAGGGAGAATTATTCTTTAGAAGAGTTGATGAAAACTTGGATGGCGAAAGAAAACTATCCTTGCATCTTCATTTCAGCTGAAAAAAAGATAAACATTGATGGTTTACGAGACCTTCTTTACGAAACAATCAAGGACCAACACTTAAAGATTTATCCACACCGACTACTTTACTAAATAGCCAACATTTTTCGAAAGTATTCGACAAGGATATGTTATGGTGTTATAAAACTATGCGAACGTCTGTAAATCCGTAAGTTTTTTATACACCCCATTCTGTGCGATTAAACCGTCGTGCGTACCTCTTTCGGCTACTTCTCCATCTTGCATCACTATAATTTCATCGGCATGCTGTATGGTAGACAACCTGTGTGCAATTACGATTGACGTCCTATTCTCCATCAATTTATACAAGGCATCTTGCACTAACTTTTCTGACTCCGTATCTAATGCTGAAGTGGCTTCATCCAAAATCATAATTGGGGGGTTTTTCATTACTGCTCTAGCAATACTGATGCGCTGTTTCTGTCCTCCAGAAAGCTTTCCTCCTCCATCACCTATATTGGTATGATAACCATCAGGCATTTTTTCGATGAATTCATGTGCATTTGCAATCTTAGCTGCTTCTATAACCCCCTCCATTGTTGGATTCTCTATTCCCAAAGCGATGTTGTTAAAAATCGTATCGTTGAATAAAATTGATTGTTGAGAAACAATCCCCATCAACGATCTTAAATCTTTGATTTTATAATCTGTTATCGGATGACCATCTAACCAAATCGCCCCACTCTTTGGATCGTAAAATCTTGGAAGTAAATCAACTAAAGTAGACTTACCACCTCCAGACTGACCCACCAACGCTATAGTCTTTCCTTTTTGAATCTGAATATTCACATTTTTCAACACCTCCGTATCACCATATGCAAACGTCAAATCTTTATACTCGATTTTATTTTGAAATCCCGCAATACTTATCGCATCATGTTTTTCATTAATCTTGTTTTCAGCATCCAACACCATATCAATACGCTCTGTTGACGCAGCACCTTTCTGAATGTTGTAATACGCCGATGAAAGTGATTTTACAGGATTTAATAGTTGAGAGAAAATAATAATGTAGCCGATAAAGTCACCACCACTAAATTCTGCAGCTGGGTCTAGCACCATATTTCCACCATACCATACCAAAGCCACCATTACAATAGAGCCTAAAAACTCACTCAATGGAGAGGCCAAATCACGTTTTCGAAACATTTTCAACATGGTCAAATTATACTGACCATTAATGGTATCAAATTTCTCATTGGCAGAAGCCTCGGCATTAAATGCTTTTAATATTCTCAATCCTGTCAACGTTTCTTCAACATTCGACAACAATTCTCCCATTTTAATCTGCAGCTTAGAAGAGGTCCGTTTTAAACTCTTACCCACTTTGCCAATAATGAGCCCACTAATAGGAAGTAATACTAGAGAGAACAAAGTTAGGTTCGCATTCATGCTAATCATTATTCCAAGAGACAAAATAATAGAAATCGGATCTCTGAAAAGCATTTCCAACGAGCTCATGATTGACCATTCAACTTCTTGAACATCTCCTGTAATTCGGCTGATAATATCTCCTTTCTTTTCTTCTGAATAAAACGAAAGTGGTAGCACCAATATTTTTCTATAAATAGACCTTCGAATATCTCTCACAACCCCACTTCTAATATTGGCCATAAAAAATCGACTTAAGTATCCAAATACATTTTTCAAGAAAAACAAAATAGCAACTGTTAAACAAATAAACAGTAAAGCGCCTCGTTGCCCATACTCTACAATAAACGGTTGCATTCTATAATTAAATAACGCTTTAATATAGTCTGCGCTCAACTCAAAACTTGGCTGCACCAATACTGGCTCGACATCTCCAAATAATAGATTTAAGAATGGAATAAAAGCCAAAAGCGACAATAAGTTAAAAAACACCGATAAAATATTGAATCCTATACTGAATAAGGCTACTAATTTATAAGGTGCTAAGTATTTTCCAATTTTGAGTAAACTCTTCATTAGTCAGTTATTTGAGTATTAGTTTCCAATTTTTAAAACCAAAATAGTGTTTCCCACCATTAAGATTACGTTCTAAAAATGAGATGATTCTATATTTTAATTTTTCGTGTTTGAACTTTGGCCTATCTGGACGTTTCATTGTGGTATAATTCAGTTGATGCCCCCAAGAAAAATCTTTCATTTTCTCTTTCATCACCTTTGGATGAGTTCCTTTAAATAAAGGCAGGTGCTTTAAAGGACCATAATCAAAACTAGCTTCTTGCTTTTCATAGATAGCGTCTACTGTTTGCTTGTCTTTATAAGCTGAATCCATTGCTTTTTTCTTACTCTGCATGTATTCTGGTGGTCGGACCCAGCCGTAGTGAAAGATATAAGCATCTACTGCTGCAACATTCAAAGCATACGCTTCCTCCTTAGTTCGATAGTTTTTTCCATCAAAATTCTCAATCCGTTTAAACGATTGAGCATCACCAAAAGAATGAATATTGGGGAGATTCCTAACAATTCTCACTTCATTTTGATACCATCCATGGTGATTGATATAATGATCGTAGTCTGCAAAAAAATGTCGGTATTTAAACAGCAATCCCTCCACTTTTTCATTGTGCAACAATTCTTCGCATCGCGCTTTGATTTTTGGCAAATCATCTTCATGAACTACTTCATCGGCTTGTATATAAAACAACCAATCTCCCGAGCAGTGTGACTTTGCAATATCTGTTTGGTGAGCATACTCTGTTCCGTGCGGAAATGCTTTTAAATCCCATTCAGTTTCAATAATCTTAATTTTGGGAGAATTGATGCTTTCTAAAAGCTCCCTTGTATTATCATCTTCATCTCCCTTACCGAGAGCAACTACAAACTCATCTACAATGGGTAAAATAGATTGAATCGATTCGCAAATCGGATAATACAACTTGGACACATTTCTAGTAAAAGTAAAGCCGCTAATTTTCATTAAAATCAAACAAATTGATAATCGGTTCAAAGTTATTCATTCCATTTCATATGGTTTGCCCAACTATCTTTCTAATGTAAACATATATTCATAATTCATTTGATAACTTTGCACCATGGATAGCTTAAGACAAAGTAAGGTAGCCCGATTACTTCAAAAAGAAATCGGTGATATTTTTATCAAAGAATTTAAATCCCCTCTTCCGGGTGTAATGATCTCTATCACTCAAGTAAGAGTAAGCCCGGACCTTGGCGTAGCAAAGGTTTACGTAAGTTTATTTCCATCAAAAGATAAAAAAGAAGCGCTAGAAACTTTACGTAAAAAGACCTCAGAGGTAAGGGGATTTCTTGGAAACAGGGTGGCCAAACAACTCAGAATTGTGCCTGAAATTATTTTTTACTTGGATGATTCTTTCGATTATGCTGAGAAAATTGACCAACTGTTGAAGAAGTAATGCCGTTACTCAACATTATAAAAACCGAAAATGAGGAAGAAAAGGTATGGTTGGGTCAACAGATTGGCCGGTCTACTTTCCTGAGAAAAGGCTTTCACCTCTTATCTAATTTCTTAATATTAAGAAGTTGGTACATCCGAAAAGCTATAAAAGATTGGGCTAAGAATGCCCCTTCCGATGTCAATATTTTGGATTTAGGATCTGGGTTTGGACAGTGTGCTTTTTACCTTTCATCATTAAATCCAAAATGGAATATTTTTTCATTGGATATCAACAGAGATAAAGTATGTCAATGCAATTCGTTTTTCAATGAAATTGGCAGACAGAATGTTGTTTTTAGAACTGCAGACATTCAAGATTATGTGCAAGAAGAAGCGTATAACCTCGCTTTATCAATTGATGTTTTACACTACATTGAGGATGACAGAGCTTTACTTGACAACATTTATCGGTCTTTAAAGCCTAATGGAACTATTTTAATCTCGGTTCCTACATGTTACTCAGAATTTGATTTATTCCCAATTCGCTCACAAAAATCTACTTTGACACCGGTAAGAAGAGGATATAAAAAATTAAAGCTATTGAAAAAAGTGAAAGATGCTGGATTTAAGGTTGAGTACTCCTCTTTCACCTATGGTAAAGCAGGAAAGTTGGCTTATAATTTATCCATCCTTTTTCCCCTAAAAGTTCTACAATTATCTAAAATATTTGCGATCATACTCCCCTTTTATTTGATTATCTTTCTACCCATTTCTCTTTTGCTCAACGTATTTGATATGTTAATCAAAAAGACAAGAGGAGAAGGCATCATTATTAAGGCCGTTAAGGTATAATACACGATTTATACAACCCATTGAATTTACCGTTACATATCGCCCGTAAATATCTTTTTTCGAAAAAAACGAAAAACATCATTAACATCATTTCTTGGATTTCGATGTTAAGTATTGGGGTTGGAAGTCTAGCACTAATTGTGGTTCTTTCAGTTTTCAATGGTTTGCAATCACTCGTGGAATCCATGTATGAATCTTTTGAACCGGACATTAAAATTACGGCTTCAAAAGGAAAAACCATCGACCTTTCGATGTTCCCTTTAGAGGAGATAGAACAAATGGAAGGAGTGATTCATTACTCAAAAGTCATAGAAGAAGTTGTCGGAGTAAAGAATGGAGAAAAGCAATGCATCGCTACCATTAAAGGAGTTGAAGAGTCTTTTCTAGACATGTCGAATTTAGATAGTGTATTAGTAGATGGATCCGCTGTCCTAAAAAGCAATGGTATAAATTATGCCATTGTTGGATACGGAATCGCAGTTCGTTTATCGATGTATCTTCAGAGTGGAGAAAACCTCAGTATCTACATCCCCAAACGTGGAAAAGTAAGCTCGCTCAACTTAGCTTCTGCATTTACCTTCAAGCAAATTACACCTTCTTCTATCTTTTACATCAATCCTGATATCGATGATAAATATATCGTAGTTCCATTGGAGTTTATTCAGTCGTCTTTGGATTATGAAAATAAAATCACTTCTTTGGAACTCAGTATTGCTAGCAAAGATCAACTTGCAGTAATTCAAGAAAGGCTTCAGCAGAAACTAGGAGATGAATATAAAGTAGAGAATCGATATGAAATGAATGCATTGCTCTACAAAACTAATCAAGCTGAAAAGTGGATTACTTTTATGATTCTTGCCTTCATTTTATTGATTGCTGCTTTTAACATTCTATCTTCTCTAACCATATTAATTATGGACAAAAAAGAAGACATAAAAGTATTGAGAAGCATGGGTGCCAGTAAAAAACTCATTCAGAAGATCTTTTTCACAGAAGGAATTTTGATTAACCTAATTGGAGCAGGTGGTGGATTACTATTAGGCACTATTATTTGCTTGATTCAACAACATTTTGGCATTTTGAAACTTTCAGGCGGAATTGTTGAATACTACCCAGTAGAATTGCAGGGTTTAGATTTTATCCTAATCTTATTCACTGTAATACTAATTGGAGGTCTTTCTTCTTACCTTCCTGTTAAAGTATTGACTAAAAAACTACTGTAATACCGATTAACTTCTAAGCTCTATTTTTAATTGCAGTTGTGAAAATCGAAGTATTAAACGGCAATCAAAATTATCCCACTCAACGTTATAATTAGCTTGGCATTTACTACCTATAACGTTTAATTAGATAACATTCCGTCGGCTGCATAATGCGCCTTAATCGCTTCAAAAACTTCGAATAATTCTTTTTGTTCGTCGAGAGTCACTAATTGCATTCTAAATTCTTTGAAATGCGCAATCCCTTTAAAATAGTTGGTGTAGTGACGTCTCATTTCCATGATACCATTCCGTTCCCCTTTCCATTTGATGGACATTTCTAAATGGCGTCTTGCAGCTTCTAAGCGCTCATTAAATGTTGGTGCAGCTAGATGCTCACCAGTCGCTAAAAAGTGCTTTATTTCTCTAAAAATCCATGGATAACCGATACTCGCACGACCAATCATTACGCCATCTACTCCATAGCGCTCTTTGTACAACTTTGCCTTTTCTGGTGAATCAATATCTCCATTCCCAAAAACAGGAATATGCATTCGTGGATTGTTTTTTACCTCTGCAATTAAGCTCCAGTCGGCTTCTCCTTTATACATCTGCTTTCGTGTACGACCGTGGATAGAAATTCCTTGAATTCCCACATCTTGTAATCGTTCTGCAACTTCGACAATGTATTTCGTATTGTCGTCCCAGCCTAATCTGGTCTTTACAGTAACTGGCAAATTAGTAGACTTTACGATTTCGGCAGTCATGCGCACCATTTTAGGAATATCTTGTAAGATTCCGGCACCAGCACCTTTACAAGCGACTTTCTTTACCGGACAACCGTAATTGATGTCAATAATATCAGGATTGGCGGCAGCTGTCACTTCTGTTGCTTGCTTCATGGATTCAATATCGTTTCCGAAAATTTGAATTCCAATTGGTCGCTCGTATTCAAAAATATCTAACTTTTGAACACTTTTTACAGCGTCTCTAATTAAGCCCTCAGAAGATATAAACTCTGTATACATCAAATCTGCACCTTCTTCTTTGCATAGTGCACGAAAAGGCGGATCACTTACATCCTCCATTGGAGCAAGTAATAAAGGGAAGTCCCCGAGTTCTATATTTCCTATCTTTGCCACTTAATATTTTTTACAAAATTACTAAATCAATTACATCCTTTTGAAAACATTCCAAGATATCGTTTCCAAGCTTTTAATCCTTCTGGGAATTTGCTTAGTTGTAGGGAGCGTCATTTCGTTATTGAGCATTTTTTTAGTCCCATATATTTTCGATATTCCATCTGATAGTGCCCAAGATATATTCAATCATGCATCCAACCCAATGTATATTGGCGCATTGAAATTTATCCAATTATTTAATTCTATTGGATTATTCGTCATTCCTCCATTTTTGTATGTCCTCTTCATCAAAGAAAAGCCTTTGGAGTTTTTGAACCTCAAAAAATCAGTCCACATCAGAACCCTAATTTTTCTTGGCCTGATTTACGTGATTAGTATTCCTGCTATGGAATGGTTAATTACGCTCAATAGCAAACTAGATTTACCCGACAGTTTAATACAGCTAGAGCAATGGATGAAAGCAGCAGAAGAGCGTGCTGCAGAGGTCACAAAAGCATTTTTAGCCATGAATGGAATCGGTGACTTGGTCATCAATTTAATCATCATTGCTATTATTCCTGCGATTGGAGAGGAGTTATTGTTCCGTGGAGTTTTACAACGACAAATCAACATCTGGAGTAAAAATGGACACCTAGCCGTTTGGGTTGCCGCCTTTGTTTTTAGCGCCATACACTTGCAATTCTACGGCTTCTTACCTCGACTTATACTGGGTGCCCTTTTCGGTTACTTTTATTTGTGGAGCAATAACTTATGGGTACCAATTATTGCGCATTTCATCAACAATGCATCTGCTGTGATAATTAGCTACCACATGGGCTCTCCTGAAACGGACATTCAATTGGAGGCTATGAATAGAGATGGTAGTGAAATGTATTTGATTATTTCGTTAGTTGTATTGTTCTTAACCTTGAAACGTTTTCGAGAGAATTTGCGGAAAGAAATAGTGCATAAAGAAATTGAGTAAAACCAATAAGCCTCCAAGAACATAAAATTCTTGAAGGCTCTCTAAATATCTAAACTCCGATTAACTCAATGAGCCAATCATATCTTCCGGCTTCACCCACTGGTCAAATTGATCAGCTGTTAGGTAACCCAAATTGATTGCTTCTTCTTTCAAAGTCGTACCATTTTCATGGGCCGTTTTTGCAATTTTAGACGCTTTGTCGTATCCAATATGTGTGTTTAAAGCAGTCACCAACATTAATGAGTTGTTCAAGTTTTTCTTGATGTTAGCATAGTTTGGTTCGATACCTACTGCACAATTCACATCAAAAGAAACACAAGCATCACCAATTAAACGGGCAGACTCTAATAAGTTTTTCGCCATCATTGGTTTGAAAACATTCAATTGAAAGTGTCCATTCATTCCACCTGTGGTTACTGCTACATCATTTCCTACTACTTGAGCACAAACCATTGTCAATGCTTCACACTGCGTAGGGTTTACCTTACCTGGCATGATAGAAGAACCTGGCTCATTCGCAGGAATATTAATTTCACCAATTCCACATCTAGGTCCCGAAGCCAACAAACGAACATCATTTGCAATTTTCATTAAGCTAACAGCCAATTGCTTCAATGCTCCATGCGTTTCAACCAATGCATCATGTGCAGCTAAAGCTTCAAATTTATTTTCGGCAGAAATAAATGGCAAACCGCTAAACTCAGCAATCTTTTTTGCCACTAACTCTGCATACCCTTTTGGCGTATTAATTCCTGTACCTACAGCTGTTCCGCCTAATGCCAATTCAGCCAAATGTGGCAATGTATTTTTCAATGCTTTTAGCCCATGATCCAATTGAGAGACAAATCCAGAAAATTCTTGACCTACTGTCAGCGGAGTGGCATCCATTAGGTGAGTTCTACCTATTTTCACTACATCCATGAAGTCTTTTGAAATTCTATCCAAAGTATTTCTCAACTGCTCTACTCCTGGAATCGTAGTTTCTACCACCATTTTATAAGAAGCAATGTGCATTCCTGTTGGGAAAGTATCGTTAGAAGATTGCGATTTATTCACATCATCATTCGGGTGAATCATTGTTTTACCTTCGCCCAATTTATTTCCTGCAATAACGTGTGCTCTGTTAGCAATCACCTCATTGGTATTCATATTCGATTGTGTTCCAGATCCAGTTTGCCAAACTACCAAAGGGAATTGATCATCTAACTTACCTTCTAAAATCTCGTCACAAACTTTTGAGATTAAATCTCTCTTCTCTGTATTTAATACCCCAAGCTCACAGTTAGTATGAGCTGCTGCCTTTTTCAAATAAGCAAAACCTCTTACGATTTCAATCGGCATGGTTTGCTTAGAATCGCCAATTTTAAAATTATTACGAGATCTTTCTGTTTGAGCTCCCCAATATTTATCAGCTGGAACTTTCACTTCACCCATGGTGTCTTTCTCTATTCGGTAATCCATTTTTATTGTATTTTTTATGATTTGAAGGTTACTATTCTTAAAAATTGATTAAAATTGCAGTCACAAAAGAAATCAAATTATGTTTACAGGAGGATTTTTACTTTTCTTAGCCATTTTTGGCCTCGCGTTTTGGGTATTAATATTCTTATCTGCATTTGCTCTTCCTTATGCAATCACTATGTTCGTGATTGAGAAATTGAAAGGCAAAAAAGCAGAATAAGCTACTTTTACAGCAATTCTAATACATTTTCAGGTGGCCTTCCTAAGACCGCCTTGTTTCCTTTTACCACAATTGGTCGTTCAATTAGCTTTGGGTTTTCCAACATAATTGTGATCCACTCATCTTCTGTAAAGTTCGAATTCTTAAACTTTTCTTTATACACTGCTTCTCCTTTTCTAAGGAGTTGAGAAGGTTGAATGTGTAGTTTAGATAAAATCAACTTTAACTCCTCTCGAGTTGGAGCCTCTTTTAAATACTCCACGACCTCTACATCTACGCCTGCATTTTTTATCAAGGCTAGTGTTTCTCTACTTTTTGTACATCGTGGATTGTGATAAATTTTCATAGTTTATTTTTATTTTCCGCCTCCATACTCCATTAAGTAGGCCTTGATAAATGGATCCAAATCTCCATTCATCACATTATCTACATTGGAGGTTTCGTGGGCAGTTCTAACGTCTTTTACTAATTTGTAGGGATGCATTACATAGTTCCTAATTTGAGAACCCCACTCAATTTTTTTCTTTTCAGATTCAATTTCAGCCCGTTTCTCTAACTTTTTACGCATCTCTATCTCATACAATTGCGATTTTAACAACTGCATAGCTTTTTCCTTATTTCCTAATTGTGACCTGGTCTCGGTATTGTCAATTACAATTCCTGAAGGCTTGTGGTGTAATCGAACCCCGGTTTCTACCTTGTTCACATTTTGTCCACCAGCACCACCAGAACGGAAAGTATCCCAAGTAATATCAGCAGGATTAATATTAATTTCTATTGAGTCATCCACCAAGGGATAAACATATACCGACACAAAAGAGGTGTGTCGTTTTGCATTACTATCAAAAGGTGAAATCCTCACCAATCGATGAACGCCATTCTCTCCTTTCAAGTAGCCATATGCAAATTCTCCATCCACTTCTAGGGTTACAGTTTTCACACCAGCCACATCGCCTTCTTGAAAATCTAACTCCTTCACTTTGCAATTATGTTTCTCTGCCCATTGAAGATACATGCGCATTAGCATTGAGGCCCAGTCACAACTTTCAGTTCCACCGGCTCCTGCAGTAATTTGAATTACAGCACTCAACACATCTTCTTCCTCGCTCAACATTTTCTTGAACTCCAACTCCTCTACTGCAGCAGTTGCTTTATCAAAAGCTTGCTTTAGTTCAACCTCTGTAGCTTCTTCTTCTTTATAGAATTCATAAATTACTTGCAAATCGTCTACGGCTGCCTTTGATGAGCTGTAACCATCTGTCCAAACCTTTTGATCCCGGATTTGTTTCAGAAATTTTTCTGCAGCTTTGGGATCGTCCCAAAATTCAGGTAATTGGGTTCGCTGCTCGTCTTCCGCAATTTGAATTAATTTGTCATCAATGTCAAAGATACCCCCTTAGCGCTTCCACACGCCCAACAAGCTCTTTGATGTTATCTTGAGTTACCATATAGGTCAGTTAGTAAATGAAAGCCCAAAATTAAGCCTTATCAATGAATTTAAATGGCTAAATAGTTGTTATTTTAGCAATATAATTTCTACCCAATTTAAATGCCAACCCCAGAAGAAAGACGTGCGCTGAGGAGAATAAAACGAGTCTTGGTTCAGGAGCAATACCGCAGGAATCCGCCGACAAAAGCACCAGAAAGAAAGGATAATATGGAAACCATTCATATCATTATGGTTCTTGCCTTTTTTATTGGATTAGGCATGATTGTCATCTTTGCCAGCGAAACCGTTATCTCTATTTGGGGAATTACGAAAATTTTTGCTTTCTTCCTTTCCATCACTCTGCTGATACCCATTAAATGGTACCGAAAAAAGTTAACGATGAATGTTTATGAATTTTTCTTGCTTAGCTTATTGGGGTACGCTCCTTTTCTCACGGGATTGATTTTCACAGTTAATTATATAAATCGGTCAAACTTTCACGTGGAGAAGTATCCCATTGAGTCTATCGAAAGAGGAATTTATTTTTCGGACATCATCTTAAAGAATGATACTTTAAGCGAATACGCCATCCTAACAAGCTTCGACAATAGAGATTCAACGTTTTATATAGGTAGAAAGCAAATGCGATATGAATTTAAAGATGGAGGCTTAGGTCTGAAAATCCTTCTCGACAAACGAGCTACTCCTTAAAAAGTTCATCTAAAATTTCGATAATTAGAGCGCTTTCATATCCTTTTTGAGCAGCAGTTCTATATAGCTTGCCTTTTAGCTCGAACTGTTCGTTTTTATCCAATTCTTTGAGAGATTCTGGCATCTTTTTAACAATAACCTTCTCTAGTGTTTTTTTATAGTCTTCTAATTTTATCTGTTCAAAAGCCTCTAGTATTAACGAGTCACTGATTTTGTGAAACTTCAATCCTTGACGAATCTTTATTCTCCCCCATCCCTTTACATTAAACTTCCCTCTGGCATAGGCCATCGAAAACCGTTTATTTGATACAAACTTTGAATCTATCAAATCATCCAAAACTTTATCGATGATCTTTTGATCGGCTCCCCACTCTTTCATTTTTCGTTCCATTTCTACCTCACTTCGCTCTCTATACAAACAAAACTTTTGAGCCTTGTCTAAAACTTTTTCTAGCGTTAATGGGTTTTGAAAATGATTCATCGAATGGGTAATAGTAACTTTGCTCAAATTAACAGAAATCGATATTAAAATCGGCATAATTTCAAAATGAAAAATAAAAAAGCATTGTATGCCTTGTTGACTGCTAATGCGATTTCTCAATTTGCTCAAGGGATAAGTATGTTGGCCATTCCCTGGTACTTTGCAAAGCAGTTAGGCGAAGCCTCCTTTTTTGCTACTTTCTATGCCATAGCTACATTCGCAACTCTATTTTGGGGATTATACGCAGGAACATTGATTGACAAATTCCCACGAAAAAACATCTTCATCGGTCTATGCCTAGTGAGTTTTGCTGTTTTAGCATCAGTCTCAGGCTATGGCTTTATTGCAGGGGAAGTACCTATGACATTAGTTGCGTTAGTATTTTGTTTTACTATTTTCAATTACAACATCCATTATCCAACTTTGTATGCTTTTGGACAAGAGATAACGGAAAAAGAAAACTACGGCAAGACCAACTCTCTACTTGAAGTTATTGGTCAAACAACCAATGTGCTTTCAGGAGCTATGGCCATCGTTTTGATTGAAGGAATTAACACAAGTATATTGGGGTATACAATTCAAATAGAAGCATGGAGCATTCAAAAAATATTTGCGCTAGACGCAAGCACTTATCTATTAGCAATGGCTTTGATAAAAAGTATTAAGTATATACCAACGGTCGAAAAAGTAGCTATTTCTAAGGAGAATGCATGGGTAAGACTCAAAGAAGGAGTACAATTTTTAAAAGCAAATCCATTAATCTTTGCGTTTGGAAATGCATCCTATACTGTATTTATTTTTGTATTAGTCTCTACTCATCTATTGTGGCCCATGTATATCGACCAGCACTTACACGTAGACGGAGACATTTATGCCACTACCAAAGTACTCTATGCAATTGGGGCGGTCGTTTCCGGATTTTTTATCACCAAGTTGCTAAAAAGAATGAATACAATTACAGCGGTTATTATTTTAATGAGTATTGCAACACTAGCCTTTACCATATTATCGATAAGTCAAAATGTATTGATTCTATTGGGGTTAGGTTTTTTCTTCGGAATTACCAATGCCGGAGTACGAATTTTGAGAGTTACTTATCTATTCAACCATATCCCCAACCATATCATTGGCCGCTCGAATAGCGTATTTCAAAGCGTCAATATTTTCCTTCGATCGGCCTTTATTGGACTCTTCTCACTTGCCTTTTTCAGCGAGGGATCCAATATCATATGGGCGTTTGTAATTGCTGCGATAGCAGTAGTGCTATCTATTATACCACTGGTGATTTACTATAAGAAATTAACTGACAGAAAGATTACTTCAAGCTAATCTCATCATTCATTGCATCATGAAAATGGTACTCTAAAAATTCATAGGAATCTGATGCGTGAATTTTAACCCACTTTTTATATTTCATGAACCATTTTCTCTGGATCGAATAGAACCCTTTAGTTAAATATGCTTCAATAAATGGGTGAACATGTAGACTAATCTTCTTCTGATTCAATTGAGTTAATATATAACGTAAATTATTCTCAATTTCATCAATCAGTAAAATCGTTGCTTGAGCTTCGCCAGTGCCATTACAGCATGGACAAGTTTCAGCGGTTCTAATTTCCATCTCAGGACGAACTCGCTGACGTGTTATTTGTATCAGGCCAAATTTAGAAGGAGGTAAAATGGTATGCTTCGCTCTATCATCTGCCATAGCTTCACGCATTACCTCAAACAACTTTTCACGATTAGCGCTATCTTTCATATCGATAAAGTCGATAACGATAATACCACCCATATCTCTCAATCTCAGCTGCCGTGCAATTTCATGAGCAGATTCAATATTTACTTCCAAGGCGTTCTGCTCTTGGTTATCCATTTTTCGGCTACGCTGTCCACTATTGACATCGACAACATGCAGTGCTTCTGTGTGCTCAATAATTAGGTAAGCACCAGATTTCATTGTCACATTCTTCCCAAAAAGAGATTTAATTTGCTTTTCTAAACCAAAATGATCAAAAATAGGAGTTGATTTACGATACCCTTTTACGATACTCTCTCTTCCAGGTGCTATACTTGCAATATACTCTTTGAGTTCTTGCTGAACATTTTTATCATCCACGTATATATTACTGAACTGCGCATTCATCAAATCGCGCAACATAGCTGAAGTCCTATTGAGCTCACCTAAAACACGTGTTGGTGGCTTAGAGGATTTTAATTTCTTAAAAGTCTCTTCCCATTTTTCGTATAAATTATTGAGGTCACTATGAAGGTCAGCTACCTTTTTGTTTTCAGCAACAGTTCGGATAATTACCCCAAATCCTTGAGGACGGATGCTTTGAATCAAACGCTTTAATCGAGTTCGCTCATCGCTACTTTTAATCTTTTGTGATACAGAAATTCGATCAGAAAATGGCACTAAAACCAGGTATCTTCCTGCAATGGAAAGCTCTGCACTTAACCTCGGTCCTTTCGTAGAAATTGGTTCTTTAGCAATTTGAACTAGCACGTTTTGATTGGCAACTAATTGATCGCTAATCTTTCCAGTTTTTTCAATATCCTCCTCAAATTTAAAATCTTTGAGAGAAGCTGCTGTAATTTTCTTGGTGGTTACACCATTAACATATTTATTAAGCGAAGAAAATTTAGGCCCTAAATCCAAATAATGAAGAAAGGCATCCTTCTCATAACCAACATCAACAAATGCTGCATTTAATCCGGGCATCACTTTTTTGATGCGCCCCAAATAAATGTCACCAACAGAAAAACTATTATTGCTTTTCTCCTTGTGAAGCTCAACCAATGCTTTATCTTTTAACAAAGCAATAGTTACCTCAGAAGGAGACGAGTGAATAACTAAATCCAAAACCATATTTACGAATAATCACAAAACACAAGAAACCCAAGGCATTTGAATGCAGGGCTTTACACTTGTTATCAATAAGATAGATGCTTTAAAAAGTCCGACTACAGCAAATACTGTAGCCGGAAGCTAATTACTTCTTCTTCTTGTGTCTATTCTTTCTTAAACGTTTTTTACGTTTGTGGGTAGCCATCTTATGTCTTTTTCTTTTCTTACCGCTTGGCATATCTTTTAATTTATGTTACTATTCTACTTTTTTATCTTCAACTCTTCAATATAAGCCTCCACTTGTTCGATCACTAATGGGTCCTTTTGAAAAGATTTATACTTCTCTAAATAGCTAATTCCTTTTTCAATTTCACCCATTTGAACATACAAATCTGTGAGGTACAAAAAAGCTTCAGCATTTTCTGGATCAATCTCCAACACTCTATTAAACCGCTCTAAAGCCTTGTCATATTGTGTTGACTGAATAGAGAAATAACCCAAATTTATCAGTGCATCAATATTGGTAGAATCTTCTTCCAATACCTCCATCAGCAATCCGATACCTTTCATTGGCATTTCTCCTAATTGAGCAGCCCCTTCAACATAACAAACACCTAAAGCTGTTTTTGCTTTGAGGTTAGAAGGATTCATTTCCAGTACTTTTTCAAAGGACTGAACCGCTTCTTCTATCATTACATGTTGATTGCTTTTTGCGAATCGAAAGGTTTTAAAAAAAACATCTCCCGATTGCATCCAGGCTTCTTCTGTATTTTTAAGAACTGCTTTTTCCTTAAAATAAGCTGCCATCAAGACAGGTTGTTTTTCGGAGCTGGCAAAATTAATCAAACTATCTAAGATAATTAACTTTTCTTCTAAGCTTTTCGAGTTTGACAACTGATTTTCTAAATCCGATACAATTTGTTGTCCGGACTCATCTAATTCAATTCCTTCTCTTATATCATGATTATGGGACTCTTCGTGATTTTCAGACAGCACGACATCTACTTCCTCTCTAGCTTCACTTTGATTTTTAGGAAGTACGAAAAGTATTAAAATAAAGAAGCCACCAAACAATATGGTGGCTATCTGTGCTTTATTAAGCTTTTTCATTTCAAAAAAATGAGTCTCCGATTAAGGCTTCACATTTGTTTTTACTCTTTCAACAAAGCTCTTAGAAGGCTTGAATGCAGGAATAAAGTGCTCAGGAATAATCATTGTAGTGTTTTTAGAAATGTTTCTTCCTGTTTTCTCAGCTCTTTTCTTAGTAATGAAAGAACCAAATCCTCTTAAGTAAACATTTTCACCTGCCTCTAAAGAATTTCTAATTGCTTTCATAAACTCTTCAACTGTAGATTGAACAGCTACTTTTTCGATTCCAGTGTTCTCTGAAATTGTCGCTACGATATCAGCTTTTGTCATTTTAATATAATTTTATAAATAAATAATTGGTTAAACTCGAACTTTGCAAGTCTGTTTTCGTGCGCAAATATATAACATTATTTATTTGAAAAAAACTGATTTTAGGAATATTAACGAAATTAATTTTTATACCCCATTGAGAAACAAGACCATAATCTTCAAAAACTACCTCCACAGTTGGTACCTTATAAATCACAGAGACTTACCTTGGCGAAACACTAAAAACCCTTATAAAATTTGGCTTTCAGAGGTTATACTTCAACAAACTCGAGTGGATCAAGGCATGGATTATTACAATAAATTCACCTCTAAATACCCTTCAATTTTAGCACTAGCAAAAGCTTCAGAAGATGAGGTTTTAAAAGATTGGGAAGGTCTGGGGTATTACTCTCGAGCAAGAAATTTATTATTTACTGCAAAGCACATTGCGCAAAACCTAAAAGGAGAGTTCCCTCGCCATTACTCAGAAATTATCAAATTAAAAGGCATTGGGCCCTACGCAGCAGCAGCAATTAGCTCTTTTGCATTTGAAGAAGAAAAAGCAGTTGTCGATGGGAACGTATATAGAACACTAAGTAGAGTCTTCGGAATAAGTACCCCAATTGACACAACAGCAGGAAAAAAAGAATTTCAAGCATTAGCTGACGATCTAATCAAAAACCAGAAACCTTCAGTACACAACCAAGCTATGATGGAATTTGGCGCACTCCAATGCACTCCAAAAAATCCTGACTGCCAATCATGCCCCTTACCAACTATTTGTTTTGCATATGAACATGATTTAATCGGCGATCTACCAGTAAAATCAAAAAAAGTTAAACAGTCTAAAAGGCACTTTAGTTATTTAATTATTAGTGACGGAAAAAAGCTGCTATTAAACAAAAGGCCAGAGAAAGGAATCTGGGCGAACCTGTTTGAATTTCCATTAATCGAATCTTCTAGTGAATTAGAACAAGAAAAAGTGCAGCAAACAGAACTTTGGAATTCACTAGTAATCGCATCAAAAGGCACCGTAAAATTTAAAAGTGATTCATATAGACATATCTTAAGTCATCAAATTATTACCGCAGATTTTTATGAGGTAAAAGTGGACAAAATGCCAACTCTCAGCACAACAAAAAACCTAATCATCAATAAATCAGAATTAAATCAATTTGCTCTTCCTAAATTGTTGTTAAACTACCTTTCTGATAGAGATGATTTACTATCTTTGTTAAACGATAATTAGATAATTTATAGTCAGATGGCAGGAGTAAATAAAGTAATCTTAGTTGGAAACTTAGGAAAGGATCCTGAAGTGCGACACCTTGAAAATGGCGCTGTTGTAGCAAACTTTTCAATGGCCACATCAGAAACCTACAAGGATAAAAACGGAGTTCGTCAAACCCAAACTGAATGGCACAATGTAGTTTTGTGGAGAGGATTAGCAGAGATTGCAGAAAAATTTCTTAAAAAAGGCAATATGATCTATATCGAAGGAAAACTTAGAACTAGGTCTTGGGAAGATAAAGAAGGAGTAACCCGTTACACCACTGAAGTTGTGGGCGACAGCATGACAATGTTAGGATCGAAAAGCGACAACAATTCAGGAGGAAGCACTTCAGATGCGAAACCTGACAATAGCTCATTCAGTGAAAAAGAAACCGAAATAGAAGACGCTGACGAGTCTGATGATTTACCATTCTAATAATTATCCTAAAAGCTACTTTTATAAAAAGATGTAGCTAAAGGTAGTATTAACGAATTATTCGCCAATTGGAAGAACCACCGGAACAGATTTTACTTTCCCTCTCTCAAAGCATTGTAAGTCACCCTATATCTTTTGAGATTATTATCTCATTGATAGTTATGGCTATACTTTTAATTTGCTCAGCTTTAATTTCAGGATCGGAAGTAGCATATTTCTCTCTAAGTACAGCTGAAATAGATCGATTAAAATCTTCTAAAGATCGTACAGAGATAAGAATCATTGAACTTCTTGATCGCCCCAAAAGACTATTAGCTACCATATTAATTGCCAACAACTTTATTAATGTTGGAATTGTAATTCTATCAACATTTATTGTAGATGGACTCTTTACCTTTAATAATTACAAACTCAAATTTTTCATTCAAGTAGTAGCTGTAACCTTTGTTCTTTTACTAATTGGCGAGGTCATTCCAAAAGTTTATGCCACCAGAAAGTCGGAAAGGCTAGCAGCAATTATGGCCATCCCTTTGTTTTATATTCAACTCTTAGTGCGACCCATTAGCTCTATTTTAGTTCAATCCACCAATTTTATTGACAAACGAATTAAGAAAAAAAGTCATAACATCTCTGTGGGAGAGCTTTCACATGCATTGGAATTAACTTCAGATGAAAATGGCAATGATGATGAACAAAAAATTCTGGAAGGCATTGTGAAGTTTGGCAATACAGAAGTAAAGCAAATAATGACATCACGAATTGACGTTGTTCCAATTGATATCACAGCTACATTTCAAGAAGTCATCAGCACCATTCTAGATTCCGGGTACTCCAGGATACCAGTATTCAAAGAAGACTTTGACCATATTGTTGGTGTTCTGTACATTAAGGATTTATTGCCTCATTTAGAAAAAGAAGATTTTGATTGGGCCAGCATCATTCGAAATCCATTTTTCATTCCTGAAAATAAGAAAATCGACGATTTATTGCGTGAATTTCAAGGAATGAAAATCCACCTAGCCATCGTGGTAGATGAATATGGTGGGACCTCAGGAATTGTAAGTCTAGAAGATGTACTAGAAGAAATTGTTGGGGAGATCAGTGATGAATTCGATGATGATGATTTAGTCTACTCGAAGTTAGACGACCTCAATTATATTTTTGAAGGTAAAACTCCATTGAATGACGTATACCGAATTCTCGAAATTGATGCTAACGAATTTGAAGAAAACAAAGGAGAAGCAGAGACCTTAGCTGGATTCCTCATCGAAATAAAAGGTAAAATTCCAAAGAAAAACGAAAAGGTAAAATTCAGCAACTACCTATTTACTGTAGAGGCGGCCGACAAAAGAAGGGTGAAACGAATTAAAATTACGATAGAAAACAATTCAGAAGATGAAACTCAGAAATAGTTCACTTTTTTGCCTCATTATTGTTGCAACATCCTTCTCATTCATGAGTTGCCAGGACTCTACCTTACCCAAACCAAAAGGCTATTTTAGAATTGACCTCCCTGAAAAAGAATACAGAACAACAAGTGATAGTATTCCATTTCCTTTTCAATTTGAATTACCGCAATACGCAGCTGTTAATCTACAACGTACTACCGAGAGCCCTAATTTTTTCAATGTGGATTTTGCAAGATACGGAGCTAGAATCCATTTCAGTTATCTCCCTATCGATAGTAATGTGAACCAATTACTAGAAGAAAGTAGAAGATTGGCTTATGAGCACACAGTAAAAGCCCAAGAAATCGATGAAGAATTAATTTTAAATGAATCGGAAAGGGTTTTTGGAACCTACTACACTATTAAAGGTAATGCCGCTTCTTCCGAGCAGTTTTTTATTACAGATAGTAGTACTCATTTTGTAAGGGGGGCTTTATATTTTAATGTTGCACCTAACCCGGATTCATTAGGTCCTGTACATGATTTTATAGAGAAAGACATTGAGCATCTGATAGAGACTTTTAAATGGAGAAACTAGTGAATTACTGTCGCAAAGTTAAATCGATGAACGACATATACTGTTGAGCCTAACAAAAAGAATGCGCCTAGTTGATGCATTACTCCTAACCAAACTGGTACTGCCATTAGTAAAGTAATAACACCCAAAACAAATTGAAATAAAACTGTTCCCAGTAAAATTTTCAATCCAATACTCTGGGATTTATCCAATAACATCTTTCGAGACTTCACTACTAACCACAACACTGTGGCGACTACAATGTATGCTAAATAACGATGAACAAACTGAACTCCTCCAAGACCTTCAACAAAATTATGCCATAAAGGCTGCATCGCAGTGACAGAATCTGCAATCCACTGTTCACCCATTTTTGGCCATGTATTGTATATTTTTCCTGCATTTAGTCCTGCCACAAATGCTCCCCAAACAATTTGAACTATCGTTATTCCCAACAAAAAGAAGGCTGAATTTTTGAGAGGATGATTGACCCTTTTTTCTCTATTATGATATATTAAACCTAACGCCACCCAGAATGTATAAGCAAAAGTTATAAATGCGGTAATTAGGTGCATAGCTAACCGGTAGTGACTAACGTCAGGATCTTTATTCAATCCACTTTTAACCATATACCAGCCCAGGAATCCTTGAAAACCACCCATAAATAACAACAACAGCAATTGAAAAAACAACTTCCTTCTAATCATCTTTTTAGCAAGAAAATAAATAAATGGAATGATAAAAACTAACCCCACCACTCTACCTAATAATCGGTGAAGGTATTCCCAAAAAAAGATATCTTTAAACTCCTCTAAAGTAAAGTGCGAATTAATCAATTGATATTCTGGAAACTGCTTATACTTTTCAAAAACGACCATCCATTCTGTTTCATTCATCGGTGGCAGCGAACCCATTAATAAATTCCACTCAACCATTGATAGCCCTGAATTGGTAAGACGAGTAACTCCACCAATAACCACCATTGAAAAAATAAAAAAACAACCTGTAAACAACCAGATGATGATAGGTCTTTTGGATAATTCTTGCATCGTTCTATTTTTTGCCAAAATTAAGAAAGAAACAAGTTTAAACGGGGAAAGTTTTAGATTATGAGTCTAAAAAGAGGACATAAAATAGGTAATAATATCAGGTAAAGAGATGGAGATTTTTTGATTTCTCTTGTTAGTCTCTTTAATTTTAGAATCAACCAAACTTCCAGCATCTTTATAAATGACCATTTTTGAACGAGTAGCATTTGAGCTATCTACATGATTTAAACTATAGCCTTTATAAGCTGCTGTTTGATTAGAATCAGAATTACAAGCGGAAATAATAGCAGAAAATGCCACAATAAAGAATGCCTTAAAAAAGATGGATGTTAACCTCATAAACTACCACTAATTCAATGTTTTTCAAAAGTATAAAAAAATCCAATAGGATTAAATATAAATTGATTTAAAATTAAGATATAGTCAAATCTATGCGCTTACCTTTGTCGGCTTATGAAAATACTGAACCTCGATAAACCAATAATTCAATGGTTACTTTTACTTCTTCTAGCATTTGTATGGGGAAGCTCGTTTATATTAATGAAACGCGGACTTGAGACTTTTAGCAACTTTCAAGTAGCATCACTTAGAATCGCCATCGCCTATTTTTTTCTGCTTCCAATCGCTATTAAAAATCTTAGAAAAATAAAAGGAAAATACTGGGGATACCTATTAATAGCTGGATTATTAGGCAATGGTATACCCGCCTTTTTATTTACAACTGCACAAACACAAATCAGCAGTTCTTTAACTGGCATGCTAAACAGTCTAGTCCCTTTATTCACCGTTTTGGTCGGATTAATTGGGTTTGGATTAAAATTAAGAATTAAACGCTTTGCTGGAGTTTTGTTAGGATTAGTTGGAGCGATCGGTCTACTATCAGTACAAGGATTAAATTTTGGGGACAGCAATTTAGCATATGCACTTTTGGTAGTACTTGCGACTATTTGTTATGCTACCAATATTAACTTTATCAAAACATATTTAGGGCCAATAAACTCAATCGATATTACAGCATTCGGATTTTTCTTTTTAGGACCTCCTGTAATACTCTATTTGTTCATGAGTGATTTTTATCACATTATGCAATCTGACCCCGAAGCCACAACAAATTTATTTTACATCGCGCTGTTGTCAGTTTTTGGAACTGCTCTAGCTGTAATTCTTTTTAATATTTTGATTAAAAAAGTGTCAGCTGTTTATGCTTCTTCGGTTACTTATATCATCCCAATCTTTGCATTAATGTGGGGTTTTATTGATGGGGAGGTTATAAAAGGAATGCACATTTTGTGGATTTCTGTTATTTTATCAGGCATATATATTGTGAATCGAGAAAATCTTAAATTAAATCGAAAAGCAAAAAAAGAACTTAAACCACAGAATTTAAACAAGTAGTTGTTTACTTACTTTTTATTTGTATTTTTGTGCTCCAAATTTTTATTAACAAATAAAGCTGTATAAGATGTACGCAATCGTAGAGATAGCAGGGCAACAATACAAAGTAGAGAAAGATCAGCAGATTTTTGTTCATCGATTGGAAGGCGAAGAAGGCTCAAAAGTTGAGTTTTCAAATGTTCTTTTAACTGATGATGGCAAAAATGTTTCTGTTGGCGCCCCAGCTGTAGAAGGAGTTTTAGTATCTGCAAAGATTCTTGAGCACCTGAAAGGTGATAAAGTTATTGCCTTTAAAAAGAAAAGAAGAAAAGGTTTTAGAAAAAAGACTGGCCACCGCGAGTATTTAACTAAAATTCAAATTGAAGCTATTGGAGCTGGAACTGCTAAAAAAGCAGCCCAAAAAAAAGAAGCTAAAAAAGAAGAAGTAGCAGCTGAGAAGCCTGCAACTGAAGCTAAGAAAGCGGCACCAAAAGCAGCCACTAAGAAGACAACTGCTAAAAAAGCAGATGACTCAGAAAAATAATAGTACGAACCGATAATAAACTCAAAACGTCATGGCACATAAGAAAGGTGTAGGTAGTTCGAAAAACGGAAGAGATTCAGAAAGTAAACGATTAGGTGTGAAAGTTCACGGAGGGCAATTTGCTCAGGCTGGAAACATCATCGTTAGACAAAGAGGTACAAAACACAATCCAGGCGAAAATGTAGGTATTGGTAAGGACCATACTTTATTCGCATTGAAAGATGGATTAGTAGTTTTTAAAACTAAGTCGAACAAAAAATCTTTTGTTTCTGTAGATACTGAAGGTTTCGAATAAGCTTATTAAAAAATAGTTAAAAACTCCTCTCGGCTTCTGCTAAGAGGAGTTTTTTTGTTTAATATCAATCCTTAGAATAGTATATTTGCACACTTACAAGATCAATTAGCATGTTACAAATTCCATTTATAAAAGAGAACAAAGAGTTAATCATAGATCGCTATCAAAAACGAAACTTAGATGGTGCTGAAACACTAGACAAGATCATTGCGGCTGATGGTAAAAGAATTCAAACTCAACAAGAATTAGACGGTCAATTAGCCGAAGCTAATTCTCTAGCCAAGCAAATTGGCGATTTGTTTAAGTCGGGCAAAGCTGCTGAGGCAAATGCTTTAAAAGAAAGATCTAGTGAATTAAAAGCAAGCAGTTCTGAACTAAAGGAACAATTGGCGCAAACAGAAGAAGAGCTTAAACAATTGCTTTATCTTTTACCCAACGTTCCTAACGAAATTGTCCCTGAAGGTAAAAGTGATGCGGACAATAAAATTGTTAGTGAGTCTGGTACTGTTCCTAATTTTAACTTTGAAGCAGCGCCACATTGGGATTTAGCAAAAAAATATGATCTTATTGATTTTGAATTAGGTGTAAAAATAACTGGAGCAGGTTTTCCGATTTACAAAGGGAAGGGTGCTATTCTGCAACGCGCTTTAATTAACTTTTTTCTTGATGAAGCAAGAGAAGCTGGCTACGAAGAGGTAATTCCACCGCACTTGGTAAATGAAGCTTCCGGCTACGGAACAGGACAGTTACCTGATAAAGAAGGTCAAATGTACCATGTTGGCGTTGATGATTTATACTTAATTCCTACCGCTGAAGTTCCGGTAACAAATATTTACAGAGATGTAATATTAAAAGAAAGCGATTTCCCGATAAAAAATACAGCATATACACCTTGCTTTAGAAGGGAAGCTGGTTCATATGGTAAGGATGTTCGTGGACTAAATCGATTACATCAATTTGATAAAGTAGAAATTGTACAAATCCAACATCCAGACAAATCATATGAGGCATTAGATGCTATGGTAAATCATGTAAAAGGTCTACTTGACAAATTAGGTTTACCGTATCGTGTAGCTTTATTATGTGGGGGCGACTTAGGGTTTACTTCTGCAATTACGTATGATATGGAGGTTTTTTCGGCCGCACAAGAAAAGTGGTTAGAGGTAAGTTCTATTTCAAACTTTGAGACCTTCCAAGCCAACCGTTTGAAGTTACGATTTAAAAATAAAGATGGAAAAACAGAATTAGCTCATACGTTAAATGGTAGCGCTTTAGCATTGCCTCGTATATTGGCAGCAATTCTAGAAAATTACCAAACGGAAAATGGCATCAATATCCCAGAGGTATTGGTTCCTTACACTAAATTTAAAACTATTGGAGCATGAATAATTTCTTAAAAATTAATTTAGTCATCGGACTTGCATCTGTTTTAAGTGCTTGTTTATCGAAACAAGATGAAGAGAACCTGGCGAAAGTTGATGAATTGATCGCAATGAATGACTCCTCTATTTCAGCATTGGAAGCAACAGATAGTTCAACAATATATGTCCACCATGACACTCTGTTCTCTAATTTGAATTACCTTCAGACCCACCTTACAGATACGCTCGAAAGAAGTTTATTGAAAAAGCTTTCAGATTATAAAGATATCAGAAAAGCATACCGAGCTTACAAAGAACAGTTTGCATTAACACTTAATGAAGCTCGGAATGAAAAAGAACAATTAATCAAACTAAAACAAGACATCGAGAACGATATTGTTAAAGAAGATAAGTTTGAGAAGTATTATGACTTAGAGTCTACGAATGTCAAAGTAATTAAAGAGAATACCGATAAATTAACTGTTAGGATAAACCTATCAGAAGAAATTTACAATCAGTTGGCTCCTACTGTAGATTCATTAAGCCTTGTGACTAGAAAGAAATATGAATTAATGAAAAATCAAGAGTGATTTTTCTAAAACATATCCTTAACAAAAGCATCAAAAGTGGACTCGTTTTTCTTTTGATGCTTTTGCCGTTTATAGTATTTCCTCAAAATAGCATTGAAACGGATATTAGCTTAGCCGAGCAATTTTATGAAGATGGAGAAATAGAAAAAGCACTAGAACTTTATGAGTCGATCTATGAAAAGACATCTTTTCAGAACGTATACAAATCATTAATTGGAATCTATATCAAAAAAGAAGATTTCAAGTCTGCTGAGAACTTGATTAAAAAACGCATGAAGGGCCGAAATGATGCTTACCGTTATGAAGTTGATTTAGGCAATGTCTATCGCAAACAAGGTAACGACAAAAAAGCAAACCAAAGCTTTGAAGCTGCAATTAAAGATGTACCTGATGGTCAATCCAACTACATTTCACTAGCGAATGATTTTGCTGCCATATCTGAGTATGATTTTGCGATAGCGGTTTATGAAAAAGCTAAAAAATCTACAGGAGACGATATTCAATACAACTTTCAATTGGCCAATATTTATGGCAGAAAAGGGGATACAGAAGCCATGATCAATCAATACTTAGATGTATTAGCTGTAAATGAGTCCTACCTTCAAAGTATTCAAAATGTGTTACAAACACTTTTAAATCCTGACCCAAATGGGGAAATCAAAGAAAAACTGAAAGAAAATCTGTTGGGTAGGATTCAGAAAAACCCAGATAAAACCATCTTCACAGAACTCTTGATTTGGCAATTTATACAAGAAAAAAATTTTAGTGGTGCATTTATTCAAGCTCGGGCAATTGACCGAAGATTAAACGAAAGTGGAACACGGATATATTCACTAGCGCGATTAGCATCGTCTAATAAAGACTATGATGTTGCAATTCAATGCTATAATTACATCTTAGAAAAAGGCCCTTCTGCTATTTATTATAATCCATCAAGGATGAACCTAGTAGATGTGTTGAAAGAAAAGATATTATCCACCAACAACTACACTCAAGAAGAACTTCTTCAAGTAGATGCCAATTATAAAGAGTCGTTGAAAGAGCTCGGCAAAAACCGAAAAACAGTTGAATTGATGGGTAATTATGCTCATTTTTTAGCGTTTTATTTAGATAGTTCTGATGCTGCTATTCAGTTGCTAAACAAGGCTATAGACATACCAGGTGCAGCTCGAACCGATGTAGCTGAGTGTAAAATAGAGTTGGCGGATGTGTATGTCACTCAAGGTGAAATATGGGAGGCATCCTTATTATATTCCCAAGTAGAGAAGGAATTTAAATACGATGAAATTGGAGAACGTGCAAAATTCAAAAATGCAAAGATCGCTTACTACACCGGTGACTTCTTTTGGTCACAAGCTCAGCTAAATGCTTTGAAAGGATCCACCTCCAAACTGATTTCAAACGATGCGATTGATTTATCCCTTTTGATAACTGATAATGTTGGTATAGACTCAATTATTGAACCTTTGCAAATATACGCTAGAGCTGAACTCTTATTATTTCAAAATAAATCGGCTGAAGCATTGGTCACTTTAGATTCTATTCCTGAACGATTTCCTACCGCCTCACTCAATGATGAAATCTTATACCTGAAATATAAGATTGCCTTTAAAAGAAAAGAATTTGAGGTAGCAGGAGAATTTTTACAAAAACTAATCTCCACTTATCCTTTTGACATTTTGGGTGATGATGCAGTATTTTATTTAGCGAAATTAAATGAAGAACAATTTAACAATTCTGAAAAAGCTATGGAATTGTATAAATCTATTCTAACGGATTATAGCAGTAGTATTCATGTAGTGGAGGCGAGAAAAAGGTTCAGAGCGCTTCGAGGAGACAACATCAATTAAAAATTATGATAATATATAGTGTAACTGTCAGTGTAGAAAAAGGTATTCACGAAGATTGGTTGAATTGGATGAAAGAAACTCATATTCCTGATGTTATGAGTACTGGTTATTTTACAGAAAATTTAATCACACGAGTGCTAACCACTGCGGAAGGAGAAGAAGGAATTACTTATAACATCCAATATCATTGCCCTAGCATGATTGATTTAGAAGAATATCAACAGAAACATGCACCTGCTCTTCAAAAAGAACACACCGATAGATATCAAAACAAATTTGTAGCTTTTAGAAGTCTACTAGAAAAAGTATAATTTGAAATTAGTTAAAGCCAAAAAGCATCTCGGTCAACATTTTTTAACCGATGAAAGCATTGCAGAAAAAACTGTAGATGCTTTGACAATGACGAACCAGTACAACAAAGTTATTGAAGTAGGACCTGGAATGGGTGTGCTCACTAAATACCTGGTTAAACGTCCAGACCTAGAAACTTACATCATTGATATTGATGGAGAATCCATCCAATTTTTACTCAACAACTTTGAGGAGTTGGATGACTCTAGAATCATAGAAGGCGACTTTTTAAAGTATGACTTGAGTCAGATTTTTGGTGAAGAAAACTTTGCTATCGTAGGAAATTTCCCTTACAACATATCTTCTCAAATTCTTTTTAAAGCTTATGACAATCGAGACAAAGTAATTGAAGTTGTTGGAATGTTTCAGAAAGAAGTAGCAGAAAGAATTGCAGCACCTCCAGGTTCTAAAACCTACGGAATTCTGAGTGTACTTTTACAAGCATATTACCATATCGAGTACCTTTTTACCGTTGATGAGGATGTTTTTGATCCAACACCAAAAGTGAAGTCAGCGGTAATTCGATTGCAACGGAACGATGTAAAATCGTTGGATGTAGATGAAAAAAGGTTCAAATCTATTGTAAAAATTGCTTTTGGCCAACGACGTAAAACATTAAGAAACTCTTTGAAGCAATTCATCAATGAGAAACCAGAAGTGAAAGACAATCCTATTTTTAATGAACGACCAGAGCAGCTTTCTGTCGCTCAATTTATAGATATTGTGAAACTTCTGGGTTAAAGCTGCTAAATTGCACAGCACACTCATCAATCTAAAGTGATTTTTGCATACTAGACTGAGCAAAATAGGCGTACTTAATCTCATTCTTATCTTAAGTTGACATTAAAATACCCTTTTCTGACTGCAAGTTCAGGCCTAAAGTTGTAAATTCGTCCACAGCAAATTGATTGGCTCATGCAATTTGAATTAACAAAAGAATATTTAAACGAACTAAGAGAAAGCTTAGATACAGGTATTGAAACTCCGATTTTGCAAGAAGTCAGTGAGCTTCACCCAGCTGATATTGCCGAAATCTTAGATGAGCTAACAACTGAACACGCCTCATTACTATATAAATACATTGGAAAAGAAAAGTCAGCAGACATTCTAATTGAATTAGATGAAGACGTAAGAGAACGTTATCTAGATTCAATTGGTGCAAAGGAAATTGCTGAAACCTTTATCGAAAATATGGATTCGGATGATGCTGCTGATATTATGGCAGAACTCTCCGATAAAGTAAAGGAAGAGGTTATTTCTCATATTCAAGATGAGGAGCAAGCAAGTGATATTGTAGACTTATTGAGCTATCCAGAAGACTCAGCCGGTGGTCTGATGGCTAAAGAATTAATTCAAGTAAATGTCAATTGGAGCATGCTGAAGTGTGTGAAAGAAATGCGCAAACAAGCAGAAGACATAGACAATGTTTATTCTATTTACGTAGTTGATAATCAACAAAAGCTAATAGGCACACTTTCCCTCAAGAAGCTATTACTTGCTCCAAGCACTGCAAAAGTAGAAGATGTATATTTTAAAGATGTATTAGCAGTAAAAGCTTACGAAAAGTCGGAAGAAGTAGCCAACATCATGGAGAAGTATGATTTAGTTGTACTTCCAGTAGTGGATGAGTTGTATAGATTGATTGGTAGAATTACCATTGATGATGTGGTAGATGTAATCCGAGAGGAAGCCGACAAGGATTACCAAATGGCTTCTGGTTTGACACAAACTGCAGAATCAAGTGATCACGTTTGGGCGCTTTCAAAGGCTAGAATTCCTTGGTTAGTAATTGGATTGATGGGTGGAGTTTTGGGTTCATTAGTCATTGAAAACTATGAAGGTCAGATTCAAATTCATCCTGAAATGGCCATTTTTATTCCGTTAATTGCCGCTATGGGCGGAAATGCAGGAGTCCAATCATCAGCGATTGTAGTGCAAGGTTTAGCGAATAAAACCATGGGATTTGACTCTATCTTCTCCAGATTATTTAAAGAATTCTCCGTGGGACTTTTAAACGGGGTATTAGTTTCTGCCTTAATATTTGGCTATAACTTGTTATTCTCAGATTCATGGGCACTAAGTTTAACAGTAAGTATCTCATTAATCACAGCAGTAGTTTTTGCGACTTTATTAGGCACCGCAGTTCCTTTGGTATTGGATAAATACAAAGTGGATCCTGCATTAGCAACTGGGCCCTTTATCACTACGTTGAATGACATTATTGGTTTGTTCATCTATTTTGGAGTAGGCCGTTTGTTGTACAATTATTTCTAAAGCTATGTCTCGAAAAGTAATTTTCATTGATTCGGTTCATCCCATTTTAAAAGAGCGATTAGAAGAAGTGGGGTTCCAATGTGATTGGAAAGTGGATTTAAACCGTCAAGAGATTGAGCAAATTATCGATCAATACGAAGGTGCAGTCATTAGAAGCAAATTCAAATTTGATGCAGCAATGCTTCACAAAAGCAGTCGACTCAAATGGATTGCTCGCTCAGGTGCAGGCATGGAAAACATTGATTTAGCAACTGCCAAGTCTCTAAATATTCAGTGTTTTAATTCTCCTGAAGGAAACAGAGATGCCGTGGCTGAACATTGCATCGGAATGTTGTTGAGTCTATTCAATCACCTATCAAGAGGAGATCAGGAAGTGCGACAAGGACTTTGGTTGAGAGAAAAAAACCGCGGAATTGAGCTCAAAGGAAAAACCGTTGGATTGATTGGTTTCGGTTTTATGGGGCAAGCACTTGCTCAACGACTGCAAGGTTTTGGAGTCACCATACTCGCTCACGATAAATACAAAACAGGCTTTGGAAGTGATTCCGTAAAAGAAGTGACGTTGGCCGAACTTCAAGAGAAATCAGATGTAATTAGTATTCACCTGCCATACACTGAAGAAACGCACTATTATATTGATGAGCAATTTATAGCCAATTGTAAAAAACCATTTTACCTCATCAATACTGCTAGAGGAAAATGCTTAGACACCTCAGCATTGGTTAAAGGAATCAATGCTCAGAAAGTTTTAGGAGCTTGTTTAGATGTGTCTGAATTTGAAAGTTTATCTTTTGAAAACCTCAACAAAGAGGAGCTTCCTCAAGCTTTCCAAGACTTAATAGCTTCAGAAAAAGTCATTCTTTCTCCTCATGTGGCTGGCTGGACGGTTGAATCTTATGAGAAGTTGTCTAGTTTTTTAGCGGAGAAAATCTCTTTTAATTGTTAATGGTTAAGGATTAATTGGATGCTAATTTTAATGGTTAATTGTTAATTGTTAATTATCAATGGTTCACTTCATTTCGACAATGCACAATGTGAACTTTATCGCTCAGTGTGACAAATTATTAATTCCATTACATATTTTAGTGAAATGAAAAGCCTACTTCTCCTCATCCTCTTTTCTCCACTCATCACTTTTAGTCAAATCAGTTTTAAAGGAGTCATTGTCGATTCCCAAAACAATCCCATTCAGTTTGCAAGCATCTCCATTAATCAAACTGCAAATGGAACGTACACGAATGAAAAAGGAATCTTTTACTTCGATAGTATACAACCAACAGACACTTTAAAGATTAGCTGCATTGGGTATGAGAGTAGATCGATTCTAGTAAAAATTTTATCGGATACTATTTTACTCCAAGAAATATCAATTGAAATTGGTGAAGTGGTAATCAAAAGTGAATACACTAGAGAGCTAATTGGATGTTTAAAAAATAAAGACCGAGGAAAAGATGGTGGACTCAATGGGTATATTTCTGGAATTCTAATCAACAATATTTCTTCATCTTACCTCGAAAGCATTGAATTTTACATTAAAAAACCGAAAACATTAGCGCCTAACTTATTCTTCCTTCACCTGTATAAGTTGGATTCAAATAATCTACAAACACCAATACTCAGTCAAAGAATTAGTATTCCTACCAATGAAAAAGGATGGGTTAAAATTGACTTATCAAAGCAATTTATAAAAGTTGAAGACTCTATTTTTATCGCATATGAAACAGTCCCGAATCCAGAATACTTTAAGAATGTAAAGGAAGTACCTATTATTAATATGAATCAATACGATGGAGCCACAATAGGACATGCTAAGATTAAAAGCAACTCAAATGCTAGACCGAGATCTGGCAAGGATGGTATTGGATGGTTTACTTGGCCTAATGATTGGATTTCAAAGTACGGCAATTGGGTTCCAATGATTCGAGCTACTGTCCGATATTGAGAAGAATAATTATCAATGGTTCACTTCGACTCCGCTCAGTGTGACAAATTATTAATTCCATTTCTTATTTTAGTGAAATGAAACACCTACTTCTACTCATCCTCTTCACCCCTCTCATCACTTTTAGCCAAAACAGTTTTAAAGGAGTCATTGTCGATACACAGAACAACCCTATTCAGTTTGCAAGCATTTCTATAAATCAAACTGCCAATGGAACTTATACCAATGAAATAGGAATTTTTCACTTCGATAGTATACAACCAACAGACACACTGAAAATTAGCTGCATTGGGTATGAAAGTAGATCTATTTGTGTGAAAGACATTAAAGATCAAATTACCTTAACTAGCAACTCTATCAATATAGAGGAAGTTACAATAGATAGAAAGAGAAAAAACAGATCATTTACGATTGGGTATTACAATATGAATACGCTTTTTCCTAGTTCCTATTTCAGTAATGTAAAATCAAAAGTAGCCACCTTCATCCCCTATCAATCGTCACCTGCAATAATTGAAAAAATATTACTCCCCATTACAAACATTAATGATACAACTCAACTTAAGGTTTACCTCTACGAAATTTCTGAAGATGGAAGCCCTGGAAAAGAAATCTATTCTAAACTGTTAATGTCAAATGAGATAAAAAACAAAATTGACATTTCAGATGAGCAGATACGCATACCACTAGAAGGAGTATTTATTGCGGCTGAATGGCTTACAGAGCAAGTCATCAAAGACTTGAACGATCCCAAAGAAGTTTTAGGTCCCGCCTTTAGGTTAAAAATGACAAAACCAATGGATACAAACTACACCTATTGGTATAGGGAGAATAATTGGAGACTTAAATGGAATCCTCCGAATGCGCAATATAGCAATGTTCGGTTTGGATTGGTGTTGAAACCTTTGTAATTGTTAATTATCAATGGTTAATTGATTGGAGGCACGTTATAATTGTGAATAGCAAATTATTAATTGATGAATCATATTTTTCCTTAACTTGTCTATCAATTGATAATCATGATAATTAACAAAAAATTATGAGGGAGAATGTTGTAAAAAGCAAGAGTTTTAATTTTGCAATTCGCGTTATTCGATTGTATCAATTCTTAGTTTCAGAAAAGAAAGAGTACGTTATCTCGAAACAATTATTACGCTCGGGAACTAGTGTTGGAGCAATGATAAGAGAGTCTGAACATGCTGAAAGCAAATCGGATTTCAAACACAAACTGAGCATCGCTCAAAAAGAAATAAATGAGTCCATCTACTGGTTAGAGTTACTTGAAAAAACTGACTATCTAGATGAAAAAGAATTCAATTCGCTAAACAGTGATGCAGTTGAAATCATAAAATTATTAACCTCAATTATTAAAGCCACCAAACTTAATATGAATAAGTAATTGTTAATGGTAAATTGTTAATTGATGTATTCAGCAAACCACATTAACAATTAACAATTAACCCTTAACCATTAACAATTATTTTACCACAAATCGCGCCGTCTGTCTACTCTTCTGCTCCACATAAATTGTTTTGTCCTTCAGCAGTTTCGATAACGTCTCTTCATTGTAATGACGCACTGTTAACAACAATAACTCATCATTGTAATACACCTTATAGTCGGCTTTCAACTCTTCAATCAAATTGGCAATCTTCATTTTCTGATTGTCTGCACAGATGGAGAAACTAATCGCAGAATTCTGCATCAGGTTCACCGTTACTTTGTGTTTGGCAAAACAGCCAAAAATCTGACTTAAATTATCTTCCGCAATAAAGGAATAATCCCTTGGAGAGATAGAAATCAAGATCTGATTCGTCTTAAAAATAAACGAAGGAATCAAAGAGTCTTTTGCAGAATTCTCATTGATAATACTTCCTTCCTCATCAGGATTCAGAAACGATTTAACCATTAATGGAATGTTCTTATTCTGCAGCGGTTTTATTGTTTTCGGATGAATCACAGTTGCGCCATAATACGCCAATTCCACTGCTTCATGGTAGGAGATGTTGTTCAACTTCTCTGTTTCTTCAAACCATTTTGGATCCGCATTCAGCATACCAGGAACATCTTTCCAAATGGTTAATGACTCTGCATCCACTAAATTGGCAAAAATACCACCAGTATAATCCGAGCCTTCACGACCTAATGTAGAGTTAAAATTCTCAGAAGTAGACCCTACAAACCCTTGAGTAATCATTAATTTATTAACCGAATCAGAAAAATAAGGCTTCACATATCGATTGACATTTTCAGCAGTTACTTCCCAATCTACCTTCGCATTTCGGTAGGTATTGTCGGTTCGAATAATGTCGCGAACATCTTGTAATTTATTTTCCAAGCCCACTTGTCTCAAATAGGCAGAAACCACTGTAGCCGACAACCACTCGCCTACTGCCACCATCTGATCGTATTCAAAATCGTACTCCCGCATTTGCTCTTCTTCCAACTGCCATTCTATCTCCACGAAAGTATTGTGCAATTCTTCAAAAATCGGATGAGAAGTGCCGTCAAACAACTCTTTCAAAATATCAAAATGAAAGCGCTTAACTACTCCTAACAGCTCAAGTGTATTAGATTTACCATGGTAATAAGCATCTAGTAACTCCTCCAACGCATTGGTCGTTTTACCCATTGCAGAAACCACCACAATTATTTGTTCTTCTTTATAACGCTCTAAAATAGCAGCTACATTTTTAACTGCCGCTGCATCTTTTACCGAGGCTCCACCAAACTTAAATACCTTCATCTTAACCTAATTTCTTTGCGATTTCTTGTAATTGCTCTCTTCTAAACTTAGCATTGAACCATTCTCCATCTAACTCTGCATCGTATTTTTTATAAAATCCAATTGCTGGCTCATTCCAATCCAACACTTGCCATTCCATTCGACCCACATTTAAATCGGCCGCTATTTTTATCAATTCTTCAAATAACATTTTCCCGGCACCCACTCCTCTCTCTTCTTCTGTTACAATCAAATCTTCTAAATAAATACACTTGCCTTTCCAAGTAGAATATTTCATATAATACAAAGCGATTCCGATGATTTTTCCGTCCCTTTCAGCAACCAGCAAATCATAAATGGCATTCTTTCCAAAGCCATCTGCTTCCAATTCTTCCAAGGAAATCTCCACTTGATCGGCGGCCTTTTCATAAACTGCCAACTCGTGAATTAGCTCTAATGCTGCTTTACAATCTTCTTTTTTTCCTTTTCGAATGGTGACTGACATCTCTTGTATTTTTGACAAAGGTAAATTTTAGGTCTTAAAATCCCTATTGAAATAGTATTGCCTTTTTAATTGCTTTCAAATTGCGATATTTGCGCGAAATAAAGCCATCAAACATGAGTACCGTTAAAACCCTGAGTGAATTCATTATAGAACGTCAAGAAGATTTCCCATATGCAACTGGAGAATTGACTCGTTTGCTAAATGACATCGTTATTGCATCAAAAATCATCAATAGAGAAGTAAATAAAGCTGGATTAGTTAATATTATTGGAGCAACAGAAAACGAAAACATTCAGGGTGAGACTCAACAAAAATTGGATGTAATTGCTGACAACCTAATGATTTCAGCGATGCGTTCTGGAGGTGAAGCTTGCGCGATTGCTTCTGAAGAAAATGATCACGCTGTATTTTTTGACAGTGCACTTTCAAAACAGGGCAATTATGTTGCAGCCTTCGATCCATTGGATGGTTCTTCTAACATTGATGTGAATGTTTCTATTGGAACTATCTTCTCTATTTTTAGAAGAAAAAGTAAAGTGGGCGAAAAAGCCAATCTAGAAGATTTCTTGCAAAAAGGTTCTGAGCAGGTAGCAGCAGGCTATGTTGTTTACGGCTCGTCTACCATGTTGGTTTACACTACAGGAAACGGAGTAAATGGCTTTACTTTAGATCCTTCAATCGGTGAGTTTTGCCTTTCTCACCCCAACATGAAAATCAAAGAAGATGGAAAAATTTATTCCATTAACGAAGGAAATTATCCATTTCTACCAGAAGGTTTTCAAAAATACATCGATTACTGCAAAGTAGACGACAAAGCCACTAACCGACCATATTCTGCGAGATACATCGGTTCTATGGTAGCTGATTTTCATAGAAACTTGATTAAAGGTGGAATTTTCATCTATCCAGAAACCACCAAAGCTCCAAATGGCAAATTGAGAATTTTGTACGAATGCAACCCAATGGCTTTTATTATGGAGCAAGCAGGTGGCATCGCTACCACAGGAAAACAACGCATTATGGATGTTGAACTAACTGAGTTGCATCAGCGTGTTCCTTGTATTATGGGTTCTAAGAATATGGTAGAGAAAATGCTGACCTTTTTGTAGAATCGCATTGCATTTCTTCATACTTCCGTTGAAATTTGATTTATTAAAATATTGACTTTTATTATTTTAATGTTCTTTTGGCTTGACCCAAGATGAACCAAAAAGTCAAGACTTTGAGACTTCTCCTTCGAACTTCCTCCTAAAGACTAAGACATTCGACGGATCTCCTCATTCTTTCGGAGCTAGTCGAATTTACTATGTCTTTACTTCAGAGTTCTCGGATAATTCTCAAGGTCAACACAACATACTAGATTTGTTTTTACTTTTCTTTTAAACTAATCTCAAATCCCATAATTTAGGAGAATGATTTCCCCTACTAAAAAAACCACCACAGCTTTATTGATAGCGATTGCTATACTCGCAATTGCCGCTTACTTCAGTTCTTTTACGAATGGGTTTACCCACTTCGATGACCAAGTTCAGATCACTGAGAATACTGACATTATACAACTCAACTGGCAGAAGATAAAAACCATCTTCAGTTCTACCTATGTGGGAATGTATCAACCTGTTTCCACTCTCTTTTATGGACTGTTGGTGGGATTTTTTGGAATGAATCCCGAAGTCTTTCATGGATTTAGCTTCCTTCTTCATTTAATCAATGGTTGGATTCTCTTTTCCTTCTTCAAACAGATGAATGTAAAAGAGTCTGTAGCCGTTTTATTGACAGCCATATTTGTTTTACACCCTATGCAAGTTGAATCTGTGAGCTGGGCTTCCGCTACTTCAAACGTTATTTTTACCTTTTTCTATCTAGGGGCCTTATGGAATTTTATCCAATACGGAAGAAATAAATCCTTTTCCACAGGGACTTTTGTTTTGTTCATAATTGCTTGCTTAAGTAAAGCTACGGCTGTAAGTTTCCCAGTGGTTATTTTCTTCTACCTCTTAATTTGGGAAAAAGAAAACTGGTTAAAAAGCATTAAAATCATTTCTCCATATTTGTTAATTTCTTTAGCGATCGGAATCATTACCATCATCAGTAGAGAAAGTGCCGAACACTTAACCGACCTGAGTTTGAGCTACACAGCTTTGGAACGAATTCTTATCTTCTGTTATACGTTGATTTTTTATCCGATTCAGTTTATTCTCCCACTCAACTTGTCGCCATTTTATTCATTCCCATCTAAAATCAACGACAGTTTTCCTATCATCTATTACATCGCTCCTGTTTTTGTATTGCTATTTTCAGCATTAATTTATCGCTTTCGCAAAAACCAATTCGTATTATTTGGGGCTGCTTTTTACCTCATCACCATCGCTCCAGTTTTGCAGTTGATTCCGGTTGGTAGTCAAATAGTAACCGATAGATACATTTACCTCAGCGGAATTGGCTTATTACTCATCCTTATCCCAATTCTCTCAGCCATCAAATCACAGAAAGTAATTCAAATAGGAACACTTTTTATTGCCATGGGACTGGCTTTTTACAGTTACAACAGAACTCAAGTTTGGGAAAGCGATGCGACCATTTGGGCGGACGTCATCGAAAAAGACGAAAATGTGGCTCAAGCATGGAACAATAAAGGAATTTTAGCAGAATCAATTGGAAACTTTGCAGATGCTGAACGTTTTTATTCTAGAGCCATCCAGCTGAATCCTCGTTACGCTGACCCTTATTCTAACCGTGGAAATGTCTATGCGAAACAAGGAAAATCGCAAGCCGCGTTGAACGATTTTAATCAAGCGATAGCGTTAAAACCAAACCATGCAGATGCACTTTTCAATCGAGCCAATGAATTCATTAAAGTAGGTGACTACAATACTGCTTTAGAAGATCTAAATGCTTCTTTGACAATCCAACCAAAAGCTGACGCACTGACTAACCGAGCACTAATTTACATTCAAACTCGAAAGATGGAACTGGCGATTAATGATTTAAATCAAGCCATAGCGATGAATCCAAGAAAGGCTCAAGCCTATTATTTAAGAGGGATCAGTAAATACCAAACGATTGACAGTAGAGCTGGTTGTGAAGATTTTCAAATTGCAGCAAACCTTGGCGACGAGGCATCGAAGCAGGCATTAGAGCAGTATTGTAGGTGACAGTGAAGAACAATACTATTTGAAATAAGTTAACCTTCCAAAGGAATTAGAATCCGTAATTTCGCAACATAGCGCAACTGAATGACAAAAGCAGAACTTAAAGAATTATACGTTTCAGCACCAAAAGTGCAAGAAGTAGTTGAACGATTAAAAAATAATCCACAATCACACATTGCCCTAAAAAAAGCAATAGGTTCATTGACTTCATTCTATGCATACGGCATCACCCAAAACTTTCCCATCAATCACCTATTTATCTTAAGCGATAAAGAAGAAGCAGCCTATTTCTTAAATGATTTAGAAGAGCTTGTTGGTGAGGAAAAAGCGATATTTTTCCCTGGTTCCTATCGCAAAGCTTACGATGTAGAAAAGACGGACAATGCAAACATTCAGATGCGCGCAGAGGCACTGAACAAAATCAATAAAAAAGATGGTTCTTATTTAATCGTCACTTATCCCGAAGCAATTACCGAAAAGGTGGTGACCAAAAAGAATTTGGAGCAAAACACGCTTTTGATTCGTCGGAATGACAAATTAAGCATCGACTTTCTGATTGATATTCTGAACAGTTACAGCTTCAATCGAGTTGATTTTGCCGCAGAACCAGGCGATTTTTCCATTCGGGGTGGAATTGTAGACATCTATTCCTTTTCGAATGAGAACCCGATTCGTATTGAACTATTCGGTGACGAGGTAGATTCTATCCGAACTTTTGACCCAGGAACTCAACTATCCATTAGCCCGATGGAATTCGTTTCTATCCTGCCTAATGTGCAGGAAAAACTGCTAGAAGAAAGTCGAGAATCCTTCTTAGATTTTTTACCACAAAACACCATTCTTTGGTTTAAAGATTACTTACTAACCAAAGAGAAGATCAATAAAGAATTTGAAAACGCATCCAATGTTTACACGAACATTGATTCGCCGATCAAACACCTGCCTCCTCATGAATTATATACTTCAAAAGAGGAGTTTATCGTAGAAAGCAAAAAGTTCAACACCATTGAATTTGGTACAGCGGACTATTTTGATATCGACTTAACGGTGACAGTCAATGCTGATGTTCAACCAGCATTCAATAAGAATTTTGATTTACTTAGTGAAAACCTCAATCGGAATACGGAACGAGGGATAGAAAACATTATTTTGGCCTCAACCGCCAAACAGATTGAGCGACTCTATGCCATTTTCGAAGATATTGGGAAGGAAATTCACATGAAAACCATGTTGATGAGCGTGCAAGAAGGCTTTGTAGATAATGACCTAAAAATTGCTTGCTACACCGATCATCAAATTTTTAATAGATACCACCGGTTCAGACTGAAGGAAAGCTTTAGAAAAAAAGATCAAGCCATCACCCTTAAAGAATTAAACAGCTTACAAACTGGCGATTATATCACTCACATAGATCATGGAGTAGGTCAGTTCTCCGGCCTTGAAAAGATTGATGTAAATGGCAAAAAGCAAGAAGCTATCCGTATTCTTTACAAAAGTGGAGATATCTTATACGTTTCGATCCATTCCCTCCATCGGATTTCAAAATTCGTAGGAAAAGATGGAACACCACCTAAAGTGCATAAACTAGGTGCGACTTCTTGGGCTAAACAAAAGCAAAAAACTAAAAACAAAATCAAAGAAGTTGCATTTGATTTAATTAAATTATATGCGGAGCGTCGAACTAGAGAGGGGTTTCAATTTTCACCAGACACCTATCTTCAAAATGAGTTAGAAGCATCATTTATTTACGAAGACACTCCTGATCAGCTTAAAGCAACAAATGATATCAAAGCTGACATGGAATCTCCACAACCTATGGATCGTCTAGTATGTGGAGATGTTGGTTTTGGAAAAACAGAGGTCGCGGTAAGGGCTGCATTCAAAGCCGTAGCAGATAGCAAACAAGTAGCCGTATTGGTTCCGACAACTATTTTGGCATGGCAGCACTATAAAACTTTTAAAAATAGATTGGAAGATTTTCCGTGCAAAGTGGATTACATCAATCGTTTTAAAACTGCAAAACAACAAAAAGAAACACTCGAGAAATTAGCTTCTGGTGAGATCGATATCATAATTGGAACACATCGTCTGGCGGGAAAAGACATTAAGTTTCACAATCTCGGCTTATTGATTATCGATGAAGAACAAAAGTTTGGAGTAAGTGTAAAAGACAAATTGAAGACGATAAAAGCGAATGTGGACACCTTAACATTGACTGCTACTCCAATCCCAAGAACGTTGCAATTTTCATTAATGGCCGCAAGAGATTTATCGGTCATTAATACGCCACCACCCAACCGTCAGCCCATTTTAACGGAAGTGCATTCTTTCAACGAAGAGTTGATTCGAGATGCCATTATGTATGAGGTAAAGCGAAATGGACAGGTGTTTTTCATCAACAATAGAGTGGAAAATCTGAAAGAAATTGCTGGAATGATAACTCGATTGTGTCCTGATGTAAAGGTGCTCACAGCTCATGGACAGTTAAAAGGCGATGACCTAGAAGATCGTATGATGAGCTTTATCGATGGAGATTACGACGTATTAGTTGCAACCACTATTATTGAATCTGGGTTGGACATTCCTAACGCCAACACCATCATTATCAACAATGCCAACAATTTTGGATTAAGTGATTTGCACCAAATGCGTGGACGAGTGGGTCGAAGTAATAAGAAGGCATTCTGCTACTTATTAGCTCCTCCAATTGTGGCGTTGAGCAATGATGCACGAAGAAGGCTTCAAGCTTTAGAGCAATTCTCTGATTTAGGAAGTGGATTCCAAATCGCAATGAAGGATTTAGATATCCGTGGAGCTGGAAACCTATTGGGTGCAGAGCAAAGTGGATTCATTTCTGAGATTGGTTTTGAAATGTATAAGAAGATATTGGACGAAGCCATCCAAGAACTAAAAGAAAACGAATTCAAAGATTTGTACCACGATGAAAATGAATCGGAATACGAATTTGTAAAAGACACCATCATTGAAACGGATTTTGAATTATTGATTCCAGATAAATACGTTAGCAATATTTCAGAGCGAATCAATTTGTATAAAGAATTGGACAGCATAGAAACAGAAGAAGCTTTGGTCGCTTTTGAAAATCAACTACTAGATCGTTTTGGTAAAGTGCCTAAACAAACAAAAGAGTTGATTGAAACCATCCGATTGAGATGGCTAGCGCAAGAAGTTGGCTTTGAAAAATTGATCCTAAAACAAGGCAAATTTATTGGATACTTTATCAGCAACGAAGAATCTCCTTACTACCAATCGGCGGCATTCACCAGAGTGTTGAATTTTGTGCAAAAGAATCAAGGGACCGTTGCGTTGAGAGAAAAGAACAAACGTTTATCTTTAGTGTTCACTAATGTGAAAAGCATTCCTTCAGCTATTGCTGCCATCGAAAAATTATTAGTCGACAAAAAAGCGCCAATAATTTCTTAAGATTCAGATAGTAGCTGTTGCGACTAAAACTGAAAACGATGAAAAGCCCGAAACTATTAGCCACTTTAAATGCCATATCTTTAATAACAGCACTATTTGTTAACTACCTCGCAAACGCCAAACAAATCTTCGGCGTTTCCATGAAAGATCAGTCGGATAAATATGCCAATTTATTTACTCCAGCATCTTATGCCTTCTCCATCTGGGGATTCATTTATTTGTTTTTAATCGCATTTGTGATTTATCAGTTTTACCAAATTGCTACCAAGAAATATGATGAATCCATTACCCAAATAGGACCTTGGTTTGCTATCGCGAACTTTGGAAGCGCCATATGGGTAGTTGCTTTTATGAGTGATCTGATTTGGGAATCCATGGCCATTATGCTTGTCATATTGTACAGCCTCATTCGAACCACTTTAAAAACAAATATGGAACGCTGGCATGCTCCAGCAAAAACGATTGCTTTGGTTTGGTGGCCCATCAGTTTCTATTTCGGTTGGATTACAGTTGCTACCATAGCCAATGCCACAGCGTTGATGGTTTTTATCGGCTACGATGGAGCTCCACTTACACCACAATCTTGGACCATCTCGTTAATGGCAGTGGCAACCGCCATCTATTTAATTATGATTTGGAAAAGAAACATGCGAGAGTATTCCTTAGTGGGTGTTTGGGCTTTAATAGCAATAGCAGTCAAAAATTGGGAAGGGGAGCCTACAATTGCATACATCGCCATTGGGTTAGCGATTGTTATTTTCATCAATTCAGGAATTCACGGATTTCAAAATAGAAAGACGGTGCCGTTTTTTAAATAAAATACTACTGCCGAATCGCCTCCACTGGATCCATTCTTGAAGCACCCCATGCTGGAATAAATCCAGAGATTAGTCCAATAATTACTGAAATAGAAATACCTAGTGTAACATTCTCCATTGTTAGAAATACCTCAAAACCGGCTCCATAAGTAAGAATTAGGGTTCCTATAAAAATAATAAGCAACCCTACCAAGCCACCGACTAAACACAAGAAAATAGATTCAAACAAAAACTGAAAAAGAATAAAATAATTCTTCGCTCCTAGTGCCTTTTGAATTCCTATTATGTTTGTTCGCTCTTTTACTGAGACAAACATGATATTAGCAATACTGAATCCCCCAACAATAATGGAAAATATTCCTATAATGCCTCCTGCGATATTGACAATACTAAATAAACTATCAAAACCCTTAGACAGCATATCTAATTCATTCAGTGCAAAATTGTCTTTCTCTTTAGGCTTTAATTTCCGGATAGAACGCATAATCCCAGTCAACTCATCCATTAAATCAGCATTGGATACATGTTCCTTCGCCTTTACACTAATGGTCAAATTCAAGGACTCACTACGTTCATTAAATAAGGTTCGAGCAAAATTTATAGGAATAATAATTTGATCATCATTAGAGTTCCCTAGCATACTTTCACCTTCTTTCTTCATCATTCCTATTACAGTTAGGTTTCTTCCCATAAACTTCAACTGTCTTCCCATGGGCTCAAGTCCTCCAAACAGCTTTTCCCCAACTGAAGCTCCAATAACTACTACAGGAGAACCACTATTAGTTTCTACCTCTGTAAAGTATCTCCCTTCTTCTACATTCACATCAGCAACCTGATTATACTCGTAAGATACTCCTATAAAGTTGATATTTTCAAGACTGTTACTTTTGTACTTAATAGTTCTAGAACCTCTAATGTACATTGCAACTGCTTCCGCCCCCATAGACATTCTTTTTACCTCACGAAACTCATTTGTTGTAGGCTGAGGCCGCTGCATATACTCCCACCAGGGTTGATCAGGATCAAAACTCCAAGGCCATTTCATGACGTAAACCACATTATCTCCCAAAGAAGCGATACTGTCTTTTATTCCTTTTTCTAAAGCATCCACCATGGTATACACCGAGATAATTGCAAAAATCCCAATAGTAATACCCAACAAGGACAAGAAGGTACGCAACTTATTTACGATTAAGGCATTAATTGCAAATGAGAAACTTTCTTTTAATAATTTTAGAATTAGCATAAGGTGGTTTTGAAAAAGTAAAATTAACCTTCTTTTTAAGCTTTCAGTTACCGCTCATCAAATCGTAGTTTTAAACAAAATAGACATATTATCAACACCCTAGTATTTATAGCTTTTCTACGTTGTTTTACCCAGCTAATATTTGTAAAATTGTGTCTTAATTTCACCCTACATCATGAATCAACCCAAGCGAATAAAAACCGCCTTAATTTCAGTATTTTACAAAGAAAATTTAGCGCCAATCATCGAGCAATTACATGCACAAGGTGTGCAACTTTTGTCGACAGGTGGCACTAGAAAGTTTATCGAGGACTTAAATGTTCCTTGTGAAGCGGTAGAAGATCTGACTTCTTACCCATCAATTTTAGGTGGTAGAGTAAAAACATTGCATCCAAAAGTTTTTGGCGGAATTTTAACTCGACGAGCAAATGAAAGCGATCAGAAAGAAATCGCAGAATTTGAAATTCCGGAAATCGACTTAGTGATTGTTGATTTATACCCTTTCGAAGAAACTGTGAAGTCTGGTGCACCTGCTGAAGACATCATTGAAAAAATAGACATCGGTGGAATCTCCTTAATTCGTGCTGCGGCAAAAAACTTTAACGATGTGACAATTGTAAGTTCAAGAAATCAATACACCGATTTGTTGAACATCTTAAAAGAAAAAAATGGAGCAACTTCTATAGAGGATAGAAGAAGATTTGCTGCTCAAGCATTTCAAATTTCTTCACACTACGATACAGCTATTTTCAATTACTTCAATCAGACAGAAGAAATTGACGCATTTAAAGTGAGTGAAGACAATGCAAACCCTTTGAGATACGGAGAAAATCCTCATCAAAAAGGAACATTCTTTGGAAACTTAGATGAAATGTTTGAAAAAGTCCATGGTAAAGAATTGTCCTACAACAACCTTTTGGATGTGGATGCAGCAGTTAACCTTATTGGCGAGTTTACAGAAAACGGACCAACGTTCGCGATATTGAAACACAACAACGCTTGCGGAATTGCAACAAGACCAACAGTGTTAGAAGCCTATGAAGCAGCATTGGCAGGAGATCCTGTTTCTGCATTTGGAGGAATTTTAATTTCTAATCAGAAAATTGATTTAGCGACTGCTGAAGCCATCAACCCATTATTTTGCGAAGTAGTGATTGCACCGGCGTACGATGCTGATGCAATGGAAATCTTAACCTCTAAAAAGAATCGAATCATTCTGGTTCAGAAAGAGGTGAAATTGCCATCGATACAGTACCGCTCTATTTTAAATGGCGCTTTAGTTCAGGATAAAGATTTAGTTACTGATAAAAGAAGTAACTTTAAAACGGTAACAACAAAGGCACCGACAGAGAAAGAAAAAGAAGACTTGGAATTTGCATCGAAACTAGTAAAACAAACCAAATCCAATGCGATTATTTTGGCTAAAAATGGTCAATTATTAGCAGGTGGAACTGGTCAAACTTCTAGAGTTGATGCATTAAATCAAGCAATTAAAAAAGCTAAAGAATTCAATTTCGACTTGAATGGAGCAGTAATGGCATCGGATGCTTTTTTCCCATTTCCTGATTGTGTAGAAATCGCAAAAGGAGCTGGAATAACCGCAGTAGTGCAACCGGGGGGATCCATAAAGGATGAACTTTCCATTGACTATTGCAACGCAAATGATCTTGCGATGGTATTTACTGGAACAAGACATTTTAAACATTAATACTTTTTTGAAACAACAGGATGGGATTATTTGATTTTTTCACGCAAGAAATTGCAATCGACCTAGGAACAGCTAACACATTGATTATTCACAACGACAAAGTGGTGGTGGACGAACCTTCAATAGTGGCTATGGAAAGGAGCACCGGTAAAGTTATTGCCGTAGGTAAACGCGCGATGCAAATGCATGGAAAAACACATGAGGACATCAAGACTATTCGCCCTTTGAGAGATGGAGTGATAGCTGATTTTCAAGCTGCTGAATACATGATTCGTGGCATGATTAAAATGATTCACCCAACTAAAAGATATTTTAGCCCTTCTCTTAAAATGGTAATTTGTATACCTTCTGGAATTACCGAGGTGGAAAAAAGAGCTGTTAAAGATTCAGCAGAACACGCTGGAGGTAAAGAGGTTTACATGATTCATGAACCAATGGCAGCTGCTATCGGTATTGGGATTGATGTTTTAGAACCAATGGGCAACATGATTATTGACATAGGGGGTGGTACTTCAGAAATTGCAGTTATTGCTTTGGGTGGAATCGTTTGTGATAAATCAATTCGTGTAGCTGGTGATGACTTTACGAATGACATCGTCGATTATATGCGTCGTCAGCACAACCTATTGATTGGGGAACGATCAGCTGAAAAAATTAAAATTGAAGTGGGTTCTGCACTACCAGAATTAGACAATCCACCTGAAGATTATGCTGTTCAAGGTAGAGATTTAATGACTGGAACACCTAAAGAAATCGTAGTGAGCTACAGTGAAATCGCTCATGCATTGGATAAGTCAATTACAAAAATTGAAGCTGCTATTTTAAATGCGTTGGAGATGACTCCACCGGAACTTTCTGCGGATATCTACAGAACTGGTTTGTATTTAGCAGGTGGAGGCTCTTTGTTAAGAGGGCTAGACAAGCGTATTTCAATCAAAACTAAGTTACCGGTACATGTTGCAGAAGATCCTTTAAGAGCAGTAGCGAGAGGTACTGGTATTGCGTTGAAAAATTCTTCAAAGTTGACTTTCTTGATTCGTTAGTGATTACATAAATTTAGATGAGCAAACTGTTAAATGCGAAATTTACTTGGATTTTTAAGTCGTAATTTATTTTTTATATTTTTCCTTCTTTTGGAGGTTATTGCGATTTTCCTGCTAATTCAAAACAACCGCTACCAACAGTCTAGATTTTTAAATTCTTCAAACTTTGTTTCGGGTCGAGTTTATCAATCAGTAAACAATGCAACCAAGTACCTTAACCTTGATATTATTAATGAGGATTTAGCGACAGAAAATGCTAAATTAAAAGCTGAACTAGCTAATTCAAAAATTCAAATTTTTGGTAATAACTACATCATTAACGATACCATATACCACCAACAGTTTGAATACTCAGAAACCAGAGTCATCAACAACTCTGTTACCAAAGCTAACAACTACATCACCCTAGATAAAGGCAGTTTTAATGGAATAAAAGAAGGTATGGGTGTTATTGGACCTAAAGGTGTTGTAGGAATTGTAAAGACTGTCTCTCCGCACTTTAGCTCTGTATTAACTGTTTTACACAGTCAATCTAAAATCAGCGCTAAACTTAAATCACAGAATTATTACGGCTCAATGATTTGGGATGGCAAAGACTACCAATATGGAAAACTAATCAACATCCCCAAGCATGTAAAATTATTTTTGGGAGATACCATTGTAAGCAGCGGGTTTTCGGCTATTTTCCCAAAAGGAATTGATTTAGCTACAATAACAGGTATTGAAAAACCATCGGGAAATAACTTTTATGATATTGATATCAAATTTATCAACGATTTTAAGAATTTAGAGCAAGTGTATGTGGTGAAGAATGTGCTTAAAGAAGAACAATTACTATTAGAACAAACTACTCAAGAAGGAGATAGCGATGATTAAACAGATATTAAACTTTACGCTACTTTTTGTTTTTCTTGTTTTATTACAAGTATTGGTGTTGAATAATATCCAATTGAGCGGATACATCAACCCTTACTTCTATGTATTGTTTATTGTATTACTTCCTTTCGAAACCGCAAATTGGCTCCTACTAATTCTAGCATTTGCTCTTGGAATAAGCATTGATGTGTTCAGTAGCACAATGGGAATGCATACTTCTGCTTTACTTCTAATGGCATTTTTAAGGCCTTCTATTTTGAAGCTTATATCACCAAGAGACGGTTACGATAGTAATCAATCTCCCTCCATTCAAGATTTTGATTTCAGATGGTTTGCTATATATGTTTCAGTTTTAGTTTTTGCTCACCATTTTGTATTGTTTTTCATAGAAGCATTCCGATTCAGTGATTTTTTCTACACCCTCACTAAAGTAATTTTAAGCTCATTACTGACTATTTTGTTGATTTTCATCAGCCAATTATTTACATATAATTCTCAGGCAAAACGATGAATAAAAGAGCTCTAGAGTCAAGAACTTTGGTATTAGGCGCGATATTTATCATTGTAGCAATCATTTTCCTTATTCGGCTTTTCTTTGTTCAGGTATTGGATGATAAGTACAAGCTAGACGCAGACAATAATTCTAAACGACACATTACAGAATATCCCGCTAGAGGATTAATTTACGACCGTAATGGTAAACTAATGGTTTACAATGAAGCAGCCTATGACCTTATGGTTCTGCCAAGGCAAGTTTCTAAAACCATCGACACACTAGAATTTTGTCAGTTACTTAGGATATCAAAAGAGCAGTTTATACTGAAATTGGAAAAAGCCCAAAAGTTCTCGTATTATAAACCTTCTATTTTCGAAAGAGAATTTTCATCTGAAGAGTACGCAAGGATCCAAGAACAACTGTTTAAATATCCAGGATTTTTTGTACAAACACGTACACTGAGAAAATATCCCGAAGGAATTGCAGCACACATAATGGGCTATATTAGTGAAGTTAACACTAAAATGGTTGAAGAAAATCCATACTACAAACCTGGCGATTACATCGGGATGAGTGGTATTGAGAAGTCCTACGAAGAAGAGCTTCGTGGAAAGCGGGGATTGAGAATAGTAATGGTAGATGTGTTCAATCGAGAAAAAGGAAAATTTGCGGAAGGTATCTACGATTCAGTAGCAGTTTCTGGAAACGACCTAACTCTAACTATTGACGCTGACCTTCAAGCCTATGGTGAGCAATTAATGCAGAACAAAAAAGGAAGTATAGTAGCCATCGAACCAAAAACAGGTGAAGTTTTGACCTTGGTGTCTTCACCTACTTATGACCCCAACTTATTGGTTGGGCGTGAGCGCTCCACTAACTATTCTGTGCTGAATCAGAACGAACTGAAACCTCTATTTAATAGGGCTTTGATGGCAAAATATCCTCCTGGCTCTACCTTTAAAAGCATCAATGCTTTGATTGGGCTTCAAGAAGGAGTAATCACTCCAAGCACCAGATTCAGTTGTAACAGAGGATATCGGTCAGGACGATTCCACATGGGTTGTCACCCTCATCCATCCCCTGTAGATTTGCAATACTCAATTCAAACATCATGCAATTCATACTATAGCAATGTTTTTAGAACGATTGTAGATCATTATAAAAACACAGAAACTGGCTACGCCAAATGGAGAGCCTATGTGTTGAGTTTTGGATTGGGTCAAAAAACAGGAATTGATTTACCCAATGAATTAAATGGATTTGTTCCTGACATTGCCTATTATGATCGGTATTATCGCAAAGGAGGATGGAGTTCATTAACAATTGTTTCTCTTGCAATTGGACAAGGAGAATTAGGTTTTACACCATTACAAATGGCCAATATGACAGCAACCATTGCCAACAAAGGGCATTATGTAACTCCTCATATCGTTAAAAAAATTGCTGAAACACCAATAACTGCATTTGATAATGAAGTAGAGCGCCATGAAACTGGAATCGAATCAAAACATTACGACAAAGTAATAGATGCCATGTACGATGTGGTTCAAAAAGGAACTGGAACTCTCGCAAAAATTGATTCAATAATGGTTTGCGGAAAAACAGGAACGGTGCAAAACCCTCATGGTGATGATCACTCCACTTTTATTGCATTTGCACCTAAAGACGATCCGCAAATTGCAATCACAGTCTATGTTGAAAATGGTGTTTGGGGTTCAAGATGGGCTGCTCCAATGGCAGGATTACTGATTGAAAAATATTTGAAAGGCAAAGTAACAAGAAAAGACATTGAATTAAGAATGCTAGAAGGTAATCTTCTGGAAACAAAACCAGTTACACATTGAGAAATAGTCCATCCATATTCAATAATATAGATTGGTTTAGCATCTTGCTTTACCTCATTTTAGTATTTGCAGGATGGCTGAACATTTATGCGGCGGTCTATAACGAAGAGTTTAAAAGTATATTCGATGCTAGTCAACAGTATGGAAAACAGCTAATTTGGATTGGCACTTCTGTTGGACTAGTAATTATCTTATTGTTTATAGATGAGCGCTTCTTCAATACTTTTGCCTATGTTATTTATGGGATAATCATTTCACTATTAATACTTGTTATTGTTATAGGTGCAGAAACCAAAGGGGCTACTTCTTGGTTTGAAGTAGGTGGATTTAAAATTCAACCCTCCGAATTTGCCAAATTTGCAACTTCGCTTGCAGTGGCAAAGTATCTCAGCACCATGAATGTTAAAATGAGTGATTTAAAAACTAAGGTCATAGCACTAGCAATCATTTTTCTTCCTTCCCTTTTAATTTTAGCTCAGAACGACACCGGTTCTGCATTAGTATATGGCGCTTTTATTTTAGTTTTATATCGAGAGGGTTTATCGGGAAATATTTTACTTATTGGTGTTTCAGCCGCTTTCCTTTTCGTAATGGCATTGATTATGAGGAATGAAATTTTCCATTTCCCATTTGAAATCGAAATAGATGGAACACTTTTACTTATAATTTCTTTAGGCCTTTTCAGTACTGCACTTTGGTATTTTAATAGAAAGTCTAAGCAGATTATATACATATCAATCGCTATCCTTGTAGGTGGAGCAGGCCTTATCAAAAGTGTCGATTATATTTTTAACAATGTGCTAGAGCCTCATCAATCTAAAAGAATCAATGTTATGCTTGGACTTGAATCTGACCCAAAAGGCGCAGGATATAATGTAAATCAGTCATTAATTGCGATAGGGTCGGGAGGAATTGCTGGAAAAGGCTTTCTTGAGGGCACTCAAACCAAATACAATTTCGTACCAGAACAAAGTACTGATTTTATATTTTGTACAATCGGTGAAGAGTGGGGATTCTTAGGAGCGTTAGTAATCATCATCCTTTTTGTCACGCTACTGCTGCGGATTATGTACTTAACGACACGGCAACGCTCCGATTTTGCAAGAATTTATGGATACGGAGTGGCTTGTATATTATTTTTCCACTTTGCCATCAATATCGGGATGACGATAGGTCTAGCACCTGTTATTGGAATTCCATTGCCTTTCTTCTCATACGGTGGTAGTTCCTTATGGGGATTTACGATTCTACTTTTTATTTTCCTAAAACTAGATTCCGATAGGATGAAAGTACTGTAGTTTACTCTGCTATCACGAATTATTCATCTAGATAGCGTGGCGTATTCTTTGAAAATTAATCAACTACAGTCTCTTCGGCAACAGACTCACTTTCAACAGCAACCACTGACACAATTTGAGGTGCAGCCTTTTTAATGGATTCTTCTACTCCACCTTTTAGTGTCATGGCACTCATGGAACAACTCCTACATGCACCAAGAAACTTAACCTTAACTACATTTTCAGAAGTGATATCCAACAATTCGATATTGCCACCATCTGCTTCCAGAAATGGCCTAAGTTGATCAATCGCTGCTTCTACTTTCTGTAACAATATTTCTTTCTCGCTCATAACAATTGAATTAATTGTGTTGAAGAATTGGCTCAACATTTAGTTGTGATTTTACATTCTGTATGAAAGCTTTTAGTGCTAAAGCCTGTGGAGTATCATCTTGTAAAACTGCAGGACGGCCAATGTCTCCTGCCTCTCTAATGCTTTGCACCAATGGAACTTCACCTAAAAAGTTTATGCCTGTTCGTTCTGCTAAATCTTTTGCTCCATTCTTGCCGAATATATAATATTTATTATCAGGCAGTTCTGCTGGCGTAAAATAGGACATATTCTCAACCACTCCTAAAACAGGCACATTGATTTCAGGCAATTTAAACATAGCTAAAGCTTTACGCATATCCACTAAAGCAATTTCTTGGGGAGTACTAACCACCACAGCTCCACTTAAAGGAATCTGCTGTACCAAAGTTAAATGTACATCACCAGTACCAGGTGGCAGATCGATAATCATGAAGTCTAACTCACCCCAATGCGCATCTTTAAACATTTGGGTCAATGCTTTTGTCGCCATTGGTCCTCTCCAAACTACAGCTTGATCGGGAGAAGAGAAAAATCCAATCGACAACAATTTAACCCCAAAACTTTCAACAGGCTTAATTAGCTGTGTTCCACCTACCTCGACCATAGAAGGCTTTTCATCTCCTACATTAAACATTGCAGGCACCGATGGTCCATAGATATCTGCATCAACTAAACCTACCTTGTATCCTTCTGCTGCTAATCCGGCTGCTAAATTTGAAGAGATAGTAGATTTTCCTACTCCACCCTTACCAGAAGCTACTGCAATGATATGCTTCACTCCGGGCAACATGGTGCGATGCTCAGGCTTTCGTTCATGCGCTTTAGGCATTGCAGTAATATTAGCGCTAACGTTTATACTATCTCCCAAATGACGCTTTATCTGATGTTCACATGCCTCTTCAATCCGCTTTTTGTTGTGCATAGCAGGATTGCTAATTTGCAAATCAAAGCTGATTGTATTATTCTGAAATTCAACCTTAGAAACAAGATTCAATTCTACGATATCTTTCTTTAAATCAGGCTCTATCACAAATGATAAAGCATGCATTATTTTTTCGAGAGTTACTTCCATTACTGTAAATTATGACCTCAAAATTACCAATTATTTAGACTAGTTCTAAATAGAGAAGGAAGTATTAAAGCAAAGCAATAGATGGATCCCAAAAATGATTATTAAAGTCTTGAATTTGATCATCTTTAACTAATAATCCCTCAGCCGAAAGCCTTTCTTCCATAGACTGCGGAGGATTAAAATGAGCTTTACCTGATAATAAACCCATTCGATTTACCACACGATGAGCAGGAACATATTCCTCTTGACTATGAGAGGCATTCATCGCCCAACCGACCATTCGAGCCCCCCCTTTTCGGCCTAAGTATTTTGCAATAGCCCCATATGAGGTCACTCTTCCTTCAGGAATCAATCGCACTACCTGGTATACTTGTTCAAAAAAGTCTTTGTTCTCTTCAGATAGTTTAATTGTTTTAGCCATTAATGAACTTTAAACTTTAGATAATTAATTTTAAATCCCTTATCAGAAAATATCTTTTCGTAATGAGTTTTGATGCTCAATATATCTTTGGTGTCCTGATCATAATTATGAACTGCATCTCCATACAAGTCGAAAGTATGCTCTAGCAATTCATAACCTCGCTCTTTGATTTCATCCAGAGTAAATCGGAAGAAGAATTCACTATCTGTCTTTAAGTGGATAGTGCCACCTTTCTTTAAAAACTTCCTATAGCGCTCTATAAACAAAGGCCCTGTCAGTCGTTTCTTTTCTTGACGATCTTTGGGTTGAGGATCAGGAAAAGTTATCCAAATTTCGTCTACTTCATTTTCTGCGAAACCTCCTTCTATGAATTCTATTCTAGTTCTAAAAAAAGCTACATTTTTAATTCCCTCCTCTTGAGAGGTTTTAGCACCTCTCCACATTCTTGCGCCTTTGATATCACAACCAATGAAATTTTTCATTGGAAACTTTCGAGCCATACCTACACTATACTCTCCCTTACCACAACCCAACTCTAAAACAATTGGGTGATCATTTTTAAACACTTCTTTGTGCCAATTCCCCTTAGTGTGATAATCCTTCCTAAAAATCTCTTCTGTATCTGGTTCGAAAACATTTGGAAATGTTTTCATCTCAGCAAAGTGTGCTAACTTCTGCTTGCCTGCCATCTATCTTCCCTCTACTAATTTTGATTCCAATCTAACAAGTCATCCATCGTCTGCACTGCTACAGCATGATAATTTGGACGTGCTTTCTTATAAATTTCTCTTGCAGCTGCCTTAGAAGGATCAGCGGTAATTAATGACTTATATATTGGAGTCAAAAACTTTCTACGCCCTACGCTCACTAAGAATGATTCTATAGCTGGTTTTGCTTCTTTGTAATTATTTGGGATCACCTTTACAAACCATGCTGCTAAAATTTCTGAATTCCCTGATTTAGTAAACCCAAATGTTTTATCCAATGCAATCATTTGCTCTTGAGTCATTTCAGTTGGTAAATTTCTCAAGAAATGCAACCATTCATGAGTCGACCAATTTGAAGTTGCTAATTCAGATGGTGCAGTGCCTGACTCCCATTTAGTCAATTCTCCCTCCACCTTTTCAAAACGATCAGATATTATTTTAGGACAATTTTCTGGTAATCCAGGGTTATAAATCCACTCATTTAAATTTACCTTTTCTTGCCACTCAGATTTTTTGCTTAGTAATTCCTTATTAATATACGCTACAAAACCTTCAGTTGTCATAGATTTGAAAGCATAGGTATCAAAATAGGTTTTTAAGAAAGAATCAAACTCTTCTCTACCTACCGTCTGTTCAATTAATTTTAATAGATAAAATCCTTTATCGTAGGCAATACTAGTCATTCCTTCATCAGGATCTTGTCCAGCTAAATCTAATTTCAACTTTGTTCGTGGACTTTCCATTCCAAAATCTTCCATTTCAGCTTTTAAATCTTGGTAGGAAATTAATGCCAACATATTAGCATAATCTGCACCATAGACTTGTTCCATTATTCTATTTTCAAAATACACAGTAAAACCTTCATTCAACCAGAAGTCGTTCCAATTATAATTCGTTACTAAATTTCCTGACCAGGAGTGCGCTAGTTCGTGTGCGATTAGAGAAGTTAAAGATTTATCACCTGCTAAAATAGTCGGGGTAGCGAATGTCAAACGTGGATTTTCCATCCCCCCAAAAGGGAAACTCGGAGGCAATACTAAAACATCATACTTTCCCCATCTATATGCGCCATAAAGAGCTTCAGCACTATCAACCATTTCTTGCATATCTTCAAATTCAGCTACCGACTTTGCCAACATACTAGGCTCTGCATAAATACCTGTATTTCTTCCTACTGATTGGTATTGGATATTTCCAACTGAAAGCGCCATTAGGTATGAAGGAATCGGATACTCCATCTGAAAATCATAGACCCCATTAATCATTGTGTCTGTTGGATTGTAGGCGCTCATCAGTGCCATCATTTGATGCGGCACTTTCACTCTAGCATTATAGGTAAAACGGATTCCCGGGCTATCTTGACATGGAATCCATGTTCGAGCTAAGATTGCCTGTGACTGTGTAAATAAAAATGGATGAGTTTTATCAGCAGTTTGCTCCTTGGTCAACCACTGTAATGCATCAGAATTTTCAGTTGTACGGTAATAGATTCTTACAATTTCTGTATTGGGAGAGATACTTACGATTAACTTCTGTCCCATATACTTAATCTCAGGCTCCAAAATAAATGTTCCTAATTCATCATTATTACCAACAGTAACATAATCAATTTTTAAACCTTTCGTATCAAAAATAACTTCAGATGCACCAGTTTTATTTTCTATGGTCCACTTTGCAGTCGCAATAATCATAGAAGAATCAAAATCTACATTGGCAGTCCAGTCTAAGTGTTTTACGACCACCTCATCAGGCTTAGCAAAAGTATGTGGATCATTGGTTTCCATAACAATAGTTTGAGGTTCATTAGCTATTTCTTTCACTTCACCTTTATTACCTGAATCGCAAGAAATTAAGGTCATAGCAAAAAATAATGCAGTAGTTATCTGTTTAATCATGATATAAAATTTAGTGGTGTGAAATTACTAAATCTTCTATGTAATTGCCACACTATGGACTTAACATTGAGATAACATTTGGTTAATTGATTCATAATTCTAAATTAACGTCGCAGTTGGAAAACAGAGTTACTTTTGAATCATAATAATAACAACTATGAAAAATATCTTTTTAACAGCAGCAATCATTCTAACAACATCAATGACTGCTATTGCAGGTGGCAAAAATACTTCCACTTCTACTTTGAAAGGAAAAGTGATGGATAGCAATAACGAAGTAATTGCCGGAGCATTAATCTCTATAGAAGGAATGTCTGAAAAAGTATATACCGACTTCGATGGAAACTTTGAAATTAACAACGCAGCCGGAAAATCGGTTAAGGTTTCTTTTGTATCCTACGAAGACAAAAGCATTGAAGTGTCTTCAACTGAAAATGAACTAACAATCGTTCTAGACGAAAAATAAATAAACCAAGAACTCATTGAAGGCTTAGCTGATATCAGCTAAGCCTTTTTTATGTTAAGTTTTTTAGCTTATGTTATCTTAATGTTAAGAATTGGTTATATTTGTATCAACACATCAAAAAAATATAAAACAATGAAGACAGGGATAGCACTGATAGGGATAGTTTTAATGTCATTAGGAAACCTAATAGCACAAGAGAACATAAAAAAAACAGGAGATATATACACAGTAGAAGGCAAACCATATACAGGAGAATACAAGGAACAGTTTGAGAATAATAAAACCAAAGCAATATACTCCATCAACAAAGGTACGCTAGAAGGCAAAGTAGTATTCTTCTATGAAAATGGAGCAAAAAAGGAGCAAGGACAATACACCAACAATGAAAAAGATGGAGAATGGATTCGTTGGGATGAAAATGGGACGATGACAGCAAAAGCTCACTACAATAAAGGTGAGAAAGATGGCAAATGGTTTATTTGGGACGAGAATGGAAAAATGCGCTACCAAATGGTTTATGAAAATGGGAATAAGACAGATACGTGGTATATGTGGGATGAAAATGAAAACCTAATATCAGAAAAAACATTTTAACAAAAACTCAAAATAAAAAAGGGTCGATTCAATAGAATCGACCCTTTTTTTGTGTCTAAATCATTTTGAAATCCTAATGTCTTAAAATTTGTGCGTAATACCTATCCCAAATGTAATTCCAGGATTTAAACTACTGAAAATTTGATCAGCAGCCTCATACGACTTAAAAACACTTTCTACTTTATCGTTTAAGATATTCGCAATTTTAATATCAATTGCTGTCTTTCTATCTTCCCCTAACTTCTTATTGAATCCGAAATTCAAACTATGAAAAGGATCTTGAAAAACATCCGGAGTTAATCCTGAACCAACAATCTGAAGAGCGGCTCCTTTCACATTGTAAAAGAGACCGGTTTGAATCCCCTTCTCTACATCTCCATAACTCAATCCAAAATTCACAACATATGGAGCTTGGCCAGCCATTGGTCTGTAATTCTTTATCGACTCTCCTGTTCTTTCATATTCCTTCCTTGCGTTATACTCTCTATCAGTCATATCAATTCTTGATTGCACCAAAGTTAAGTTTCCACTCACGCTAAAATTTTGAATTTTTTCAGAAATAAATGCTAAACTTTTCGTGGCTTCCAACTCAAGTCCCAACAATTGACCATCTCCAACATTTCTAGGCTGAAATTCAGTACTTGTTTGTTGTTCGGGAATTCTCACTAATTCAATTGGGTTCTTAAAAGTTTTATAAAATAAACTAGCAGAAAGAATTTGGCCTCTTTCCATAAACTTTTCCCATCTAAAATCTATGTTATTTACATTAGTAACTACCAGCTCTCCATCCCAATCAGAATAGGTAAATAAACTACCATTAAACGATCGATTAGAAATAGGATCCAAGATTTGTGCAAAAGACAATTCCTTAAATGATGGTCTAGCAATTGTTTGAGAAAAAGCAAATCTCAAATTTTGCTCCTCTGCAATTGCATAGATTAAATTAATAGAAGGGAAAAAGTCTAGCGACTCTAACACTTTCTCGTCTTCTAGATTCTTACCATTCACCTCATCTCCTGTTGCATAGGCAATATCCCTACCAGTATGTTTTTGTACATAGTTCTCTGCACGTATCCCAACAATAGACTTCAAGTTCGGAGTAATGCTAAACTCGTTTGAAATATATACTGCCGTATTATTAACACTCGATTCATACGCATTTGGATTGGGGTCTGCATTTCCTGATTGGTAAAAAATACCATTGGGTCTATTGGGATATAGATTCTCAGCAGTCAAGATATTATTCGGATCATAATCATTCCACTGTTGCGGATAGAAAAATTGAACATCATAGCGCAAAATCTCATAATTACGATTCTTATAGTTATGGCTTACTCCAAACTTTAATTTGGCATCTTCATCCCATAGTTTATAATCCTTTGTCAAATCTATTTTTGAAGTAACATTAACCTCTTGCAGTGACCTCCATATTCTTGAAGGCAAACCTCCTCCACCGGCTGCAAAAAATGTATCGGTTGCAGTTTGTGTGAATGCGGTTGATCTTACATCTGGATCGTTTGAGGTTGAATAGGTAGGAGAAACTCTCCAATCTATTTCCCATCCTGAGGTATTAATTCTGTGAGTTCCATTTAATAGCAAGTTACTCAAAGTTCGTTGATTGTATTCAAGGTTATTTGATTCTGCAAAATAACCCGACTGACCTACGCCTTCGGGATTATTATCAATCTTAAACTGCCCTGCTTTACTTTCACCATTTTGCAAGTGCATCATAGTCAACCTTACTTTTGACAAATTGGTTTTATACGCTACACCAGCTAATGCACCCACTAACACATTCTTTTCCGCTAAGACACCTTCCTGTAAATTAGCAGAAACCAACTCATTATCATTCGGATCGCTTTTTCTTTGATATTCTCCATAAGTTACATCATCGTAATACTTATAATCTGTTTTGTAAGACAAAGAAAAGATGTATCCCAATTTAGGATTCTTGGAATTATCACTATTAAGTTTAATTTGATTTCCATAAGATAAGCTTCCACTAAAATCCATCAAACTTGTTTGTTTTGTAGCACCTAATTCAGGATTAAACTCATTTACAAATGAGTTTACTTGCTCTGGAGTAGCGCCATTATAGGGAGTTGGAATAACCGCTGCCTTTGCATTCTCTGGTAAAGCCCTAGTTCCATCATCAAAACCCAAAAAGTCAGTTGAACTTCCTTCAGAACTTATGAAATCAGAATTAAAATGCATTTGAGGGTTATAAGAAAACCCTGCCGAAACAGTGAATAATTCTTCTTCTGGAAATGCCTTAGTTTCAATATTCATAATACCACCTGTAAAATCAGCCGGCATATCCGCAGTAAAGTTTTTTGAAACAACAATATTATCTATCAAATTACTTGGAAAGATATCCATCTGAAGACTATTCTTGTCAGGATCCAAGCCTGGAATATCCACTTCATTTAAAGTTACTTTAGTATATCTATCACCAAGACCTCTTACATAAACGTACTTTCCACCTTCAATTGAAACTCCAGTAACTCGCTTGGCAGCCTCAACAGCAGTAGCATCTCCAGTCATTTTCATCTTTTCAGCTGATATCCCATCCATCATGGACACGGATTTTTTCTTCATGGTATTAATAGCTGCTTCGGACTTTCTAGTAGCCGTAGCAGTAATCATTACCTCACCAAGCTGAAGACTATTCTCCCGCATTCTAATATTATTTAGTAAAGTAACTTCACCACTTTTTACAATTACTGACTGGATTGTTAAACTCTCAAAGGAAATATAAGAAACCACTAAATCATAAGTACCTTCCTCTACTTGAAGTGAAAACTGTCCATCAAGATCCGTGGACACTCCATTTATTGTGTTTTTAATAACTACACTAGCGCCAATCACAGTTTCACCTGTTGCATCCTCAATCACGGTACCTCTTATAGTTCCTTTTTGAGAGAAAACAACTAATGAGTTAAATACTAATAAAATAAGTAAGACATTCTTCATTTTAATCCTTGTTAATTTTTGTTAGGTCTGAAAACGTAAAAACAGACTTGCTAAATTAGCAAGTCTGTTGAAATTAATTATATGACAATTTCTATTCTTATAATTCTTATTATAGTCCTGAAAGCTTATTAGCTTTACTAGCCCATGTCCATCCAAAATTTGAAACATTCGCTCTTCCAATAGAACCAGAAGTAACTCCTGCAGGAACTGGACCATTCACATAGTTAGCTAAATCAGCAGAAGGAACATCTAAAGTAATGTCTGTAAAAGAAACTAAAGGAGCGGTAACTCTATTAATTTTTTGTCCGTCAGCGATTCCTCTAATTTGAATATTCTCTAAAGATACTTCAGAATTAGCATCCACATTAATCAAATCTTCAGAAACATGACCTGAAGCTGTATCAGAGGCAACAACAGTACCGTTCTTAATTGTATGACTTCCTGGCAATGCACCTTCAGGACCATCCAACTCAAAGCAATGACCTGTAGGAGTAATTACAACGAAGTTATCTAAAGTACCTTTCCAAGCTTGATCAGTATCAATTGCATCATCACCTGCATTCCAAACTACAACGTTACTTACGTTAACAGTTCCACCAAACCACTCAATTCCATCATCTTGATTTCCAACAACCTCAATGTGGTCAATAGTAGTACCTGAACCAACTGCACCTAATGTTAATCCATTAATCTCATTACCAGCTCCAATTAAAGAACCACCATGACGAATAGAAATATACTTAAGTACACCTGAATTATCTGCATCTTCGCTTCCTCCATATAAACCATTTGGATCTGAAGTAGGAATTCCTTCAATTTGAACTTCTGTCTTAGAAGCAGAAATAGTGGCTTTACCCAAAACAATTAAACCACCCCACAAACCATTTTGCGTAGGATCTAAGTTTGGAGAAGCAAAATTACCCGCTACGATATCTGCAGGAGCAATCTCATCAGCAACTGAAGTAAAAATTATTGGCTCTGTAGCAGTTCCTTCTGCCATCAATTTAGCACCTCTAGCAATTAATAAAGCAGTTGCATTAGCACCTGTTCCAGCTTCACCTTTTACAATTACACCTTTTTGAATAGTCAATGTAACACCATTAACTACAGAGATTCTTCCACCTAATTGGTATACCTTACCTGTTTCCCAAGTTGTATTAGTTGTAATATTACTTGACACTAATACATTGCCATTATCTACTGGAGCAATAACAATCGGATCATCATCATCATCGTCCTTACAAGATGTAAAGGATACAGTTAATGCTGTAGCAAAAAATACAGCTGCAAATGCGTTTTTGGTTAATCTAAAATTTTTCATTGTTTTTGAATAATTAGTTTTCAATTTGATTTTTTTCACACCGCAAAGATGAGAGCGAAGTATTATCCTGGTGTATTATAGCCGTTATTAAAAACTTATCGCTACTTTAATTTAATGTTAATAGAGGTTTTTTATCAGAGATATAATTATGGTATTAATTATTTTCCCCGTTATATTAGCAGTACTTTTATATTCCAATTATTTAAACTTAAATTAACATTACCCGGTTCACCTTGGGTTAGCTTTGCGATAACGTAACTACTAATAATGAATAAGTAATGAGTGTAGAGAAAATTTTACTTGTAGATGACGATCAAGACATCCTAGAGTTTATAGGTTATAATCTTAAAAAAGAAGGCTTTGAAGTAACCACCGCTTCAAATGGAAAAGAAGCCATAGAGATCGCAAAAAAAGTAAAACCAGATTTAATCATTTTAGACGTAATGATGCCAGAGATGGATGGCATGGAAACTTGTCATCAGATGAGGAATATGCCAGCTTTAAAAGACACTCTAATTATTTTTCTTACGGCTAGGGGCGAAGACTATTCACAAATTGCAGGGTTTGATGCTGGAGCCGATGACTACATCACTAAACCTGTAAAGCCTAGAGTTTTAGTAAGTAAAGTTCGAGCAATACTAAGACGCAAAGGAAGTACACAAGAAGAAAAAATTGAATTCGAGGCTAATGGGGTCTCTATAGATAGAGAGCGTTACTTAATGAGTAAAGACGGAGTAGATTATAATCTACCTAAAAAGGAGTTTGAATTGTTAGCCCTTTTAATGTCTAAACCTGGAAAAGTATTCACAAGAGAAGTAATTTTAGATAGTGTTTGGGGTGGAGAAGTAGTAGTTGGTGATAGAACCATTGATGTCCACATCAGAAAATTAAGAGAAAAATTAGGCGATCAGTTCATAAAAACAGTGAAAGGTGTAGGGTATAAATTTGAAGCATAAAACCCACTAAATTTCTTACCTTTCCTTTATGAATAACATTACCCCACGGGCGCTCTCTAAGCAAATTTCCTTAATCTTAGGAGCTATACTTAGTGTGCTTTTTACCATAATATGGAGTCTCACTTCAGCATTTGTTTGGTGGATGCCTGTTATTTTATTCGCCATAACTTTTACTGCCTGTTATTTCATTTTTCTTTGGGCCATTGCCAACTTCATCGATCGCAAGATTAAAATCATATACAAAACCATCCACAATTTAAAAGTTGGGCGAAAAAAAGGAGTAATCGAAGAAATTGATGTGGATAAAGATATCCTAACAGAAGTAAGAAAAGATGTGATTGAGTGGGACTTAAGAAATCGACGTGAAATCGAACGACTAACTGATCAGGAAAAATTCAGAAGAGAATTTATAGGTAATGTATCTCATGAATTAAAAACGCCACTTTTTAGTATTCAAGGGTATATATTAACGCTCTTGGAAGGTGGGCTAGAAGACCCTAAAATAAATATTTCCTACCTACAAAAAGCTGAAAAATCTGTGGATCGAATGATCGATATGGTGAGTGATTTAGATGAAATTGCAAAGCTGGAGACTTCTCAATTAACCATGCAATTCTCAACAGTAGATATTTACAAGCTATTAGATGAAGTCATTGATTCTTTAGAATTCAAAGCAAAAGAGAAAAACATCAAACTTATAGTTAAAGTTATTGATGAAAAGCCTCTTTGGGTTAAGGCTGATCCAGTTAGAATAACTCAAGTTTTAACTAACCTTATTATAAACTCCATATACTATGGGAAGGAAGGAGGTAGAACAGAAATTCGTTTCTTCGATTTTGATGAAAATGTTTTAATCGAAGTTGCGGATAATGGAGATGGAATTTCTGAAGAACACCTACCTCGCCTTTTCGAACGTTTTTATAGGGTCGAGAAAAGTAGATCTAGAAATGATGGTGGCTCAGGATTAGGATTAGCTATTGTTAAACACATTATAGAGGCACACAAACAAACTATAAATGTTCGAAGTAGCCTAAATAAAGGCGCTACCTTCTCATTTACTTTGGCAAAAGCGACAAAAAAGTAAGTCTTCGCCTTCCCCCTATCTTTTTTTAACAAAATAGAATTATTTTAATTTAGTGATGCAACCATTCTATGCTTAATTTCATCTATTGAAAAGCTGTATAATCTAGAAAATGTCCAAGACCTGCATGACCGAAGAAGAGTTGATAGATAGATGCCTTCAGCTAAATGAAAAGGCACAAGAAGAGCTCTACAACTTATACTCTTCAAAGATGATGGGGGTTACATTGAGGTACGTAAAGACATTTGAAGAAGCTCAAGATGTGCTTCAAGATGGGTTTATCAAAGTGTTTGATAAATTAGACACCTATACAAGAGAAGGCTCATTTGAAGGTTGGATAAGACGTATAATAGTGAATACAGCATTGGATTATTTGAGAAAAGTTAAACATGAAAAGTTTCATGTTGATGTTGACGAGGTAAATTATTTTTTAGCCGACCAAACAATTATATTAGAGAGTATGGCAGCAGAGGATTTGTTGCAAATTATTCAATCTTTGCCAGTCGGCTACCAAACTGTTTTTAACTTATATGCAATTGAGGGCTATACCCACAAAGAAATAGGCGAACAACTTGGCGTCTCTGAAAACACATCCAAATCTCAATATTCAAGAGCTAAATTGTTTTTGCAAAAGAAATTAGAAGAAATTAATACGATATAAAGTGAGTAATCCAAATCACGACATAGAAAACCTTTTTAAAGAAGGGTTTAAAAACTTTGAAAAGCCTGCTGGCGACAAAGTTTGGGCTGGTGTAAAAGCAGGAATCAAATCTTCTGCAGCTACCTCTGTGGCCGCTACAGCAGCAAAATCTACCATTGGCATTGGAGCGAAAGTCGCAATTGTCGCTGCTATTATTACAGTCGCAACGGTGGGAACAGCAATATTGATTAACTATAATCAACATCCTAATGTTGAAGAGAATACTACCCCAAAAGAAATAGTAACAAATGAATCTTCTCCACAAATCACAACTGCTGTAAAAAATGAAACTGAATCGACTGACGTAACACTAAAATCGAATAAAATAGCAGAAGAAAAAACAAATACCCAACTAAAGCCAAATATAATCAATCAGGAAAGCAAAACAGCTCATAGAAATAACAACAAAACAGTAACTAAAGTAGTAAATGAATCAAAATCTGATAAATCTACTTCTCAAGCTGGTTTGAATATTGAACAAAAATCTGTGACAGAAACAGATTCAAAAAGTAGCAAAACTGAAGAAAGTAAAACAGCTAGCACTGAAGAAAAAAGCAATAAAACTGACGAAGACAACACACCAATTGAGTCAAAAATAATTTTGAGTACATCGAAGGGCACAGCTCCTTTTTCAATTGACTTCAGTAGTGAATTTAAATCGTCACATTATGAGTGGAAAATAAATGGAGTACTGATTAGCAATTCCAAGGCTAGTTCGTATACCATTGGAAAGGCCGGATCCTATGAATTACTGTTGTCGATTACTGATAGTGATGGTAAACAAAAAGTTTCATCAAAAACCATTACTGCAATTGAGGAGTTTGATTTAACACCACCTAACATCTTCACTCCTAATCAAGATGGCAAAAATGATATTTTTAGAATTGATGGAGAATTTGAAAAATTAGAAGTCGCTATTCTTGATCAATCAGGTAAATTAATACATCAATGGGAAGGTTCCTATGGCTTTTGGGATGGAACCAATCCGGACGGCTCATATGCATCAACAGGAATTTATTTCTATATTATTACCTACAAAATAGAAGGTAAAACAGAAACAATAAAAAAGGGAACATTAACTCTAAAACGCTAATGCTCCCTAATAATGAAATAAAAATGCCTAATAATTTAAATTAGGAGATAGCCACCTTTCAATCGTAGATTCAGGGGTGGCTTTTCTGATGGCGTAATCATACTTACCTGTTCGCACGGACTTGTAGTACTTGAAAATAAGCATATAATAGAAGAGGACTTTTAGTTCTTAGTATTAATTAATCACGCGATACAATCGCGCAGGAACGGGGTGGTATTCATAGGTAGCAACTGCTAAAACATCTCATTCTTTTAATAACATAACCTGGGCTCCCTACTTAACCCTACTTAATTTTACCGAAGGATTGCAAATCCTTCGGAACTGAGAAACGCCCCAATTGATAAAAATAATTACAAGAGTTTTTATATAAAAAAACCCAAGCCTAAACTTGGGTTTCCTCTATTAATTAAATTTTGAATAGTGTTGTCTCAGATCGGTTACCAAGCTAATCTGAATATTTCCATACCAATTTCTTTGCATTTGGGAATTGCGACCTGCGACCCCATTACTCCCTCGTGACCAATCAATATGAGTTCCTTCGAAACTATATTCTAAACTAAAAGTTCCTTCCCCATAATACGAACTTTTATAAGTCATATCATCATATAAAATTAACGTATCTGCTCGATCAGGTACTTCCGCTATCATGCTATTCTCATAGTTTGTATTCGCATACTTTCCAGTTAGCATACCAACTGTAAAGAAGTTTCTAAATGAATAGAGTATTACAAAAAACAAGACTATAGAGCCCAAAACCTTAAAACCTCTCATAATTAATTATTTAAAGAAAAGATAATTTTGTCGAGTTGTCGCTTCCTGATTACCTGGATGCACTCCTCTTTCATAGTTCTGAATAAAAGGCAAATGATAATACATTGATGATCTTGACTTAGAGTCTTGTCCTATGGTAAGTGTTTTATCTCCTAATTGGTAAAAACTAATACTATAATTCCCCATCATTTGAGCTTGTCCTGTTGAATTATCAAAACCAGTTTTAAATATATCTGAAATTCCAAATTCTGAATCGTATGCTTTATTATATTCTCCTGAATTCTGAAATTTATCATATGCAGCATTCATCAAATAATGATCTTTAAAACCATTGATTGTTTGATGATTTCCTTCAAAAAAGCTGGTAGCTGGTCCTGTCCCTGTCTCCCATTCGCTGAATATTGATAACCAATTAGTTTCAGCATTTCTTTGAACACCTGCTAAAGCATGACGCCCATTATTAATAACATTCCAATTGCCTTTCCTATCAGTTACGTATGTTGACTGAATGTTCTTACCTTTTGAATCTGTTCTATCATTATGGTAAAAGTCAACTCCGATTTCATCTCCCTTGGTTGAAACTTTTTCATAATTCCCACTTTCATTCTTTTCATATTCTCCATCCAGTCCACCAGTAGGGTCAGTTCTCATAATTGGATTATTCTGAACGTAGTTAAATGGAGATAACCAAGCTCTTTGAGCTGCCAAAGGGTCAACACCAATAAAGCGAGCTATATCACTATCATACATTCTTAAACCTCTATCGTCAAACCCCGTCCCTGCGTTATTCTCAGAAATGGTTTCAGCGTCTCTTTCGTGCTGTGTAGTTAAGTATCGTTCATAACCATTTCCGGGAACGTAGCTCCTCAAGATTTTACCATAAGGGAAGTAGTCATAAGCCCCTTTCAGTTTGAATTTCACTTGACTTGCAGACGTATCCCATTCCGCTTCATATACTACTCGGGTATTACCTAAGTGGTCTAAACTAAAGCCAATTTTTTGCTCTGTTGACCGTTTTTCATGGGCTTCCCCTGAAAAAAAACCGTTTTTGATAAATCCCTTGTACTGGAATATGTGAAACTTTTTGTTTGCATTGACAACTGCAAGTTAATGATATTTAGCACATCGCAACAAATTTAATGCTCTAATTGGCGAAAAAAGTAATTCATAGAGCTCAATAATGCAAAAAAGCCACACTTGGTATACTCCAGTCTAAATCCACTTTAATTTTTTTGCTCTTTTAAAATAGTACAACGAATAAAGAGCATTAAAAAAGAACAGTAAAAAAAATCTTATAACATTCTTATCAAATTTAGACCATAAATATAGGTTATATATCCAAAATAGTATACAAGGAATAACTAAAATAGTTCTTGTAGAGTAAAAATCTTCTCCATAAAAATATTCGGAAATGTGAAAAAAAGGTATTGGAAAAATTAATAAAATTGATAAAATAGAAAATATTAAAGTGTAATAATATAAAGTGTAAATCAATGTATTTTTCATATTCAGCAAGCTTATTTCCGATTCTCCATTTTTTTCTCCTTGTATGGTGGCTCGTATGTTTCCCAAATGGTCTTTTAAATGGTATTCATTGGTAGCAACTGCAAAAACAGCTCATTCTTTTAATAACATAACCTGGGCTCCCTACTGAATTTTACCGAAGGGTTGCAAATCCTTCGGAGCTGAGAATCACTATCAAGGTTAGGTTTATTTTTTTCATTAGTAATTGATATATTAAAAAAAAGACAATGCTAGAATTGATGAATTAGTTTGTGAAATTCGGAGTTAACATCTCCCTCTATTTCAAGAAAGTAAATCCCTCTCCCAAATCTTACCAGATCAATTTGGTGAATATTACTTTGAATTTTATCTGTAAGAATCAAACGACCATTCAAATCATAAACTTTAATCTGTTTTGGACTTTGTAGAAATTGACTTTTAATAGTGAATTTACCATCGGATGGATTTGGAAATATTACATAACTATCTTGAGGTCTCTCATGAAGGTCTGTAGTTATTGTATTAGATAATTCAAAATCATCGATAGCAATATCAGAATAAAACCCCTTTCCAGTAATCGCTCGAAATTGAAGATTTACGATTTGACCATTAAAAGGAGAGAGATTAATTTTAGACTGAAACCAACTTCTTCCTTGATTGCCTATAATTGGTGGAATATAATCTTTGAATAGAACACCATTAGCGATAACATCAATATGTAATGCACCCATATCTGAACCCCACATATGATACCAAAAGCTTGCCTCAACGGTTTCTGTTGGTGCAATATCAATACATGGTGATAAAAGAATAGCTTCACTATTAAAACATTGAGTAGCTTCTGTGTATAAATATTTACCTGCACTATTATTGAGGGTATGATTAGAAGATGGTCCAGTACCTGAAGAAGGTGTAGTAAAATTAATTATTCGGTAATCAATGTCATCCCATGTTAAATTAGTTGGATTAATCCAACCTTGACTCAAATTACAACTTATCTGTTCACATAAATTCCCCGTGCAAAATACGAATGAATCAAAATTTTGCACGTGCGGAGAAGTAATTATTTGGCTATTGGAATATAAATTAAACTTAAAGTCGAGGGTATCATCAGGAACATAGAAACTCGTAGAATCTATATATATTTTGAGCGTATTCAAACCTGTTGGAATTGTTTCAATATTTGAAAAGTAAAAGATTGCCGAATCTCCACTTAAAATAGTCGCAGGGAATACTTGACTCACAAATGGCCCATTATTTAAACTATAACTCACTCTGGGATTATGTTTTGTTACTAAGCCGTTGTTCTTAATTGTCACTCCAATATTGTGATTATTATAGTCTTTGCAGTCAAATATTGCAATCCCACCTGGGTCAGATCTGGTTAATTCTAAATTGTCAGGAAAAGTGCAATTAAAAACAGTTGTACCTTTTTCAATCGCGTAAGAACGAATCCCTTTAAATCCATTTATAATGGGTTGAACAGCAAACCATCCTTTCATCGAAGATGGGTAAGGAAGTTTTACGAAAGTATCAGTCACAGTAATAATGGAATCCATGTATTTGTTACCCAACAAAGAAATCTCGTAAGAGGTCGCACCAACAACTTTGTTCCATTCTAATACAAAGTTGGATGGACAAATAGACGTAATATTAACGTTTCGAGGGTAATCCATAATAGCAAAATTCGAAATCGTAGTGCTTTGATTATTCCTTGAAACCCGTAGTATCCCATTGGGTGAATGGACATCAGGAGTATTTAAAGTTTTTACTCGACTATTATCAGGGATTGAATCCGCTAATTTTAGCCAAGTCAATCCATTATCAATTGATAATTCAATTTTAAAAAATCCAGTTGTATCATAGGATTCCCAGCAATACGATTCCAAATTGTTTGGTTTTATAACGTCTCCTGGCAAGGGATGGGTAATTACAATATCTTTGTATTCAAAAACATAAGTAACAAAGTAGTCCTGAGAGCCAACTGGAATAGAACTCCCTTCGACCCTAAGTTCATAAAGTCCTGAATTCGAATTATTTATCACTACCTGTTCTGCATTATTTAATGTATCCAACCCAGGTACAGCAGGTGTAAAATATAGTGACTGAGTAGTAGGAGAAGAAAGGTCTATAACCAATGGCAAATAAGTCACCCCACTTTTATACACTGTAAGATCTAAATCATTCACCAAAGCCTTACCTGAGTTCACCGCTGCTTCTTTATCATTCCAATACAGCATTACTTTCACTTGTTTCACCCCACTTGGGATATTCAAATAATGAGTCTTATTGAATCCGTTATTGATAGAATCAGCGAAATATTGATTTTTCAATAAAATATCTGAAGCTCTTTTAGCATTAAGATATCCCCAACCATGCCTAAAATCGGGTCCTACATAAAGTTTATCATCATCAGCAGAATTCAGAAGGATACTTTTCATTAAACCCGATGGAGGCATTTGTCCATTATTGTGATCCATATACATTTCACTAAGAATTGCAATTGTTCCATTAACTATAGAAGTTGATTCAATACCATCGTAACCTCCACCTGAAATGCTTGACATATAGGAATTGTTGGTATCCAAGTAAAATGAAGAACTAACATCCACACTAATATCAGGTTTAATTCTTCCATCTAATGTTGGACCATATGCATTTAAACCCTTTACCACGGCATCATGACCGTTTGTTGAGGCAATTCCATTTTTGCTACTTGTAAATCCACCAGCGATGCTTGCAACTCTTGCAAAACAGGCAAAAGCTAGTTGATGCCCCGCAAAAAATGAATAATTGACAAATCCAAAATCATTTGATTGCCTATCGACTAATTGTGAATTGAGATTGTATCCTAAATTACAAAAATCATACTTTGTGGTACTAACTACGCTAACTCCCGAATTTAATATTGTATTGGGTAAGTCATAAACGGCGTTATTTCCAAGAGAAAACCTCAGGTCTGCTCCCCAAGCTCCAGTTTGAAGCAAGGGAAAAAAGTTTCCACTACCTCCACTAAGACCTGCTACTAGAAGTGATCTTAAACTCATTTGGCTATTCCCTTGGTTCGTGCTAACCCGATTCTTTAGATCTATATGCGGCCATGGGTAACCATCCTCACCAATAGCAATGGTAATACCATTTCCATTATAATTGTTACCAACTAGATTAGATTTGTATAACCAGTTCAATTTATTTAATTTGTTTATTTGGGTACCAATACTAGAAGGTGGTGAACTTTTTGAGAAATTGAGTTTTTCTCTTTCTTGTAATATTTTCGGCTCTATTATTTTTATCAAAGGATGAGAGATCAAACCTAAAATGTCTTTCTCTTTAATAGTTAGGGTTGTTAAATTTAAATAAGCATATTGGTCATTTATTTGTCCATTCACTTTCTGAATAAGTATTTCCAAATCTTGCTCATTAAAGTCTGAGTGAGATTGAATTACCACCTCGACAGAATCTTCTCCATCGTAGGTTCCATTCACCAAATCAATTGGTAGGTTATTTAATTTATAGATAGGCTTAACAGTAAATATGGAATTTACAGAATAGTCTTTCAATGTATTCAGCTTTAAACCAGACTTGATTTTACAGTAGTAAACTTTATTGTTTATGTAACTATCAATAAAAAACCCCATTAGCCTCAAATCTAATTTAGCTTGCTCATCAGGCAATCGCTCAAAATGGACATACACATAGTAGTGATTATTGTACTTTGAATCTTCTAAATCCTCATAACTAATGGTTTCAATATTAGATTCAATTGGATAATTTCCTGACTTTAGATTTAAAGTTTGAGCGAAAGAAGTTGTTAAAAATAGTAGGAATAAGAAAAATGAATTGAGTTTTAAGGCCATTTAATCCAGATTTAGTAAGTAGGTATTTAATTAACAAACATAAATTAAAAAGATTAAAAAATGTTAGGTTTTGTTAAAAAACAAATGTTATTTTTTTGGTATCAAAGGTTTTAGAGAGAAAAATATTCGTTCTAAATTAAATTGGTCTTTATTACTCCACTTTCTGCCTAAATTCGATTCGTAAGTAAAGTCCTCGAAAATCATTACGAAATGAAGTTTATTGCCCTTTTTAAGCCTATTAATCGAGTCTTAAATCAAAGTTGAAAATTGCCCATTCCTGTCAAAGCAACTCCAATCACATTTAATACAATAAAAAAGGGTACATTAACTCTAAAACGCTAATGCTCCCTAGTAATGAAATAATAAATGCCTAATAATTTAAATTAGGAGATAGCCACCTTTCAATCGTAGATTCAGGAGTGGCTTTTCTGATGGCGTAATCTTTAATCTGATCTTTTCCAATTTTACCTAGTCCAAAGTATTTTGCATGTGGACTAGCAAAATAAAGTCCACTTACTGCAGCAGTTGGATACATTGCAAAGCTTTCCGTTAATTCAATTCCGGTGTTCTTTTCTGCATCTAACAAATCAAAAATAATTCGTTTCTCAGTATGATCAGGACAAGCGGGGTAGCCCGCCGCAGGACGAATTCCTTTATATTTTTCTTTGATTAAGTCTTCGTTTTCTAACTGCTCAGTGGATGCATATCCCCAAAACTCTTTTCTCACTTTAAGGTGCAATAATTCTGCAAAAGCTTCGGCTAATCGATCCGCCAAGGCCTTCACCATAATGCTATTGTAATCATCATGTTCGGCTTCAAACTGCTCAATATACTTTTCAATGCCTAACCCAGTAGTTACTGCGAAACCTCCAATATAATCTAACTTCCCACTATCCTTTGGTGCAATAAAATCAGATAAACTTAAATTCGGAACTTTAGGTGCCTTTTTATTTTGTTGTCTCAATGTATGAAGAGTTGTTTTTAATGTTTTGCCATCCTCTTCATATACTTCTATGTCATCACCATCGGTATTGGCGGGCCAAATTCCATACACCCCATTGGCTGTCAACCAATTCTCAGATATAATCTGCTTTAACATAGTTTGAGCATCATCGTAAACTTTTCGAGCCTCCTTCCCAACAAACTCATCTTCGAATATTTGCGGATACTTTCCTTTTAGCTCCCATGTACTAAAAAAAGGAGTCCAATCGATATATCTAGAAATCTCTTCTAATGAATAGTTCTCCAGTGTATGAACACCCAAATTTTTAGGTTTTGATATTTCAGCCTCATTCCAATTGATATTCAATTTATTTGCTCTTGCCTCCTCAATACTGATGTATTCCTTGTGAGCCATACGACCTTTGTGAGCCTCTCTCACCCCATTATAATCAGCGTCTAATTCTGCCAAAAACACTTTTCTTGCTTCTTCGTTGTCGCTTAAAAGTGTACTTGCAACGGGAACACTTCTCGAAGCATCCAAAACATGTACTACAGGTTGAGAGTAATTCTCAGCTATCTTTACTGCTGTATGTGCTTTTGAAGTTGTTGCACCTCCAATTAATAATGGAATTTTAAATCCAAGTCGTTCCATTTCGCTAGCTACAAAAACCATTTCATCTAATGAAGGAGTTATCAATCCACTTAACCCTATCATATCCACTTGATGCTTTTGTGCCTCCTCCAAAATTTTCTCACAAGAAACCATTACTCCAAGGTCAATGACTTCAAAATTGTTACAAGCCAAAACAACCCCTACAATATTTTTTCCAATATCATGAACATCACCTTTTACGGTTGCTAGTAAAATCTTTCCATTATTCTTCTTCTCTCCTCCACCTTTTTTCTTTGCTTCTTCAATGAAAGGCAATAAATAAGAAACCGACTTCTTCATTACCCGAGCACTTTTCACAACCTGGGGTAAAAACATTTTGCCTGACCCAAACAGGTCACCTACTATATTCATACCGTCCATCAACGGACCCTCTATCACCTCCAATGGTTGCTCATATTGAAGACGAGCTTCCTCACTATCCGCATCAATGTATTCAACAATTCCTTTTACTAAAGAATGTGCCAATCGCTTTTGAACCGACTCCTTTCTCCAACTTTCATCTCTTACTGTTACTTTGCCATCTCCTTTAACCGATTCTGCAAAATCAAGCAATCGCTCAGTCGCATCTTCTCTTCTATTGAGAAGCACATCTTCAATTCGCTCTAAGAGGTCTTTAGGTATATCTTCATATACTTCAATCATTCCCGCATTTACGATTCCCATGTCTAATCCATGTTGAATTCCGTGATATAAAAAAGCAGAGTTCATTGCCTCCCGAACCACATTATTCCCTCTAAATGAAAAGGAAACATTACTCACGCCTCCACTAACAAGAGAACCTGGTAAATTTTCCTTTATCCATTTAGTTGCTTTAAAAAAGTCAACCGCATAATTATTATGTTCTTCTATACCAGTTCCAATCGTCAAAATATTGGGGTCAAAAATGATATCCTGAGGTGGAAAACCAACGCTTTCAGTCAGTATTTTATAGGCCCGTTCACAAATCTCTATTCTTCTTTCATAATTATCTGCTTGTCCATTTTCATCAAACGCCATAATAATAACAGCAGCTCCATACTTACGCACTAATCTCGCTTGCTTTTTAAAGTTCTCTTCTCCTTCTTTAAGGCTAATAGAGTTTACAATTGACTTACCTTGAACACATTTTAATCCAGCTTCAATTACTGACCATTTTGAGGAATCTATCATAATTGGAACTCGAGAAATCTCGGGGTCAGAAGCAATCATATTCAAAAAGGCTGTCATTTCCTCCTCCGACTCTAGCATTCCCTCATCCATGTTCACATCGATAATCTGAGCGCCTCCTTCAACTTGTTGCAAAGCGACTGCTAGAGCATCTTCGTATTTTTTCTCCTTAATTAACCTAGAAAACATCTTTGATCCAGTAACGTTTGTGCGTTCTCCAATGTTTACAAACAAAGAATTCTCATCAATGTACAGCGGTTCCAATCCACTAAATCTGGTGATTTTAGGCTGAGCTTTGGCAACACGAGGCGGATATTTTGCAGCTATTTCTGCTATCTTTTGGATGTGCTCGGGAGTTGTACCACAGCAACCTCCGATAATATTTACCATTCCATTTTTAATGAAATCTTCAATAAACCCACCCATCTGATCTGGAGATTCATCATATTCCCCAAAGGCATTTGGTAGACCCGCGTTGGGATGCGCACTGACAAAAACTTCCGTTTGTTTACCAATATTTAATAAGTAAGGCCGCATATCCTTTGCTCCTAAAGCACAATTGAATCCAACTGATAGTATTGGCATATGAGAAATAGACACTAAAAAGGCCTCAGCAGTTTGACCTGATAAAGTTCTACCACTAGCATCCGTTATCGTTCCAGAAATCATAATGGGAACTTGCACTCCCTTTTGTTTAAAAACAGTGTCTATTGCAAAAAGAGCAGCTTTTGCATTCAATGTATCAGTGATGGTTTCAATCAACAATAAATCTACACCACCATCTAATAAACCATTGGTTTGTTCTTCAAAAGCGGTTACTAATTGATCGAAAGTAATCGCACGGAAACCTGGATTATTAACATCAGGAGACATAGAAGCTAACTTAGTAGTTGGCCCCATAGAACCGGCTACAAATCTCGGCTTATTGGGCTCTTTAGCAGTAAACTCATTAGCTACCTCCTTAGCTATTTTTGCCGATTCATAATTGATTTGGTATACATAATCAGCTAAATCATAATCTTCTTGAGCGATACTATTCCCCGAAAAGGTATTGGTTTCGACAATATCAGAACCTGCAGCAAAGTAGGCAGCATGTATGCCTTTTATGATATCAGGTCTTGTAATTGAAAGTAAATCGTTGTTACCTTTAATTGATTGATGATGATTTTTAAAAACCTCACCTCTAAAATCCTCTTCACTCAATTTATGGCGCTGAATCATAGTACCCATAGCACCATCCAACACTAAAATTCTCTCCCTTAATAATTCTTCTATCTTTCTCATAATTAAATAAAAAAAGCCCTTTTAACTGAAAGTCAAAAGGGCTTTATAATTTTTATATCTTTTGACTCATCTTTTTTTTAATTCAAAAAGGAATTAGCACCTTTCCTAACTAAATAGGATGGTTGCTAAGGTTTCACAGGGCCTTTCCCTCCACCTTTCTTGATAAGTAAATCTAAATAATAAAGAACGTTTAAGCAGATGCTTGATTCTGCTTTTTCATATGCTTATATAATAGGATGCCTACAACAATCGCCAACAAATATGGAAAAATCATTAAATAAACTATTCCATTGTTAATTCCATTTGCTAAGGTACTTTCACCTGACTCCATGTTACTTTCTAACACCGCTTTACACATGCTACATTGTGCATAAGTAGCATCTGCTATTAGTACAAATGCCAATGTAATTGCTAAAAAAATGAATCCCCTAAAAACAGATTGCTTCATGAATCAAAGTTAAGAAGTTTCTTTCTCATTTTTTAATAATACGGAGCAATCATAAAGTAAACAATTACACCAGTAATGGTAACATATAACCAAAGTGGTAAAGTCCACCTCGCAATCCTTTTATGTTTATCAAACTTCTGCGATAAGGCACGAGACAATGTAATTAGAACTAAAGGTACAATTGCAATTGCTAGTACAATGTGAGTAAGCAGTATGAATAAATAAACTACACGTATGGCACCTTCTCCACCAAAAACTGTAGATTCTGAAGTTGCGTGATAGGTTACATAACTTAACAAGAATAATACAGAAACTCCAACCGCGGAGAGCATCAACTTTTTGTGCAATTCAAATTTTTTCACTTTTACTGCCCAGCCTGCAGCAATTAATAATATTGTAGCAATTGAATTTAAAGTAGCATTAACTCTAGGTAAAAAAGCAAATGTATCGGTAGCAAAAGCTTCCTTCGGCATCAAATATAGTACAGCTACTACCACCGGTATAATAATAGAAACGGCAATGATAACAGGCTTTAAATTATAGGTCTTTTCCATAGATTATTTCCCTTTTCGAGGTACGTACTTTTCAACCAATAAGATATCAATCGCATCGAATAAATCGTTGGTTTCAGACACACTAGTTCCATCAAACACTCCTCGTAGTCTACCCTCACCATCAATAAGCATCAAGTTCGATGAGTGCAAAAATCCGCCTGGAGCTATACTATCCTTTTGAGCAGAAACAAAATATCCATTAAAGCCAACACTGTAAATAGAGTCCTTGTTTCCTGTTAAAAAGGTCCATACTCCATCTGTTGCATGAACTTTTTCTGCATACTCTTTTAGAACTTCAGGCGTATCATGCTCAGGATTTACAGTAAAAGAAAGCAGGCGAAAATCATCTCTGTCCTGAAAACGATCTTGAACTTGAAGCATGTTTGTAGACATTTTCGGACAAATAGTAGGACATGTTGCGAAAAAGAAATTTGCAACATAAATCTTATCCTCTAATGCTTTACTACTGAATAGCTGTCCATTTTGATCAATGAATTCAAATGGCGGAATGGTATGATAAATGGTATCCACAACTAATCGCCCATCTTTTTCAACCTCTACCACCTTTTTAGGCCCCATATACGGCAATGGCTTAAAATTATTTGTACCAGTACTTAGTAACAAATACAAAAGCGATGGTACCAATAGAATTGCAATTAATATTGCTGCCTTTTTCAAGGTCTTTGGTTGAGCCATAAGATTAGTCTGCTAGTGGCGAAAAGTCAATTGCATGAAGGAAGGTAGATTCTTTCAGCAAGATAAAAATCAGGTAAATTGCAAATAGAATAAAAGGAATTGCTACCACCATTTTAAAATTCTTTCTTTCTCCACCAAGGTGCATATATGACATTACGATATAATATGCTTTCACCAAAGTTAATATTATAAAGGTCCACTTGACAAGTCCCCAAGAGATTCCCATATCTTGCCAAACAAGACCTAGAGTTACTTCGGCAGTTGTAACTGCAAGTAACACCCAAAAGATGATCCAAATCATCTTTCTTACTTTCTTTCCTTCTTCTTCTGAATGTTTATGTGCGTATTCCGCTGTTCTATCAAAATCCATTGTGTCGTTGATTTATCGTTTTGAAAATTATACCAAATAGAAGAATGTAAATACAAACACCCAAACTAAATCTACAAAGTGCCAGTAAAGCCCTACTTTTTCAACCATCTCATAATGACCTCTTTTCTCGTAAGTACCCTTCAACACATTTACAAAAATGATGAAATTAATGACTACACCACTGAATACGTGAAATCCATGAAATCCTGTGATGAAGAAAAAGAAATCTGCAAATAAAGGCACTCCATACTCATTCACTGTCAAATTGGCGCCATATATCTCTGTACCTTGAGCAATCATAGCAGCTGCTTCACTTCCAGTTACCGCATCAGCCACCCCAGGAATCATAAAAGCATTTTTGGCTTCATCTACCCATTGAACAATTGTGCCATCTGCTAATTGTAGCGCTCCTAATTCTGTACCGTGAATAAAGTGATACCACTCCCAAGCTTGAGAACCAACGAAGATTAAACCGCCAACGATAGTCAGCGCCATCCATAGGATTACACCATCTCTCTTCATTCGCTGCCCTGCTTCCACCGCTAGAACCATTGTAACAGAACTCATGATAAGAATGAATGTCATCAATGCTACGTATAGCAAAGGATGATCTCCGTGCATAAACGGAAAGTGTGTAAACACATTTTCTGCAACAGGCCATACTTCTTCAAAACGATGACGCATGTAGCCATACGCCACTAAAAATCCAGTAAAGGTGAATGCATCAGAAACCAGGAAAAACCACATCATCATTTTTCCATAACTAATGCCAAATGGAGAAGTATTACCACCCCATATCTTCTTATTGTCCAATGTCTCAGTACTAGCTGACATACTTAAAATTTTATACGATATAACTTAAAAATAAAAACAAATACAACCATAAAGCATCTAAGAAATGCCAGTAGATTGAACATACTTGCAAACCTAATAAATTTTTCGGCTTATAGGTATTTTTTAAAGACTTAAAAAATACAACTGAAAGTGCCATCAACCCGCCTAAAAGGTGGATTAAGTGAACTGCCGTCAAAATATACAAGAATGAACCAGAGGCATTACTTTCACTACCCGTAAAGAACACTTGTCCAGAGGTCAACTGGCTCCATGCTTCGAATTGTGAAAAAGCGAATACAATTCCTAAAATCAAAGTTGCAGCTAAAGAAGCTTTAACTCCCGTAAAATTGGATCTTTTTGCAAAATGCAAAGATAAATACATTGTTAAACTGCTGATTAAAATAACAACAGTACTCACCCAGAACATACTAGGCATGTAAAACTCTAGCCAGTTACCGTCAGATTTTCTTACAATAACTGCAGAAGTTAATCCTGCAAATAACATCACAATACTAATCATGCCAACCCACAGCAAGGGTTTCATGGTTTTCTCTTTGTGTGTTTTATCTTCAAATGATTGTGTAATTGTCATCATCTGTTATAGTTTATCGAAGTAAAGTGCAAATAGCACTAATGGAATATAAACAAAGGAAGCAAACATTAGTTTAGTTGCTGACTTCATGGCATTCTTTCTATATAAATTAATTGCTGGCACCAACATTAATATTCCTGCTATTCCAATTACAACAGCAGCTCCTAAGCCCGCCATTCCAAACAAAATCGGCAGAAAGCTACTTGCAATCATAAATAAGGTATAGAGTAAAATCAAAAATGCGGAGAGTTGGTCTCTTCCTTCAGGAGATGGCAATAACTTAAACCCAGCTTTCAGGTAATCATCATTAATCTTCCAAGCAATTGCCCAAAAGTGGGGAAACTGCCACATAAACTGCAGAGCAAATAAAATCCCGGCTTCTAAACCAAATGTACCAGTTGCAGCAACCCATCCTAACATTGGAGGGATAGCACCGGGAAACGCCCCTACAAATACTGCCCAAGGAGTAATTCGCTTTAGTGGTGTATAAATGGCTACATAAGAGAATAGGGCTAACACTCCTAGAACCCCTGTTAATGTATTCAAGTAAAACAACATCCCAACACCAACAATTCCGGTTAAAGAAGCGACAATAAATGCTTCTGTAACACTCATTCTTCCAGCAGCTAATGGACGATCTTTAGTGCGATCCATCAACTTATCTAAATCCCTCTCTATGATTTGATTGAACCCATTGGAAGATCCAGTTACTAAAAACCCTCCAACACATAGTATACTTAAAACCGTCCAATCAATTGATGGAACAGCAAGCATATATCCTAAAACTGCAGAAAACACTACTAATGACGCTAACCTCAACTTAATGAATGAGGCATAATCACTAACCTTTGAGGATGTAGTACTTGATTGAATGGCTTCTTTTTCTACTGTAAAACTCATCGACTATTGTCTTCTGATTTGATGCACAAAATTAATAATAATTTCAAGCTATGAAAGAGAAAATTCCTTATTTAAAATGAATACAGATAAAACTATTGCTCTTGAGAGGTTCTGAACAAATTGGTTCTAAGGCCTAAGGAAAACAAGGTTGTATTTTTATCATTTACTTTCTGGTTCCACACACCAACAAAAGACTGAATATTAGACTTTTCAAACAATCGATAAGCAATATCAATTTTTGCAGTTAAAACTTTTGCCTCATTTCCTTGGTGTAAACTATTGCCATATTCAGAGTTCCTTGAAATATTGGAAGTATTGGGATTATCCCCAAAATTCTGAAACTCTCCTGAAATACCTTGATGTAGGTAAAACAGTGTTGAATTAATGGTAATTCTATCCTTCTCATACTTTAACTCGGCTAAAATTTCTGAAAAGTTAGCTCCATTTGGGTGAGCTAACGATTGTCCAAAATTTGTATAAGATTGCACAGGGCTACTGTGCGCGTATGTGTATGGTCGCACTAAATTATATTCAACTCTGGTTCTAATGATGCCTTCATTCCACCTCCAGTAGCCCTTCCACCCAATTTGAAATCCATATTTATTACCCCACCATCGGCTATTTGTAGTAGTATCTTCATTAATCAAGTATTTTACATCAGCCTTAATTTCATCTAACAAAAATTCATCGAGTAAAATTTGACCGTATAAAATTTGATTCTTGAAAGGTGTAATCTTTAAGTTTAAACCAACTAACACATTATCCGGTGATCCAACTGAAAATTCAACCGGTCTGTAAAAGATAATTGGGTTGGCATAGTTGACATCAAACCCTCTATTGTACAAACTATCTTTTGCTTGCCAAACTACCGTTTCAAAAAGTCCAATAGAAAAGGTTTTGGAAATATTCCAATCAAGGTAGTGTGAAGCAGAATACTTCCTTTTAAACTTAGAGGAATTTAAGAAAACGATGGGCTGAGTATTCTCATAAATACTTTGATGCATCGCCCATATATTTGTGTAACTCAATCTCCAGAAATTAACATTTAATTTAAAATAGGGAGAATTATTAGCATTATCAGATAATAGTAAAGAACGATAACCTTCACCAATAAACTGTTTGCCATTTCCTAATTCGAAATTAAAGTGGGTATTGGGGGAGAAAGATAAATAAGACTGTAAAAATTGAGAATGAAAAATCCCATTTGCTAGTGATTTAATCTCTGACATTCCAGGCGAATAATTCCTCGAATGAGGGTTATTCAGATAAGGCAGATTATCATTTAGTATCCTGGCGTATACTAACCCGAAAGCCCATTTACTTTTATAAGTAGCAGCCAAATCAACACCCACACCCGCACCAAACAGAAAGTCTTGGTTGTAATTAATTGCTGTCGAAGCAGCAGCTTGAATATACGGCTGAACATAAAAACTTAATCTTGAGCCCATTCTGCTATACAAATGCTGCTTAAAGGCTAAACTTACCAAAGAACTGTCAAATTGATTAACGTTCAACTCATTCATTCGAAAAGGCTGAATAGAAGTGTGATGATCTAATCTATCAGACAATTTAGACTCTAATTCAATAGGAAGTAAACCAATTCTAGAATTTAAAGGCTGCGAAACAACTGTTATCGAAACAAATAAACAGGACAGGAAGATGTAAAACTTAATCCTGAAAAACATTTTTTGGTTTCTTGATCAACAAAAATAATAAACTACCAAAAGCGACTATAGCAACGATAGCAAAAACAAGACTAGGATGATATCCAGCAAAGAATACAGGTAAAGCAATCATGGTGATATTGAACAAATAGATAAACACAGCAGTTTTTCCATGATCTCCTTTTGTCCAAAATAATACTCTATGATGAATATGATTTGAATCTGCTTCAAATGGGCTTTTCTTATTGGCTACTCGATAGATGAAAATTCGAAACGTATCTAATAAAGGATAGACCAACACAGTCATCGCAAAAATTGGCTTTGAAATTCCAATAATCTTACTCGGTAGTTTTGAAGCATCATACTCTATCAACTCTATAGCTAGAAAACTCAAAACCAAACCTATAAACAACGACCCTGAATCACCCATAAATATACTTGCAGGTTTGAAATTGTACCTCAAAAATCCCAAAAGCGCACCTGCTAAAGCAAAAGCGACAATGGCATAACTTTCACAACCAGCCAACAAGAACCAAATACCAAAGGCAATGGAAGCAATCATTCCAACACCACCTGCAAGTCCATCAACTCCATCAATTAAATTGAATGAATTAATAATAACAATATAAGTCAGTACTGACAATAAAATACTTGCCCATTCAGGCAACTCTCTAATGTCAAATAATCCATACAAACTAGTTATTTTAATACCAGCCACACTAACCATTATAAAAGCTACAATCAAATTAGCTAATAACTTTTTCACCGGAGCAGTACCTACAATGTCATCCTTAATTCCAACAAAAAACATGATTAAAATAGATGGAATTAGAAACTTCAAAAAGCTAATCTCATCACTTGGAAAACAAATACAAACTGCAAACACAAAAGCCGCAAAAATCATGATCCCTCCCATTGAAGGAGTTTTTACCTTGTGCTGTTTACGATCTTCCGTAGGCTCATCAAATAGATGTTTCATTTTAGCGACCCTGATATAAGAGGGAGTAGCTAAGAGCACTATAAAAAATGCGATGATCGTTGCTAGAGCAATTTCCATTGGAGAATTTTAAGATGCGAAATTATTAAAAATCACGATAGCGATTAGTTAATGCAGTTTGAAATGAAATGTAAAGATAGCTAGTATTACGTAAAAACACCTCAGGGGTTTCCCGTATATCGTAAAATCTTTGCATCCAACCGATATTGAACTGCATGTTTGTTGCAGGGTTAACAGTATAGCCGACTTGGGCTCTCACAGAGAATAGTTTATAATTATTTACTCCTACATCTTCGATTAAATAGGACTTATTATTTACTGAATAAAAGTTGGTTTGACTAACAGCTGCCTCAGATAAGAATCTACTTTTCTTGTAATTCGCCATAAAAAGTATTTCCTGAAAATGATCTCCATATAGATGACCAAAATATTGATTATAATGCGTTTGTGAAGAGCTAGCATTTAAATCACCAAAAACCCCATTAGCCGACTCGTTCCACTCAGCTCGAAGAAACAACCCCTTAATACCAAAGTACCCTACACCCATTTGTCCAGCCAAAGCAGAAAACTCAAAGTCCTTCATAGCAAGCTGACCGTAGAGTATCCAATTTTTTAATGGCATTACGGTTAAATTTAGTCCTTGATTGGAATCATATAAAGAATCGCTGCTTCCATTGAGCAGGCTATTCAAACCAATTATAGGGTTTAAAAATCGATAATCCGCATTTTTCCGCACTCCATCCTTTTGTTTTGCAAGGGCGTCTACGGAAATAGTAGACTCATAAAATCCAATTTTAATCTTAGAATTGGGAGAATACTCTAAAAATTTTATGCTAGCTGTTTTTCTTCTAAAAATATTCTCTGTTAAAGCAAATCCATCTACACGAACTAAATCTTGCATTCCTGCGATCATAAACAGATAGTTAAACCGATCGTTTAAGAAATTAGTTTGAGCAGAAATAAACGGATAATTAAAAGTATTGTCTGAAATCAAAAAAGAACGATATCCTTCTCCAATAAAATGCTTATCCTGACCTAATGATAGCATTAGGTACTGATTAGGAATGTAATTCACACGGGCAGAGGCCATTGCAAAATCATATCCTCCATCTTTAAAAGTTTTTACTCTACCTTGACCTGGAACGACTCCTAAAGTTTTAACATATCGGTCTAAATATTCTGGATATTCTGCTTGGTTTTCATAAAAGGAGGATGTGAAAGTTAGTTTGTTTTTCCAGTTTCCTCTTAATTGAAAACCTCTTGTATTTTGAAATAATACTTCAGAATTGTCAGCATCTAAATCTACCCCTGCCTCAACCAAAAATAATGGGTCGACAGTTACATAAAAATCAGCAGTATCAATTGTTATTAAATGCTCAAAAAATAATTTCCTAGCAGCTAAGGAACGGAATTTTCGTTGGACTGCTCTTGGCTTAGAATAATTATGGAATTGTGGAACAACCGGCTTTAAACTGTAATTGACTATTGAATCATAAGTATACATCTCAACCCGATCTTCCAAAGAATTAGAATAATTCAATGGCAATTCTTGAGCAACAGTTAAACTTGTCAATAGTATTGAGAACAGAAAAGCAGCCGCTATCTTCACTATTTCTATTAAAAATTCATTTGTTTAACTTCTTCATATACTCTACGAATACCATCTTCGAGCTCCACTTTATATTTCCACCCAGCCTTTTCGAGACGGCTTACGTCCATAAGCTTTCTGGGTGTACCATCGGGTTTACTTGAGTCAAAAACTAATTCTCCCTCAAATCCAGTGATTTTTTTAATCGTTTGTGCTAATTCTCCAATAGTAACATCCTTTCCCGTACCAACATTCATCCACTCTTCACCATCATATTCGCGCATCAAAAATAGGCATGCTTCCGCCAAATCATCTACATATAAAAACTCGCGCATAGGTTTACCTGAGCCCCACACGGTAACTTCCTTCTCTCCTTTAGACTTGGCTGTGTGAAACTTACGTAGTAACGCAGGGAGAACATGAGAGTTATTTAAATCATAGTTATCATTTGGCCCGTATAAATTTGTTGGCATCGCAGATATAAAATTACATCCGTATTGCTTTCTGTATGATTCACATAGTTTAATTCCCGCAATTTTTGCTATCGCATAAGGCTCGTTGGTTGGTTCTAATTCGTCAGTTAGTAAATATTCTTCCTTCAACGGTTGTGGAGCCATTTTAGGATAGATACATGAAGAACCAAGAAACAACAACTTTTCAACCCGATTAACATAAGCGGCATGAATAATATTTGCCTCAATCATTAAATTTTCATACAAAAAATCAGCACGATATATATTATTTGCTTGTATTCCTCCCACTTTAGCTGCGGCTAAAAAAACGTACTGAGGCCTTTCTTCCTCAAAAAATTTATTTACTGCTTGTTGGTTTCTCAAATCTAACTCCGAAGAAGTTCTAAAAACTATATTGTTAAACCCTTCATTCTCTAATGCACGAACGATGGCAGAACCTACCATTCCTCTATGACCTGCTACGTATACTTTATCGTTTTTATTCATTCGTATTAACTACTTTATGTCCTCCTTCCATCAAGTATTTATCGCGCTGGAACAAAGCTAAGTCAGAAGCCATCATATCATCAATTAACTCATCTAGATTATGTTTTGGTTTCCATCCTAACTCCTTCTCTGCTTTAGAAGCATCACCAATAAGCAAATCTACTTCGGTAGGTCTAAAATAATTAGGATCGACTTCTACGATTACCTCATTGTTCGCTTTGTTTCTACCTTTTTCATTAACACCTTCACCTTCCCAAACCACATCTATATCAGATCTTTTGAAGGCTTTTGAAACAAAGTCTCGAACTGTAGTAGTAACGTTTGTAGCCAAAACATAATCTTGAGCCTCCTCTTGCTGAAGCATTAAATACATACCTTCAACATAATCCTTTGCATGCCCCCAATCCCTTTGTGCATCTAGATTTCCGAGGTACAACTTAGATTGCAAACCTAACTTTATTCTAGCAGCAGCTCTAGTAATTTTTCTGGTAACAAAAGTCTCACCCCTTAGAGGGCTTTCATGATTAAATAATATACCGTTACATGCGTACATTCCGTAAGCCTCGCGATAATTTTTTACAATCCAAAAACCATACAATTTAGCCACACCATATGGACTCCTCGGATAAAAAGGAGTTTTTTCAGTCTGAGGAACCTCCTGTACTTTACCATAAAGTTCTGAAGTACTAGCTTGATAGAAACGGCAAGATTTTTCCAACCCTAATGTTCTAATTGCTTCTAATATCCTTAAAGTACCCATAGCATCCACATTAGCAGTATACTCGGGCATTTCAAAAGATACCTTTACATGAGATTGTGCTGCCAAATTGTATATCTCGGATGGCTGTACTTCTTGAATAATCCGAATAATATTCGAAGAATCCGTCATGTCCCCATAATGCAATTTAAATTTTACATTCTTTTCATGCAAGTCTGTATATAAATGATCGATACGCTCCGTATTGAACAATGAACTCCTACGTTTAATTCCATGAACCTCATATCCTTTGCTTAATAGCAATTCCGACAGATAGGCTCCATCTTGTCCTGTTACACCTGTAATAAGGGCTACTTTTTTCATAATAATAGTTGATCTATTTGGTTACCAAAAACCAATTATTTAATAAATTTTCTCTGTTGTATACCATTGATTTATGGGTACTTTGATCTATAACCTGACCACCCATTGCATTTACAATCCCCTGTCCTGCAGCAGTATCCCACTCCATGGTTGGAGCAAATCGAGGGTAAGCATCCGCAACACCCTCCGCCACCATGCACAACTTCAGGGAACTCCCTTTTGAAATAAGTTCTATCTCTCCATATTCTTCCTTTGCATCATTAATAAAAGCTTCTGTTTCAGGCGACATATGGGAGCGACTACCTACTATAGTAAAAGGCCGTTCATCTTGATCCATAGGCAATTCTATTCCTGCTTCTAACAATATGTCGATTGTAGGCGCACCATCCAGCTCGCTATAATTCTCTACCTTATAACTACCTAACCCTTTCATACCAAAATACATCACTTTGGTAACAGGAACATAGATAACACCGATTATTGGATTACCTTCATTAACTAATGCGATATTAACAGTAAACTCTCCATTCCTTTTGACAAATTCTTTAGTCCCATCTAAAGGATCAACGATCCACATATTTGCCCATGCAGACCTCTCTTCGAAAGGAATAGACTTACCTTCTTCGCTTAATACAGGTATCTTGGTATTCATCAAGCCATCCATTATTGCTAGGTGAGCCCTTTTATCTGCCTCCGTAAGTGGACTATTATCATCCTTAAGTTCGACAGCAAATTCGGAATCATAAATCTCCATTATTTCTTGTCCACCATTGTAAGCTGATTTAATTGCTACAAATAGCAACTCTTTTAATTCTATATCCGTCATTATTCTGATTTCTTTCTTAATATGATGCTTTGGCCGCCCCAATCACCTCTATTGGATGCCATGTAGTTTTTACTTCTTGAAAGTCATTGATCAAGTAGGGGTTTTCTATCTCAGAAGACAGTAGCTCATAATTATATGACTTGATACGTTTTAAATTTTCAACGGCTCCCTCTTTCAATTGAATCAATTCTTCCCGATTATGATTAGCATAACACATGGCATTGACATCCATATGAGAAGCCATTTGATTAAGCAACTCACTTCTTTTTCCTGTTAAAATATTCACTACTCCTCCAGGTAAATCTGATGAATTAAGAACTTCAGCAAAAGAGATAGAACACAATGGCTTATTTTCTGATGCTAATATTACACAGGTGTTTCCTCCTGCGATAATAGGTGCCATATAGCTCACCAATCCTAATAAAGAATGCGATTGATTTGGAACGATAGCAACAACACCAGAAGGCTCTATAGCCGAAAAGTTAAAATGTGAACTCGCAACAGGATTTACTGAACTGAAAATTTGCTGATACTTATCGCACCAACCGGCAAAGTATACCAATCGGTCAATTGCAACTGTTACTTCCTTTTCAGCCTGTTTTGCACTACTGTCTTGCAGAATCAACTCGGCAATAAATTGCTCTTTTCTCCCTTCTAATACCTCTGCCATTCGGTAAAGAATCTGACTTCTATTATATGCCGTTCTCTCACTCCAATCCCCAAAAGCTTTTCGTGCTGCCACTACAGCATTTCTAAAGTCTTTTCGTGATGACAAACAAATATTTCCCAAAGATTTACCCTTTGAATTGGTTGGGGTATAAAATCTACCCGATTCTGTTCTTGGGAAACTGCCTCCTATATATATTTTATATGTTTTCAAAACACTAATTCTTTCACTCATGAGTCTTCAATTAATTGAATTTAAGGTAAGCAGATAAACCATGTAGGCCACCTTCTCGTCCAAAACCACTTTCTTTATAACCTCCAAAAGGAGAAGTAGGATCAAATTTATTATACGTATTGGCCCAAACAACTCCAGCCCTTAATCGACTGGTTAGGTTAAATATCTTGGAGCCTTTATCTGTCCATACACCCGCTGATAAACCATACGGAGTATTATTTGCCTTTTCAATAACCTCATCTACCGTTCTAAATGTTTGCACGGATAGCACCGGACCAAAGATTTCTTCTTTAGCCAATTTACTAGACTGAGCCACATTGGTAAATATCGTTGGTTTAATAAAATAACCACTTTTAGGCAAACTGCAAGATGATTGAAAAATGTCTAACCCTTCTCTTTTACCAAGCTCAATATATCCTTGAATAGTCTCCCACTGATTTTTAGAATTAATCGCCCCAACATCTGTGTTTTTATCCATTGGGTCTCCAACGATAAGTGTTTCAATTCTATCTTGTAGCTTTTTGATGAAAATATCTTTTATGGATTCTTGCACAAACAACCTTGACCCAGCACAACACACGTGGCCTTGATTGAAATAAATACCATTTACAATTCCCTCTATTGCCTGATCAATGGGAGCATCTTCAAAAACGATATTTGCAGCCTTTCCTCCTAACTCTAAAGTAACTTTCTTTTCCGTTTGAGCTATTGTTTTTTGAATAAGTTTCCCAACATCAGTGGAGCCCGTAAAAGCGATTTTATCAATCCCTTCATGCCCTACTATTTCTGCTCCAACTTTACCATCACCTGTTACAATATTGACAACACCTTCAGGCAAACCGCTTTCTTGAATTAATTCAGCCAACTTCAGTGCTGTTAAAGACGTAGTTTCGGCAGGCTTTAATACCACCGTATTTCCACAGGCCAATGCTGGAGCAATTTTCCATGCAGCCATTAATAAAGGAAAGTTCCATGGAATAATTTGACCCGCAACTCCAATTGATTTTGGCTTTCTATTAGGGAAAGCGTAATCTAATTTATCAGCCCATCCTGCATAATAGAAAAAGTGAGCTGCCGCTAACGGGATATCAATATCTCTTGATTCTCTGATTGGTTTACCGCCATCTAGCGACTCTATCACTGCAAATTCTCTAGCCTTTTCCTGAATTAATCGTGCAATACGAAATAAGTACTTTGCGCGCTCAGAAGCTGGCATTACCGACCAAACAGAATCATAGGCATTCCGAGCAGCTTTTACTGCTTTATCAATATCTTTTTTACTTCCTTCTGCCACAGAAGCAATTTTCTTTTCAGTAGCGGGATTTATAGCATCAAAATACTTTCCAGATGAGGGCTTTTCAAATTTTCCATTGATAAAGTGATCGTATTTTTCTTTTAATTGTATATGACTGCTACTTTCTGGAGCAGCAGCATATTCCCAACTAATGTTTTTAGTCTCAATTTTCTTTTTACTCATATCCATTAATCTATCGAGATATAATCCTTTGATTGATAAACTCCTGTTCTTTGTTTTTCCAATTGCAAGAGGACATCATTTGCTAAACTACTTGCTCCAAATCTAAACCATTCGTTGCTCAACCAAGCCTCCCCTAAAATTTCTTTTACCATTACTAGGTAATGAATGGCCAATTTAGAAGTAGAAATACCGCCTGCAGGTTTCATCCCTACCATAGTTCCCGTTTTGATGAAATAGTCCTTTATGGCGTACAACATTGTTAGTGTTACAGGAATAGAGGCAGCTGAACCAATTTTCCCGGTAGAAGTTTTAATAAAGTCAGCTCCTGCATAAATCGCAATATCTGAAGCCCTTCTTACGTCATCTAATGTCCCTATCTCACCAGTTTCTAATATAACTTTAAGCCGTGCTTGAGCGCCACAGAGTTCCTTAATCTTTGCTATTTCATCGAAAACAAAATTATACTCCCCCTGATGGTACTTTCCTCTAGAAATAACCATATCGATCTCATCTGCACCTTGATCTAGGGCGTATTTGGTATCATCTATTTTTGTTGAAAATGGCGCTTGACCTGAAGGAAAAGCTGTAGAGACTGAGGCTACCTTTACCCCGCTTCCTTTCACAGCTTCTTTAGCAATAGCCACCATTGATGGATAGACACAAACTGCTGCTACGGTCGGCAAGCCAGGGTAATCATCATGCAGATGCAATGCCTTATAACACATTTGGTTTACCTTACCAACCGTATCTTTACCTTCAAGTGTAGTCAAATCAATCATATTCAAGACCATTTTTAACGCTTGAATTTTGCTTTCATTCTTGATGCTTCTCGTTTGAAAACGAGAAGAACGCTCGATAATCCCAACCTGATCTACTGATGGAGATTTTGTAAAGTCAGGAATAGTTATTGTATTTTTCAAACTCAAAATTCTCTAAATTTTTAAAAGTCAAAGATAGAAATAATCCTAGAGCTTTCTTAATCACGTCAAAAGGTGTAAAGGAGTTAAAAACAATAGGGTTTAACTTCTTTATTTTGTTAAATTTGTTGACTTAATGAAAAATGAAGGACGGAATATATTCTCGGTTTTCGATGAAATCTTACAAAGAAAAGACAAAGAAAACCTACTAAATCAGAGAAGCATAGCTATTTGGATGACTGGACTATCAGGTTCGGGTAAAACGACCATTGCTATTGCGTTAGAACAGTTGCTTAACAAAAAAGGATTTCTCACTCAGGTTCTGGACGGTGACAATGTGCGCACTGGCATCAATAATAATTTAGGTTTTAGCGAAGAAGATCGAACAGAAAACATTCGAAGAATAGCTGAAATTAATAAACTGTTCATCAATTGCGGAATCATTACAATAAACTGCTTTGTGAGTCCTACCATCGCTATTCGACAACAGGCAAAACAAATTATTGGAGCAAATGATTTTATAGAGGTATTTATCAATACCCCTATTGAAGTTTGTGAGAAAAGAGATGTGAAGGGGCTTTATGCCAAAGCAAGAAAAGGAGAAATCAAAAACTTTACAGGAATTGACGCGCCTTTTGAAGCTCCAGAAACAGATTTTATCAATTTAACTACTGCTGATACTACACCTAGTGAAGCAGCTCGTTTACTTTTAGACCATATTTTAACTAAAATAATAAAGGCATAGTCCATGCAAGCATACAACTTATCACATCTAAGTGAATTAGAATCAGAAGCTATTTACGTTTTACGAGAAGTAGCAGCACAATTTGAAAACCCAGTATTATTGTTTTCAGGAGGAAAAGACTCCATAACATGCGCTCACTTGGCAAGAAAAGCATTTTGGCCTGCCAAGATTCCTTTTACTTTTATGCATGTTGATACAGGGCATAATTTTCCTGAAACAATTGAATTTAGAGATTATTATTTAAACAAATTAGGTGTCAACCTCATCGTAGCTAGTGTACAAGAATGTATTGATCAGGGTTTAGTAACAGAAGAAAAAGGTTTCAATGCAAGTAGAAATGCATTGCAAACCGTGGCATTACTCAAAGGTGTTGAAGACAATAAGTTTGATGCTGCAATTGGAGGTGCTAGAAGAGATGAAGAAAAAGCTAGAGCAAAAGAACGTTTCTTCTCTCATAGAGATGACTTTGGTCAGTGGGATCCAAAAAATCAACGTCCAGAATTGTGGAATATCTTTAATGGAAAAAAGAATTTAGGTGAAAGCTTCCGAATATTCCCGATTTCTAATTGGACTGAAATGGACATTTGGCAATACATTTTAAAAGAAAACATAGAATTACCCTCCTTATACTTCTCTCATGAAAGAGAGTGTTTTATCAGAGATGGAGTTGTGATGTCAATAGGTGAACATGTTCCTCAGCGACCAGAAGAAACTACTGAAAAAATGACTATTCGCTTCAGAACCATAGGTGATATGACATGTACGGGAGCCGTATATTCTGATGCAGATTCCTTAGAAAAAATCATCGAAGAAGTTGCCAGTACAAGAGTTACAGAAAGAGGCACAAGGTCTGACGATAAACGATCTGAAGCAGCCATGGAGGACCGAAAGAAACAAGGCTATTTCTAATTTATTTTTAACCCAACTGATAACGTTTTAATCAACGATAGATACCCAATTACCATGAGTAAAGACCCTTATTTAGATATGGAATTATTACGCTTCTCTACAGCAGGAAGTGTTGATGACGGAAAAAGCACCTTAATAGGAAGGATGCTATACGATTCCAAATCAATCTTCGAAGACCAATACGAAGCAATAGAAAAAACAAGCAAGAAAAAAGGCGATGAGCAAGTCAATTTAGCCTTATTAACAGATGGGCTCCGTGCAGAAAGAGAGCAAGGAATTACCATAGATGTAGCCTACCGTTATTTTGCTACTCCTAAACGTAAATTTATCATTGCCGATACTCCAGGACATATTCAGTACACCCGAAATATGGTAACAGGAGCGTCTACTTCTAACTTGTCTATTATATTAGTAGATGCTAGAAAAGGAATAATTGAACAGACTTATCGGCATACATTTATATCATCGTTATTAGGAATACCACATGTGGTATTCTGCATTAACAAAATGGACCTTGTGGATTATGATGAAAAAGTATTTCAGCAAATCAAAAAAGATATTGAGGCCTTTTCATCGAAATTAAATGTAAAAGACATTCACTTTATTCCCATTAGCGCACTGAATGGTGATAATGTGGTGAATAAATCCACTAAAATGGATTGGTATCAAGGCGGAACACTGCTTTACTTACTAGAGAATATACACATTGGAAGTGACCACAATCATATTGACTGTCGTTTTCCTGTTCAGTATGTTATTCGACCTCAGTCTGCTGAATTTCCTGACTACCGGGGTTATGCAGGTAGAATTGCTGGTGGTGTGTTTAAACCAGGCGATGAAGTTGCTGCATTACCATCAGGGTTTACCTCAAAAATAAAAAGCATTGATACCGCTGATGGAGAATTAAAAGAAGCTTTTGCTCCACAATCGGTTACAATTACTTTGGAAGATGAAATTGACATCAGTAGAGGAGACATGCTGGTTAGAGTAAATAACCAACCAAAAATAAACCAAGATATAGACATGATGGTTTGCTGGATGAGTGATAAGCCGCTTATAAAAGGCGGGAAATATGCATTAATTCATACTACAAACGAAGCCAGATGTATAATAAAAGATGTGAAGTATAAAGTAAATATCAACACGCTTCATAGAGAAGAAGAAGATAAAAATATCGGCATGAATGACATTGGACGTATTTCAATTCGAACAACTAAGCCATTATTTTTCGACAGTTACCAAAAGAACAGGAACACAGGTAGCTTAATTCTTATTGATGAAGGAACCTTCGAAACAGTTGGAGCTTGCATGATTATAGACTAATAAAAAAACCACTCAAATGAGTGGTTTTTTTATTTTCATTAATTAATTCTAATGTCTATTGGTATAGTATAAATCACACTCGCCTTTCTACCTGATTGTTCTCCGGGATCAAATTGAGGCAAACTATTAACCACTCTTATCACTTCCCTATCCATTGCTTTAGCACCATCAATACCTTTTAAAATTTTCACATTATCTACATTACCATTTTTATTCACTACAAAGGAAACAAACACCTTTCCTCCTTGCCCTCTATCCTTTACTGACTCCGGAATACGTATATTTTCAGCGATAAACATACGAATCGCGTCTTCAGTACATTTGGCTCTGGATGCATTATCCAATAAAGAGCAATCACCGAGGCCCGGCATCAATTCTACCATTGGCAAAGGAGCCTCTTCAATAACTTCTGGAGGCATAGGCGCAATAATAATTTCAGTAGGTAATTCAATAGGAACTACTTTAGTAGGCTCTGGTTCTGTAATTGCGATTGTTTTTACCACCTTTATTTGGTCTGTAATGGGTTTAGGAGGTTTGGGTTTAGGAAGGGGTTCCTCTGATTTGAGGATTACAATCGGAATTATTTCGTCATCAATTTCATACACTTTAGCATTTTTTACAGTTGGAATCAACTTAGGTGTTGTATATTGAAATGCCAACAACGCCAATGACAAACTGGCGACTAATCCAATTTGAAAAAACAAACCTCTTTTACGTTCAAGATTTTTTGAAGCACTCTTTTTAGTTTCCATAGCTTTTAGATTAAGGTGAATAAATAAAAAGTAGATGTGCTACATAAATTTCAGATTAATGGGAACGAACTGAGAATAGAACGGGAACTCAAATCAAAATATTGCGTTAGTCAAATCATGCCAATACTCTAGACGTAAACAAAAAAATCCCGCTATAATGATTATAGCGGGATTTAAACCTATAGGTTATTTATACTTATCTTAGAGTAAAGTTAACTGGTATGTTATACCTTACCTTTGCTTTCTTTCCCCTTTGTTCTCCAGGAGTAAACTTTGGCATTGACTCTACAACTCTAATAGCTTCTTTTTCTAAAGCTTTTCCTCCAATTCCAGAAACACCCTTCAAAACAGCAACATCAGTTACATTTCCCTTCTGATCGATAACAAACGTAACGAAAACACGTCCTTGCGTGTCTGCATCTCTTGCCATCGGAGGATATACGGTATTGTTTCCAATATACTTTTGTAATTCTGCATTGGAACAAGCATCCCTTTCTGCCTTGGGCTTTGTCTCACATCCAGGAAAAATTGGCATATTTTCTACAATCATAAAAATTTCTGCCTCTTCGATAATTTCCTCTGGTTGATCAAAAATTTCGGTAGTCTGATCCGCTTCTGAATCTTGAATCTCAACTTCGTTCTCAATCTCCTTGTCATCCTCCACAATTTCTAATATCTCTTGTGGTGGTGGCGGTGGTGGCGGTGGAGGTGGCGGTGGTTGATTCTGCATTGTAATGGGGATAATTTCATCCTCAATATCCTCTACTTGTAGTGTTCCTAAATCGGACACTGCTTCGTAGGAGCGATACTCAAATGCGGCCAACACAACCCCTAAAGTAATCACCAAGCCGATTTGAAAAAACAAACCACGCTTTTTTTCTAGGTTAACTTTTGGACTTTTCTTTGGTTCCATATTGATATTATTTACGGGGCATAAAAATAGTAATTTTTTACGTACTCCCTTAGAAATGTATGTTAATTAAAATTTAAGTGAATTTGACCTATTATTACTTCAATCATTTATTTCTACTACGCCTCAAGTATTTTCTATAGATAATATAACTCGAAAATAGTATACCTATTGTGTTCGCCAAAAAGTCTTCCCATTCCCCACTGCGTCCTTTTACTAAATAGTGTTGTATCAATTCTATTAGTCCTCCAAAAAGTACACTCCAATAAGCGCTAAATAATAATTTTGATAAATTAAAACGCTCTCCTTTGACATAACCAAAAGAAAGTAGCCCAACTAATATGGCATAAAATATAAAGTGGACAATTTTATCAGAGCCTTTAAATAAGGGAATGGGGATTCCTTCTAAAACTCGAGTACTTAAAAACAATACACCGACCATCCATATGATAGCCGGTGTAAAGTATATTATTTTGTTAAGTTTTTTAAGCAATTTCCGCTTGATAAGCTTCTGCTGATAATAGATTTTCTACTTCTGATGGGTCACTTATTTTAATTTTTATCATCCATCCAGATCCGTAGGCATCATCATTTACACTTTCAGGAGCGCCATCTAGGTCTTCATTCATTTCAATCACTTCACCTGATAATGGCATAAAAAGGTCTGATACCGTTTTTACCGCTTCAACAGTACCAAAAACATCTCCATGGTTCAAGGTGTCACCAACAGTTTCTATTTCAACATAAACAATATCACCTAATTCGCTTTGAGCATAGTCCGTAATCCCAACAGTTGCAATATCACCGTCTATTTTAATCCATTCGTGCTCTTTAGTATACTTTAATTCAGAAGGAACATTCATCTTATTATTGTTTTAATTTATGTTTCAAATTTAGTATTTCATCCTTTATTGTGAAAGGGTAAAACGCAAACTAATTCCAGCATTTGTATTAGCTGTTGGAAAAGAAGAAGAAATAAAAGGTGTATTCATGATCCGATCAAAGAATGCCCTAATATTTAATCTGGAGCTAAACACATAGTCAGCGGTAAATTTAATTGAAAAGATACGCTGACCTGCAGTTAATTGATTCTCATTTTCGACTATTTTACGAATGACGGTCCTGTTATTCCGAACTGAAAAATCCGCTCTTAAATCTACATCACTCACCTTCTTATTGTCTTTTACAGAAAAAGGAAATTTTACATTCTTCAATCGATAACCTAATCCTATCACCACTTCAGTCCCCTTCACTTCTGTGATTTGATTATTATTTAAACTCATCGACATATTTCTGTCCTTTTTATATTCAAGTCTGGTTAGTAAACTATTATTCCAGGTCATATCAATATTCATCAATGGGCTAAATTGCTCACTAATGCTTACAGAGGCGATTTGTTTTCTTGGTATAAAGTCTCCACTATTATTTAATCGAGTATCGAGGTTTTCTTCATCAAAGAATGGATTAGTAGTAAATGAACCTACATTAAAAGTAGAACGATATCTATGACCTATGGTGAAGCTTCTAAAGTATCGCTTAAAAAATTCTAATTTAGAAAGCCCATCATAAGTAATACTCCAGTTTGGCACAGGAATTCTACTGGTAATCTCACCTAATTCAAAACTACTAGCATCTGAACCACTATACGCTGATAAAAACGAATTAATTAACACCTCTTGAGATGTGCTTCCATAGCCATCTGCATAAACCCCACCCATCGTATCAGTATAAGTGAAGGTAGAGTATGGGTTATCATTTCCTAATCGTTGAGAAATAATAGAACGACTTGCTAAAAATTCATCGAACACTTTATTTTTATAGGTATCATCATCATCTTTTACAAATGCTGTTCGGATACTGATAAAACTTGTACTGAAACTACCGTTTACTTGAGTCGGTCCAAAATCATATCCTCCTAAAGCACCAGTATTAGAATTTACTAGAGTATCGTTCCAGATATAGTACCTCGAAGTACTTTCTGAATAGGTTTGATTAGCAGTCAACTCAATTCTCAAATCTTTAACAGGCTGAAAACTAGCTCTAAAATTGAGGTTTTTAGAATAGGTCTTTGCATAATTCCCCGAAATAAAAAGAGTTCCGTATTCGTTTCCTTCTAACAACCACCCTTCATTCAATGCTCGATCAAAAAATTGTGTACCGGGCTCTTGCAGTCCGACAACGAATCCAGCACCAGGCGCTTGAAAATTACCATCGAAACCCAAAACATTCATGTCTCTATTATAATTGGGCAAAACTGTACCTTCATTAACGCTATAACTTCCAGACATGGTTTTTAAGCTCATGGCTAAACGACTGAAATTATCAATAATGTGAGTTCTAAAAAAACTAGGTTCGTCTTCCTTTGTAGTATCTTCTATTTCACCTGCCTCTACCTTCTTTCTATAGGTTTTATCTGCTAATGTTAATCGTTTGATTTCGTCCTTTTTCTTTTTAGGTTTACTCAATTCTCTCAAATATTCTACCTTGTTATACAAAGAGGTCATATTAAAGTTTGTATTCAATGCATAGTTACCTGAGTTTTTAATAGTCGCACCAAGAGAGTCTGCATCTATATCTCCGTTCAAAGTCCAATTATAGCTACCTGTATAAGTGGCATTGGCAGAAATCCACTCAAAATATGGAATCTTAGAAAATGGAAGCGTATAAGTCAAATTCACATTTTGGGCAAACTGCGTATTAGAACCAAACTTTAACACATTGTCCCACACTTCATTTGTAAACTGCTTATATTCATCTTTAACATCTCGGTCTACTCTTCCTTCGGGCTCACCAATTTGTGCCATATTATTGGCATTATAATTAAATATCAAAGATTTAGTAATGTTATAACGTAAAGAGTATATTCTATTCCAAGTAAATGTTTTTTGATAAAAAGGTGCAAATTCAAAATAAGAGGTATTATTTCTTACTTGTCTTTCATTATACGTTCTATTGACCTGTGTTTGAAAACTATATTGGGTAGGATACAGGTTGAAATTAATGTCTTTTATTAATGTGAAGGCTTTCCTTTCCTTAAAGAAATTTACATTTTTAAACGGCTCTATTGCTAGTGGTTTAGCGGTATAATTATAATTAATCCCTCCACGATAAGTTTTTCTGTTATCGTATTCCGTATTGATATCCCTATGAAAGGTCTCCGTATAAGCATAAGATACAGCGAAGTTCTCAACATCAAAAGGTAGCATCTTTTCCTTAGTAGGAGATCGTTCTTTTCTAACGTTAGTAAAGTTAATGCTCTTAGTTTTGGTATAATCATCTGTTATTCTACGAATGGAGTCTCTATAATCTTGAGACAAGTCATCATCCTGAATCAGATCATTTAAAGGGACATCGGGATCTAATGGATTATACTCCGGTCGAATAATATTTTCAGATACTCCAAAATACATGGGGATGCTAAGTCTAGCTTGTTCGGGTAGCAACTTACCTAACTCTACAGAGGTCGATAAATCATATTGCATTCTAGTCTCTCTTTGGCGTTCGTTTAGTTTTTGTTCTAAACTCCCCCAACCTGGAGTACTCATACTACCTGATAATGTAACAGCACCCAAATCTGCAATTTGAGCTGTTGCTCTAGCAGTAGCTGCCCATCCACCTTCATTATCAAAATCAGAAAGTCGTAGTTCATTCACCCAAACTTCTGCACACTTTGGTAACCCATCATCTTGAAAAACAGTCTCCCCTGTTCTCAAGTTTTTAACACCAATCATGACCACTCTCACTTCGGCGAGGTTGGGATTACCCTTTACACGAATGGTATTTTTCTCTCCATCAGGTTCAGAATAAGCGTTAGTAATACTAATTCCAGAAGAAGGGTCAAGCATTCTTACATTTCTATTCTTCTTTACGGCTAAAAGTTTATCAAACTCTAGGTCAATGTTATTTGCTTCAGGCCAAATTAAATCTGGACTACTGCTAGTTGTTCCAAATGGAGTAACTGTAAGTGGAACTTCGTATTCATAATAGTTCTGCTCAAAGTCAATTGCTAATCGCATTACAACAGCTATCTCATTGTCTCTTAAGTCACCTTCTTGCCCCGCAGCTTCAGCGTGAGCATACATCTTAATCTTCTTATACTGACGGATATCCAAATCTACATTTCTATAAACTGATCTCGTATAACCATCATTTAAATTACAGACATTCAATACTAACGATTGCTCATTTATTTGCCTTAAATTAGTTGTTCCAAAATCAACCTCTCTTTGAATTCCTGGGGGTATGGTATAATTAATTGGAAATCGATTTGAGTTTTCTTCCACGTTTACAGCTGAACTACTAAAAGTCGTTGAGCCTTCTTCATCGTTGTGGGTATCACCTGGTATCAGTTGATCATTAGAGTACTTTCTCCATTCCCCTCTTACTAAACCCAATTGAGCAAATCGAACTACTATATTGTCATCAAACCCTTTTAAGAACATTCTCATGAATCGAATCGACTTAAAATCGCGAATACTTCCCACAGTCTTATCTGGCTCTCTGATTGGAATCTTAAATTGGATCCATCTTACTTCTTTGGTTTCCCCATTTGGTGCTTTTGCTGTAGCGGTGAGCACATCAGTAATATAGTTACTCCCCACATTTTCTGTTCTCAATGCCTCAGGAGATAAATTCACTTTATATTGATAGTAGGCTTCTGTTCGATCCAAACTGAAGTTACCATTAAGATCTTCATTGTCTGGTAAAGTTGTTGACGAAGTTGAAAAGTCTGCACTAGTAGATTGAGCAGGCGAGTTCCCTTCAGTTCCATTGAAACGCTTATACCGCTCTAAAATAGAAAGTTGCTGTTGATCATAATCAGCTCCTCTGTAATAATGAAAATCATCATTTGAAGGATCGGCACTAAAATCATTAAAGGCATTTGCATCCAACGTATTTTGCAGTTGGGTCATATAATCTGTGAAATTACTACGCTCTGCATCGTTCTTTAACCCATCTAAACCAACATCTTGATTATCTCTAGCATTCGGATTATTGTCAAAAGCATTTATGATATAACTTACGGTAGGAATTCGTCCCCAAATCACCGAAGATGTATTTTGATTCCCTCCTTCACTAGGCAATCCGTTTTCAAACATCAATCGACCATCTTTCAAGATATCTTCACTTATACTACCGATATTGAAATATAATTCTCCTCCTTTTTGATTAGGGTTACCATCTTGTTCTGCAAAAGGATCCATTACCCAGAACTGAATAAATCCAACGTTAGAAGCTTCAAAATCGCTAGTTTGCAAATCCCTCATAATTCCTCCCCAACGAGTTGTAGGATCTTTCAATGTACCATTTGGATTCAAACCGGAAGAAACTCCAGGTCTTCCTGAAACATCATAGTTATAAGGTCCTCTTTCTGTTGGATAATAAGCTAAATCAAGAGTTTGGATTAATTGATTTTGTGCAGGATCTACAGCTTTATTTGGAAAAACTTCTGTTTGTAAAACCCCTCTCGAATAATTATTTGCTTGAGAATCTGAATTCTTTAAATACCCAGGAGTTCTGCTATCTGTTTCACTGAAAAACAAAGGATCAATACTATACCAAGCCAATTGGGCACGGTTAAATCCGTATGCTAAATCTCCATTGAAATTACCTTCTGGAAATAAGTCTTCTTGTCCTTGAGGAGTACTAGCTAATCTCCAAGCATTAGCATTTCTAATCTCAATAATAGACTGCGACCCTTCAAAATCATCTATATATGCTACTCCAGCCTTTGAAATTGCTCTTGAGTTTCCAGGAAATAGTCTGGCAAACTCCCCTTGCACAGTTAAAGTAGACTTTTCCTTGGTATCATAAAATGGCAGCTTATCCGCCAAAGTTGTCAAAAATGGAACTTCCGTTCTATAGGTTCCATCCAGTCCTATCACTGTATTAGATATGGGTTCATCACCAATATTAATCTTTCGGGTGATAGGTCTTTCGGTCAAATTTAAAACAGTTCCCCCTAACGAGAAGTCTTTAGAAACTCGATAATCAAACCTAGAACCTATTAATGTTTTTGTTTGAACATTAAACAAAGAATTACTTCCTAATGAAATCTTTATAGGAGTTCCTGATTCTAATATTCCTTGATTTAGTATAGTAATTCTACCCAAATTATAATCTACCTGATAATCTTGATTTTCAACCAATGGAGCTCCCCCCGCGGTAACAACCACCGAGCCTTGAGGAATATTAAAGGTATTCAATGAAATTTCAGAAGATGAGCTAGATTGGTAGCTTCCTTTAATGGTGAATCTGTTGTGAGCCGCATCCTGTTCTGCTAGAACTTGCGTTGTGGTATATAAAGAATCAAAAGCATACTTATCTCCCAATTCTTGCGTTCCTAGCTTCTGTCTCAATGTTTGACCAAAAGGCTCTAATACAGGAAAATAGACACGACCATTCTTTTCATTGATCGTAACGCCAGGTATAAAGTCAAATACACCGTCTCCTGATTCTGTCTTAGCGTTGTTGATGGTCATTCGATCCAACTCTAACACATTTAAAAGAGGGGTATTATCAATAGGGGCTGCTGGAATAAATGGAATTTCAACTCCCGTTTCCGAATTCAAATACCAAATTTCAAATCTAAAGTCGGTTGGATTAATATTAAATGCATCTAAAGAGTATACGTTCTTCATCATCAAATCCCACATGGGCATGGTAGTATTGATAATGGATCCTTTCAGCAACTTTAAGTATAAAGCATCTTGACCATCAATTCCGTCTGTAGACAGATCTCCAACTTGATAAACTTGACCATTGTAAGTGTATCGATAAGAAACAGCTAAAATGTCTTGCGGATTCAATTGGCGGTTTAAAGAAATATATCCCAGCTGTCTATTAATGGTATACTCTGAAGGATTCAATAATACGGCATTTTGTAGCCGTTCATAATCATCTCCGGTCCGAAAACCAGCAGCGGCCAATGGTTGATCTGCATTATTAAAATCTCTAATTTGTTGCGCCCCAGGAAGGTCAGCGTTTACACTTTGATACAAACTATTTGTCCCATTGGATGGAACTTGTATTGAACCTGTAGGTTGAGCTAAGTTTCTATTAAAAATTCTGTTTTGCTCTGCTAAGTCAGTAAAAGCTATGATATTTTTTGTATTGGTAAAGGCACCTTGATTATTAGTGACATAGATTTCAATATCGGTAATTTGAATCCTAGAATTTACACGTGGAGGTTCTTGTAATGCTTGTTCATAACTTTCTCTAAAAAAATGAGAAAGGAAAAAGTGCTTATTGAATTCATATTCTGCAGCAGACTTTTCAAACTCTTGAATTTGAGCTCCTCCTTTTACTTCAATAGACTTCCGTTCACCCTTTTCTTGTGAGAATATTGAGGTCACTCTTAATCGACCAAATTGCAATTCGGTTTTTACTCCAAATAATGTTTGACTTCCGTTAATTAAAGAACTCTGTAACGGTAAAGAAACATTTCCCGCTTCAATTTTTTGAATAATTTCATCTTCATATCCGGTGTATTCCAATTTGGTTTGATTTTCAAAATCGAACGTCGCCTCAGTATTATAACTAGTTGAAAGCTTCAACTTTTCTCCAATATTTCCAATTACATTCAGTTGAATTCGTTGATTAAAATCAAAAGAACTCGTTCTTCTTTGACGTTCAGGTATAATTGGATTATCACGCTTTGAAACATTAACACCAAAAGATAGTTCTGCTGAACCTTGAGGACGTATGTCAATAGTATTCCCTCCAAAAATCCGGTCAAACAATTCGCCCTTAACCTGCAACTGTGGTCTAAATCCCTCTGAGCGCTCTATCGTTTCAGCATCCGATTTACTTTTCCAGTATTCCTTCATACGCTTAGTCGCATCGTAATTAGCGTAATCTTCTAAACTCATATAGGTTGGGCTACGATAATATTTTTCACCTAACCTTTCGTAATAATTGTATTGTCCTGTTTCTGGATCGTACTCAAATCCTGATTTGATGTTGGATGGAGTCTTAAGGTACAGAGGACTTTTGTCTGTTGTAAATGGATCGCTACTATTGTCGTTAAAAGGGTATATTAAATCAAGTGTATCATCTTCAGTAGAATCAATTGGGATACTAATCGTAAACTTAGTATTGTCTTTGAGAAAAACTTTCTCCTCCAAAAGCTCTTCCTCGTAGGGATAAGTCTCTATAGAAGAATCGCTAGCACCAGTTGAGTCATAAATAACTCCGAAAAGTGCTAAAGCGACTATTGACCTAAATGTATACTTAACGCTAATTTTCAATGGGGATTCCTAATACTATATACTCTTCAGCACTTGTTTAATAACTTCCTCTACGGTTAAATCTGGAGAGGCTTTTAAAATTTTAGCAATAGACTTCTCCGCTTGAGTTTTATTAAATCCAAGCATAACCAATGCTGATAACGCTTCTTCCTTTAGTGTATTGTCTATATCTAAAGAAAAATTACCCTCAAGACTAACTTTTGATAATTTATCCTTTAAATCGATGACAATTCGCTGAGCTGTTTTTGCTCCAATCCCTTTCACTCCCTTCAACGCATTAATGTCATTGGACAAAATTGCATGCCTTGTTTCCTCAGGACTTAATGAAGATAGTATCATTAATGCAGTAGAGGAACCTACCCCAGAAACAGTAATTAATAACCGAAATAATGCACGCTCACTTTCTTCCTTAAATCCATACAATAAATGGGCATCATCTCTTATAGTTAAATGGGTCAACAATTTACAATTCTCCTCTTGACCTATTTGAGAATAGGTAGTTAGAGAAATGAAAATTTGGTAACCAACACCACCACAATCAATAACGACATAAGTAGGTGTTTTTTCGACTAATCTACCTTGAATATGAGCAATCATTAATCTTTCCTTGTTTGTGCATCAACCACTGCTATGGTGACCATGTTTACTATTTCACGAACGTTACATCCCAATTGTAAAATATGAACTGGTTTCTTCATTCCCAACAAAATTGGACCTACAGCCTCAGTATCTGACATTTCTTGAATTAGTTTATATGCAATATTTCCTGCTGATAAATTCGGGAAAATTAACACATTCGTTTTCTTGTTGGCTAATGTACTAAATGGAAATTGTTCGTTCAACAATTCTTTACTCATTGCAAAATTGGCTTGCACCTCTCCATCAACAACGATTTCAGGATGATCCCTATGTAAAATTGCTACTGCTTTGCTCACTTTCTTTGCTTCTTCATAGTCAGACGAACCAAAATTTGAGAAAGACAGCATCGCAATCCTTGGTTTAATTTTAAATCGCGCTACAGCTTTCGCAGTTAAAACTGCAATATCTGCTAAGTCCTCAGCCGATGGATCAACATTTATCGTAGTGTCTGCAAAAAACACAGGGCCATTTTTTGTGTTGACGATATACATTCCGGCAATTTTATTCACTCCATCCTCTGTTCCAATCGATTGGAGTGCAGGCTTAATGGTCTCAGGATAATTCCTAGTAATTCCAGAGATAAATGCATCGGCTTCTCCTGCTTCTACCATCATTGCTCCGTAGTAGTTCCTATCTCTCATTTTATGAGCAGACTCATATTCCGTCAATCCCTTACGATGTCTTTTCTCATACAACAAAGCACCGTACTTATTTCTTAACTCTTCTTGATCTGCAGCCTTCGGATCTATTATGGTTGCATCCGCCAAATCCAAATTATTTTCTTTGATTAGGGTATTTATACGATCCAAATTCCCTAGAAGAATTGGAATAGCTATCCCTTCGTCTTTCACAATTTGAGCTGCCTTTAATACCTTATAGGTGTCAGCTTCTGCAAACACCACTCGCTTTGGATTCTGCAGAGCTCGTTCAGTTAGATTTCTAATTAATTTATTATCAAGACCTAATCTGCGACTTAATTCTTCTTCATAGGCATTCCAATCAGTAATCTCTTTTTTAGCAACTCCCGAATCCATTGCAGCTTTTGCCACTGCTGGCGCTACCGCTAATATCAATCTAGGATCAAGTGGTTTAGGTATAAAAAAATCACGACCAAACACCAGGTTTCTTGTACCATAAGCTTGGTTTACTACCTCGGGAACTGGCTCCTTCGCTAACTCTGCTATAGCTTTAACTGCTGCCAACTTCATCTCTTCATTAATAGCCGTGGCTCTGACATCTAAAGCTCCTCTAAAAATAAATGGGAATCCAAGTACATTATTTACTTGGTTTGGATGGTCTGACCTTCCAGTCGCCATTATAATATCCTTTCTAGTACTTATTGCTTCTTTGTATGCGATTTCAGGATCAGGATTTGCTAAAGCAAATACAATTGGGTTGTCAGCCATAGATTTTATCATAGCTTTACTAACTACATTTCCCTTACTTAATCCTAGGAACATATCTGCTCCTTTTATCGCATCAGCAAGTGTATGTATATCTTTATCTGTAGCAAACATAGCCTTAGATTCAGATAAATCTTGGTTATCCTTTCGAATAACACCCTTACTGTCACACATTACCAAGTTTTCAGGCTTAACCCCTAAAGCGAAATAAAGCTTAACACAGGCCATTGCAGATGCGCCTGCTCCATTCACTACCACCTTTATTTCATCTATTTTTTTATCGGCTAACTCTAAGGCATTTAACAAAGCAGCAGATGTAATGATTGCAGTACCGTGCTGATCGTCATGCATGATGGGAATATCCAACTCTTCCTTCAGTCTACGTTCAATTTCAAAACATTCAGGAGCTTTAATATCCTCTAAATTAATTCCTCCAAAAGTCGGGGAAATCGCTTTAACTGTATTTACAAAACTATCTACATCTTTAACATCTATTTCAATATCAAAAACATCTATATCTGCAAAAATCTTAAACAGTAACGCTTTCCCTTCCATCACTGGTTTAGAAGCTTCTGGCCCTATATCCCCTAATCCTAAAACGGCGGTACCGTTAGATATTACAGCTACCAAATTACCTTTTGCGGTATATTTATAAACATCTTCTTTATCTTTTTCAATAGCCAGACATGGCTCTGCCACTCCAGGCGAATAAGCCAGAGACAAGTCACGTTGTGAACTATATGGCTTTGTAGGTATTACTTCTATCTTACCTGGTTTTCCTTGAGAATGGTAATCTAGCGCTTCTAATTGTTTTCTGTTTCTAGGCATTTTTGTTAACTTAAGAGCCCGTAAAAGTAAGCATTAATGAAGTCATTAAGAAATTACTTTTATCGTTAATCCTTCTGATAAAATTATAATGACATTAAAGAAAGTCGTCGTATTATCTGGTGCTGGAGTTAGTGCTGAAAGTGGTCTAAAAACGTTTAGGGATTACAATGGATTATGGGAAAATTTCAAGATTGAGGATGTAGCCACTCCGGAAGCATTCAATACAAATCCTGAATTGGTTCTAAGCTTTTACAATGAAAGAAGGAAGCAATTAAAGGCTGCAAAACCCAATGAAGCGCACTTCAATCTTGCCAAGCTAGAAGATGAGTATGAAGTTGCGATTATTACTCAAAACATTGATGATTTACACGAAAAGGCAGGCTCCACAAATGTCCTACACCTTCACGGAGAATTAAATAAAGCGGAAAGCAGCAAAAACCCAAGATTAATTTATGAACTGAATCATGCAGATATAAAAATCGGAGATGTTTGTGAAGAAGGACATCAGCTACGACCTCATGTGGTCTGGTTTGGAGAAGCTGTACCAAACATGGAAAGAGCTCTTAGAATTACCGCAGAAGCTGACATTTTTATCATTATTGGTACTTCTTTAGAGGTATATCCTGCTGCAAGTCTAATTAATTACACTCCAGATTATTGCGTTAAATTTCTTATTGACCCTAACACTCCATTAATTAGAGATGAAAAAAACTTTACCATAATAAAAGAAAAAGCCAGTAAGGGAACATCCTTACTGGCTAAAAAATATCTTAAAAAGATTTAATTCTTTATTTTGTAATAATCAATTTTTGAGATTCTGTTGATTTTCCATTTAATCTAAAGTTGTAAAAATAGATCCCAGAATTCAATTCTGTAGCAGCTACATTAACTATACCTTTATTTGAATTTAAAGGAATGGATTTCACTTGTTGACCTAACATATCATAAATCTCAATTACTTTAGTTGAGAAATTCTTTCTAAAATCATAAGTTACATTAAATTGACCATTTGATGGATTAGGTCCTAATGAAACAGTATAATCTTCTTTAGAAATCTTGTTTAATCCTACAGTAGTGATAGAAAACAATACGTCGACATAAACTGAATCACTTGGATTAAAATGATCAAAAGCTACAAATCTAAATTTTTGAGTTCCAAACTCATAATTAGGATTATTAAATGTTCCGTTATAAAAATTATTGGGTTCGTGATAAATTGAAAGTGTTTTATTTAAGGAATCCTTTCTTATCCATACGATATCACTTGGGTCATTATATCTTATGGGTTGAGAGCCAACAACAGAAGCACCTAGGCAAGTAAACCCCCAACAGAAATAGTTAGATGTACTATCCACTAATTGTGGCAATTCGTACCTTTTTAAATCGACTCTTAACGAATCTGAAGAAGAGTTAATATTTTTGACGTAAATTTTAACATCTGGAGTCAATGATAAATCAGCCTCAGAATACCATCTAGATACAGTTGTTCCAGTAACGTCTGCATTGGTTTGAGGATCTATAAATTGAAAAGATTGAGCAAAAGATGCAACACCTAATACCAATCCAGAAAAAGCGAGTAATATTTTTTTCATATGAAGTAATTTTTAATGTAACAACAAATATAAGTTTTCTTGCTTAATTAAAGAACTTGGTGAGTAGAATAGAAAAAACAAAGCCCATACAAAATAATGCATGGGCTTTGTTTTAGTATTTACAATCCTTAAAGAGTTTGTTTTACTTCAACTTCTTCGTAAGCTTCAATAATATCTCCTTCTTGGATTTCATTATAATTTTCAATGTTCAATCCACATTCGTAACCTTTAGCTACTTCTTTTACATCGTCTTTGAAACGTTTCAATGAACCTAGCAACCCGGTGTAAACAACAATTCCATCTCGAACTATTCTTACTTTATGGTTTCTATTAATTTTTCCATCCAACACCATACAACCTGCAATAGTACCGACCTTAGAGATTTTAAAGGTTTCTCTAATTTCCAAAGTAGCAGTAACTCGCTCTTCAATCTTAGCTGCAAGCATACCTTCCATTGCTGCCTTAATTTCGTCGATAGCCGCATAAATAATAGAATATAATCTAATATCGATTTCTTCTCTCTCGGCCACCTTACGGGCATTTACTGAAGGTCGTACTTGGAAACCAACAATAATTGCATCAGAAGCAGCAGCCAACATTACATCAGACTCACTAATTTGTCCTACAGACTTGTGAATTACATTCACTTGAATTTGATCGGTAGATAATTTCAATAATGAATCAGACAATGCTTCAATAGAACCATCCACATCACCCTTAATGATTACGTTTAACTCTTGAAAATCACCGATCGCTATTCGACGACCAATTTCATCCAAAGTAATGTGCTTCTTGGTTCTTACACCCTGTTCACGTTGTAATTGAAGGCGTTTAGTCGCAATATTCTTTGCTTCCTTCTCATCGTCCATTACTCTAAATTTGTCACCTGCATTTGGCGCTCCACTTAGTCCTAATAAAGAAAATGGCATCGATGGTCCGGCTTCGGTAATTTTCTGACCTCTTTCATTGAACATCGCTTTTACTTTTCCATAATGAGGACCTGCCAACACCACATCTCCCATTCTAACTGTACCCGACTGAACCAATAAAGTAGAAACATATCCTCGTCCTTTATCCAATTCTGATTCAATTACAGTTCCAACTCCATTCTTATTAGGATTTGCTTTAACCTCTAACAATTCTGCCTCTAGCAACACTTTCTCTAAAAGATCTTCAACACCTTGTCCTGTTTTTGCGGAAATTTCTTGAGCTTGGAACTTTCCTCCCCACTCTTCCACTAAAATATTCATCTGAGACAACTCTTCTCTAATCTTATCTGGATTTGCAGCCGGTCGATCGACCTTATTCAGTGCAAATACGATTGGAACACCAGCAGCTTGAGCATGATTTATAGCTTCTTTCGTTTGTGGCATCACATTATCATCAGTTGCAATTACAATAATTGCAATATCTGTTACTTGCGCTCCCCTAGCTCTCATCGCAGTAAACGCTTCGTGACCTGGAGTATCTAGGAAGGTAATTTTCTTTCCACTATCTAACTCTACGTTATACGCACCAATGTGCTGTGTAATACCTCCTGCTTCACCTGCAATTACATTCGCTTTACGAACATAATCCAATAATGATGTTTTACCGTGATCAACGTGACCCATTACCGTTACAATAGGATAACGCTCTACCAAGTCTTCTGGCTTATCTTCCTCTTCTTCAACGGACTCTTGATCTTCAGAATCAACAAACTCAGTTTCGAATCCAAACTCCTCAGCCACAATTGATATGGTCTCAGCATCCAGTCTTTGGTTAATTGAAACAAATAAACCTAAACTCATACAAGCAGAGATTACATCATTTACACTAACGTCCATCATAGAAGCTAAATCATTTGCAGTAACAAACTCAGTTACCTGCAACACCTTCATTTGTGCTTCTTGCTCTTCTAAGTCCTTTTGGGTCTGCTCACTAACAGCGTCTCTTTTCTGACGTCTATATTTAGAACCTTTAGATTTAGAAGTATTTCCTTGCAATCTAGCTAAGGTTTCCTTTACTTGATTTTGAATTTCCTTTTCAGTTAATTCAGGCTTTTCCTCTCTACGTTTTACTCCAGCACCGCCACCTTTTGCACCTCTTGGCCCTTTCCCTCTTCTAGCATCACGTTCTTGTGCTGTTTCTTGAGGGGTATTAATTCTTTTTCTTCTCTTGCGTTTAGGCTTCTCCGTTTCCTTTTTATCAGAAGAAGATGCAACTGGTTTTTTGGCAGGCTTGCTAGGCAATTCAATCTTTCCTAACACTTTTGGGCCGTCTAATTTCTCGTATGAAGTTTTTATCTCCTCTCTTTCCTTAGGAGCCTCTTTTGGCGTAACTACCTCAGGAGTATTTACTTCTTTAGCCTTCTCAGCAGCGATTTTTTCCTTCTCTGCTTTATCTTTCGCCTTCTGCTCCTCCGCTTTTTTATGACGAATAGACTCTTCTTTGGCCAAACGATCTGCTTCTTCTTTCGCTTTTCTCTTGGCTTCTGCAGAATCTTTTTCTTTGTCCTTTTTAGACTTCTTATCAGGACGAGTCTTTAAGTTCAACTCATCTAAATTAATCTTTCCTAAAACCTTAGGGCCACCAGTATCTTCATCTGAAGCCGGAACCTCTTCTATTTTAATCGCTTTAGAAACTGGCTCTACTGGCTTAGGAGTTTCCTCTTCTTTTAGAGGCTCTGTTTTCTCAGGTGCAGGGACTTCTGGGGTTTCTTTTTTTGCTTCAGCAGGCACATTGGCTGGAGAAACATTTTTAATCAAAACACCTTGATCGTCGTCATCATCGTCTTCATCCTCTTCTTCAACTTCGACAACTTTTGGAGCCTCTTCTTTTGAATCAAGACTAATTTTCGCACGCTCATTCGTTGGAAGAGTTACTTTTTCAGACTCTTCTTTTGCGCTTTTTTCAGATTGAAACTCATTGGAAAGAATCTCATAAGTAGTATTGTCAATCTTCGTATTGGGATTACTCTCAATTGAGATACTTTTAGAAGACAAAAAGTCAACGATGGTAGAAATACCAACATTTAACTCTCTTGCAACCTTACTTAATCGTTTCGTTATTACCTTATCAGACATATTGTTTTCGTCCTATTTTTTACAAATTTAAAAAATCTCTTGCTTCTTTTCTGTATTTGCAAGAAGACTATTCAAACTCAGATTTTAAAATGTTTCGAATTTCTTCGATAGTTTCTTGTTCTAAGTCTGTTCTTTTCACTAAATCTTCAACAGAAAGCTCTAAAACACTTCTTGCTGAATCGCAGCCAATCGCCTTAAATTCATCTATTATCCATCCTTCGATTTCATCAGAGAATTCATCTAAAGCAACATCATCTTGATGCTCTTCATCTTGATCGCGGAAAACATCAATTTCATAGCCAGTTAATTTACCAGCCAACTTAATATTATGACCACCCTTTCCAATTGCTAAAGAAACTTGATCGGGGTTCAAATAAACCTCAGCTCTGCCTGACTCATCATCTAGCTTAATCGAATTAATTTTAGCTGGACTTAAAGCTCGACTAATGTATAATTGGGTGTTATTCGTGTAATTAATTACATCAATGTTTTCATTTCGCAATTCACGAACAATTCCGTGAATCCTAGAACCTTTCATACCCACACATGCTCCTACAGGATCAATTCGGTCATCATAGGATTCTACTGCAACTTTAGCTCTCTCACCTGGCTCACGCACAATATTCTTTATGGTAATTAAACCATCAAATATTTCAGGAACTTCCATTTCAAACAAACGCTCTAAAAATACAGGCGATGTTCTAGACAGCGTAATAATTGGTTTATTGTTTCTCATCTCTACAGCAGAAACAACTGCTCTTAAGGAGTCTCCCTTTTTGAAATAATCATTAGGAATTTGTTCAGTTTTGGGCAATAACAATTCATTTCCTTCATCGTCCAACACTAACAATTCTCTTTTCCAAACTTGGTAAACCTCTCCAGTAATAATATCACCAACTCGGTCTTTATAGTTCTTGAAAATATTGTCTTTTTCAAGCTCTAAAACCTTAGAAATTAAATTTTGACGCAATGCCAATACCGCTCTTCGTCCAAAATCCAGCATCTTTACAGCCTCCGAAACCTCTTCACCAACCTCAAAGTCAGGCTCTATTTTAATGGCGTCAGAATAAGCTATCTGGCTATTTTCATCTTCTACTTCACCATCTTCAACAATTTCACGGTTCCTCCAAACTTCTAAATCCCCTTTATCAATATTGATAATAATGTCAAAGTTTTCATCTGATCCATACCTTTTAATGATCATGTTTCTGAAAACAGTTTCCAGAATGTTCATTAATGTTGGTCGATCAATGTCTTTAAATTCTTTAAATTCTGCAAAAGACTCTGTCAGGTTTATCTTTTCCATGTTTTACTATTTAAACGATATAATTATTCTAGTTTCTTTTATCTCATTCATCGGAATTGCATCCTTGTGAATGATTGTTTCTTTTTTCTTTTTTCCTTCGATTTTCTCTTTCGTTGAATATTCAATAGTTATAGAACCCTGATTAGCATCCAACAGCAATCCTTTCAACTTTTTCCCATCAACCTTCAATACGCTAACTTCTCTGCCAATATTTTTAACATATTGTTGAAAAACTTTAAAAGGCTGATCAAGACCTGGAGAAGAAACTTGCAATTCGAAATCCTCTGTTTCTCTATCAAGAGCTGACTCAATATGGCGACTCATTGCGACACACTCATCAATGCTAACGCCCTCCATCCTATCTAACTCTATTTTAATCTGGTTAGATGAGCTTACCGACAAATCCACTAAATAGGTTTCTGAACCTCCTAGTTTTTCATCAATTAGTGTACGAATTACCTTTTCTGTTATCATGAATTTACTGCTATAAAAAGAGGGGACATCAGTCCCCTCCAAATATCAACTTATTAAATCGGTTGCAAATGTACACATAAATTCTGTATTTGAATCAATTGGTTGAATAATTGTATGTATGAATGCCGAAACTTACTTTTGTATTTTACAAATTGTATTCATTAACAAAAACTCATTAAAAATTATGGAAGAAATCGACGTAACAAAATACCAAGACCAAATGGTAGAAATGGTAATCACTTATGGCCCTAAATTAATTTTAGCAATTCTAACTTTAATTATTGGATTATGGGTCATTAAGTTTTTTACAAAGACTGTATCTAATTTACTAGACAAAAGAGAAATAGACGCCTCGCTAAAACCCTTCTTAAAAAGCTTGTTTAGCATGGTATTGAAGGTATTATTAGTTATTACAGTGATGGGAATGGTAGGAATAGAGATGACTTCATTCATCGCTATACTTGGTGCTGCTGGTTTGGCAATTGGAATGGCGCTCTCAGGTACTTTACAAAACTTCTCAGGTGGTGTTATTTTATTGATCATCAAACCATTCAAAGTTGGAGACTTTATAGAAGCTCAAGGATTTTCAGGAACTGTTACAGCAATTCAAATTTTTAACACCATCCTTAAAACACCTAACAACCAAACTATCATCATTCCAAATGGAGGATTATCTACTGGATCAGTAACCAACTATTCTACAGAAAGTACACGTAGATTGGTTCAAACCTACGGTATCGATTACAGTGATGATGTAAAACAAGCTAGAGAGATTTTATTAAGAATAATTAATGAAGACAGTCGAGTATTAAAGGACCCAGCACCAGTTGTTGTTTTAGAAGGTTTAGGCGATAGTTCTGTCAATCTATCTTTGCGCGCTTGGACAAAGAACGAAGACTATTGGAACGTTAATTTTGAAACCACTGAAAAGGTGAAATATGCATTTGACAAAGAAGGTGTAAGCTTCCCTTTCCCACAAAGAGATGTGCACATGATTCCTGCGAATTAATAATTACCACTTATAAATTAAAATAGCCCTGCGGTATCAAAACCACAGGGCTATTTTCTTTATACTAAAGAATCACTATTTCATTACTGCGATTTTAGTAGACTTCATTTCGTCACCTATTTTCAGGTTCACAAAATACAAACCATCCGATAAATCAGAAGTGTTTAACTCTAAAATTTGAGTTCCGACATTAACTGATCCGAAGTTTATAAAACTTACTTGCTTACCTGTCATATCTATAATAGCAACTTCTACGTTAGCACTTTCTTTCAGATTCAAAGTTACATTCGCAATGTCTCTAGCAGGATTTGGATAAACTGAAAAGTCAACTTTTGAAGCAATATTCTCTTTTGCTCCAACTAAACTAGACAATTTTACTTCTTCGACATTTAGGATTTCATACTCATCTAGTCCTCCGTTTGGATTGTAATAGTTTACAAAAGCGACAAAAGAAATATCTTTCATTTTCCAGTTCGGGTCAATACTTACAGAATAAGAATTTGAATGTATTGAGTTTAACGTAGGATTTGAAGCAAAATAAGTCGCATCACCCCAAGTTCCTGTAGGAACTGAACGAACTACATGCTTGTGAACGAAACCAACAATTGGATTTCCTTTTCCATAATAAGGATGTCCTGCAATTGAATTGTAATAGTTTACTTGATTATATCCGGAACCAGTACCTGTAACACTATCTTCTACAACAAAAAGGGTCACTCTTAAATTTTGTGGATTTACAGGATAATCTACAAAGTTTACATTAACATCAACATTAGCGGTTGATCCACTTATCGACCCTGAAATAGAAACATTACACGGAGTAGGTACTACTTTTTGGGCATTAACAGCATTTAGCCAACCATTACTTGCTCTGCTAATCGCTACATCAGACTCACCATCAAACAATTTTCTATCAATAGAAGCTGTAGGTGCTCCAGATGCAAATGCTGCAGCGTATGATGAATGCGCAGGAATAGTCATGGCATCAGTACCAAACCCTGCATGAATACCAACTGCAACCGCTTCAGGTACTGCAGCTAATATATTTTCAACAACAACGGCTCCATCTGGGCAAAATTGACAAGGAGCAGTCGTAAATTCCTCTACCAACACTTTCTTGTTACCAGAAGTTCCATTGTTTACAAAAACCGTTTTAACTAAAGTATCGTTAGCGGGATTTGCATCAACCGTATTGTTTGGCTCAGATACCCATACTTTAATATCAGTATTCACTCCAGGATTACTAGCAGTCCAAGTCATTGAATGAGTAAACGACTGGCTAGCAAAACTTGCTACATTTATTGAAAGTACATCTGTATTAACAGTTGTTCCGCCGTCAGCTGTCCAATTCACTTTAACACTAGTTAATGCATTTACTCCAGCATTTTCAATTACTCCTGAAATAGTCACATTAGAAGCATTGGTATACACATTGTTCATCGATAAAGATTTCAAAACGACATCTTCTGTAGGAGGTGTAAATACGATAATATTATCAACCAACAATAAATACATGTCGTTTGAATTATTTCTCCAAGCTAAGTAAATAGTATCGTTATTGTATGCACTTAGATCTACGGTTCTTCTGTTCCAAGTACTATTTTCAGCTGGTACTGTCAATAAGGCTGGGTTTGCCATCAACCCTGCAACAGTTGGTGTGGTTGTAGAAATTCGCAGCTGATACCCATCAGGAAAAGACGGATCTATAGCTAAAGCATCAAATTGCAAATAATTTCCAGTTCCTAGAATAATTCGAGGAGTAATCATATAATCATCTGCAGCACCTGCTGGGGAATACCAAGAGGTAGATACAGCGGCTAAATCTGAAGCACTAGAGTCTGCAGTAGTTACCCATGCGGCATTTACAAAAGCAACATTTGCATCGGGAGTACGGCCATCAGCATTAATTAACGTCCAGTTTGTAAAAGGATTTGCGCCATTAAAGTTCTCTGAAAATATAGTCTGACTAAAACCACTATACCCTAGAGAAATTAAGACAATTGAAAGAAAGTAATTTTTGATTTTCATGTAGTTAATTTAAATGTATATTAATTTAAGATTAACAAATATATAGAAACCAAAATTCAAAACACTGACCATTCAGCATTTTTAAAAATTTACTACTTCGATTCACTTACTTTTTTCCCATCTTTATAAATCATTGATTTCAAAATCTTCCCTTCGCGTTTTGCGTAATAAATGAATTTTCCATTTGGAATTCCATCTTTGTAGTTCTTTTCGCTAGCAATAGTACCGATTTCATGGTAAGTTAGAACTTTTCCATCCTGACGACCTTTCTTATACGTAGCTTCCATTTCCTTATTCCCATTATCGTAGAAATACTCCCACTTCCCTACTTGAATTCCATCGGAATAACTACCCTTATCCTTTACCTTTCCATTCTCGTAGTAACTAATTCTCAATCCATCTGGTCGACCTTCCTCATAATTTTGATCCAACTCCTTTTGACCTTTTTCATTCCAAAAGCTCCACATCCCTGATTTCAACCCATCGACGTAGCTACCGACATATCTTTGTTTGCCATCATTATAAAACCCCTTCCATTCTCCAGTCATTAACCCAGAAGAGTATGATCCCTGATCTTTCACTTTCCCATTTTCAAAATATGAAACCCAACTACCATCCTCTTTACCTTTCAAGAAACTTCCTTCCATAAGCTTAGACTTATTCTCATACCAATATGCCCAGTGACCATCCTTCAGTCCTTCTTTAAACTCCCCTTCTTTCCAAAGGACTCCATTTTCATAATAATATTGCCATTTCCCTGTTTGCTTATCGGCGGTATAAAACCCATTGCTTAACACCTTACCGTTGGTATTGAAGTAGTATGTCCAGAAACCATGTTGCATACCCTCCAAAAAACTACCAGTCATGTCTTTCTTACCATCTTGCAGGAACCATTCCCATTCTCCGCTTTTCTTCCCATTCTCATAAAATCCTTTGAGGCTTAGCTCTCCATTCAAAAAATATTCCCGATATACCCCAGATTCTATATCGTTTTCATAAGACATTTCTTTTGCCAACTGTCCTTCCTGATAAAAATGACTCCATTTTCCCACTCGTTTACCTGCCTCATAAAATGCATTTAATTTAATAACGGTAGTCAACGAATGATAAGTTTTCCAATTCCCATCTTTTAGTCCATTTATAAATTCACCAATTTCAATCAAATTTCCATTCTCCGAAAAGTATTCCCATTTCCCGCTTTTTAGTCCATCTTCATAAAACCCTTGCTCTTTTAACTTTCCGTTTTCATAATAAAGTGTCCATTTACCATTGCCATTTTCAACCAATTGCTCACCACTGTCTGTGAAAAAATCTTTCAGAATAGCCCCCCTATCATTATTTACAAAAATAGCTTTCATCGTCCCATTAGGGTAGTAATAAACCCAATCCCCTACTTTTTTATCCAGATCGTACTGCCCTTTTTGTTCTAATTTACCCGCTTCAGAATACCACGTCCAATTACTATCGAGAAAACCCATATTGTAAAAGCCAGTTTGCTTTAATTTCCCATTTGGATAATAAGACTCAAAGGGTCCATCCATTTTAGCTTTGTAGAAATTTCCTATTTCACTGATTCCAGCATCAGCATAGTAATTTTTAAAAGGACCATCAAAAATTCCATTTCTATAGGTTACTATTTGTTTTAACTTCCCATTTTGATCATAAAACTTCCAAGTGCCTTCTTCAATTCCTCCTTGTTTCATTACCCCCTTGGCTTTTACTTTTTGATTACTCCAGTAATAAGTGGTGGTATCTGTTTGCGAAAAAACATTGAGGCAAAACAAGATAGAAAGCATAAAAACAGAAATTTTCATCATGATGTTATTTTTGAGTACTATTGAGTTCAATTACAAATGTATCTAATTGACAAGGTCAGAAAACGTATTAGTCCGAAATGTTTTAAACTAACATTTATTAATATAATTGCTTTCTTGCCGATTATTCAATTACCATAAGAACTCGAGAGAAACAGAACATCCCTGAATGATAGCACTCTTGTTAAATTAACACTCATTTGAAATTAGTGAAATGAAGATTATACCTATTTGAATTCAACTAGAAATAGTGTTCTTTTACAATTCGAAATGGGAAAAACGATTATTATAGGACATAGAGGTGCAGGAGGTGAAGCTCCAGAAAACACGCTTGCAGCAATTAAGCGAGGCATTGATGTAGGCGTAGACAGAATTGAAATTGATGTCCGCTTAACGGCTGATAAAAAAGTAGTAGTTATTCACGATCGATCGTTACGTCGTATTAATGGTAGTATTAGAAGAATCAAAAACCTTACCTACAACCAACTTAAAGAGGTAGATTTTGGCAGCCATTTCTCTTCACACTTTTCTAATGAAAGGATACCACTACTGGAAGAGGTTATAGATACTACAAAAGGAAAGTCGACCTTATTGATTGAATTGAAAAATAGGAGAAACTATCACCCTGATTTAGAAATGCTATCTTGGAATATTGTAAAGGAGATGAATGCGGAGAATGATTGTATTTTTCAATCTTTTGATGACAATTCATTATTTGATTTGCGAGATATGAAGATTAGTTCTCCAATCCATAAGCTGTTTAGCACATTTGTCCCCATCAAGCCCTACTACGCAGGAAGCAACTTACACTACAAAAAGTTTAAACGCTATGATTTTGTTGATGAAGTCGGACTAAAACAAGGTTATGTAAACAGGAAGGTAGTCAACAAAATACATCAAATGGGCAAAAAGGTGAATGTATGGACCGTAAACGATCCGGACAAAATGAGAACATTAAATGCAATTGGCGTTGACGGTATAATTACTGATTATCCCACAATTGCTCTTCAAACTCTACGTTAACCAAAATCAACCAACTGTTGTTTCTGTTTCATTTTTAAAGCCTGTTTGTTACTTCTGGCTTTTAATTTTTTATCCAAGATGACATCCCTATAGAAAAAGTAATAAACTGGTAGATAAGACAACAAGGTCAATCCCACTAACTCGTGATAATTGGAATCTCTATAGGTGAAATAACTTAAATAAACCAAAGCTGACCAGATCAAAGCAAAACGGTTTCCTTTTAAAAATACAGCAAATACAATTAAAGTTGATAGGTACCAGGGATGAACCACCGTGGCAAAAGCAAAATAAATCGATAACACCAATATGGCTTTTACAAAGATTATTTTAAAACTTCCCCCTAATTTCTTGAAAGATATCCATAAAATAAGCCCAAGGGAAATTATACTCAAAATAGGACCAATAATTCCGATTTGATTGTATGAAGTTATCCAAAAACCGACTTCTCGGAGTATAAAATAGAGGCTAGCATTGAACTCAAAGTTTTGAAAATATAAACCCACACTATTTCCTATATGTAATACTGTAGCTTCGGAAAGGAATGGATAAAATAAAACTAAACACCCTCCCAAAACAACTGAGTAATACTTAACCGACTTTTTCAAACCAATTGTGGGCAACAACAATGGCAATAGCATTAAAGGAATTAATTTGGTGCAAATTGCAAGAGACATTAATATGGCCGAATAAATCCAGTTACCTTTTTGGAGTTGGTAGAAGGCGGCAACTAAAAAAAAGATCATAATGGCCTCGACATGCACATTTCCTACCAACTCTATAATTATCAATGGATTTAATGCATAGATTAAAACTGCTTTCCTAGAAATATTAATAAGGTAAAGCAACTTTGAAAGCAACACAATAGTACCGACCTCAGCTGCAAATATTATTACCCTCAATATCACTACCGAACCTAATATATTTCCATCTCCTATATAAGCACTTATCATGAAAAGATACTGGCTAAAAGCAGGATAAACCGTGTAATATTCAGGTGAATTTAATCGATTTAAAAAGTCTGAGGTGAACCCACGCTCCATTGCAAATGTCATTTGCAGCACTTCTGTGGGCTTTTGCAGAAAAGGGTTTATTTCATTTACTGATAATAATCCATCCCAAATGAATCGATAGAAATCATCAGAGAGCTCTGGCAAACTAAAAATGAAAATAAAGCGAAATGCAATGGCCATCCAAAGAATCGGATAATCATTGAATAACTTATGGTTGGGTTGAAAAAGCGAATCCTGCCTACTGTATGCGAGATATAAATACCCTCCAAACAATGCAGCTATTGAAGGAAATAAATAATACCACTCTTCCCGATTTAAATAATAAGCTATGAACAGATAAATAAGCCCTGAACCAAAAACAACGAGTGCCTTTTGCCAAGTCAGTTTCATGATACTGTTTTAAATGAATGAACTATAGAGGTTAAAGATACAAATCCAAAACCAAATACCAACATTATGTGAAAAGGTAATAGTCCATAATCATTGAAATAAATTCCTAGAAATATTGCACCTATAAAATAAATGGTTAGTAATAATTCCAGCACAATTAATGGGGAGAGTGATTTTTTGATATATACATTTGTCTTCCATGATTGCGTTTTATCCTTCAAATTAAACTTAGGAGTTCTGATAAATGGCGTTTTCCTACCAATGTACCCTTCTATTACTGCAATTGCATTATGCAATGAAAGACCCATACTTACCGACAAAAATAAGGGAAACAATCCGAAAAAATACTTTAATGCTTTCCATTTATTCGTGTAGTGCTTTGAAATAGAAACCCAGTAAAAAACACCCAAAATGGGTAATGACAAAATAAAAATACTACCTATTTTAAATAGCCATAAATACTGCTCCATACTGTTCTTTACAAAAAGCATAGGCACGGAAAGCAACGCCACTAATACGATACAGATAAATACACCGCTATTCATCAGATGAAAAATGGCATTCACTTTTGTCCCCATCCCTAAGTCTTTTGCAACTAACACTTTTCCTAAATTCTTACGGGCACATTCGGCGGCTCCTTTCGTCCATCGGAACTGTTGTGTTTTCAGTGCATTCATTTCTGCTGGCAATTCTGCAGGCGCTCCTACTTGCTCTCTAAATTGGAAGTTCCAACCTTTCAATTGAGCTCTATAACTTAAATCTAAGTCTTCAGTCAAAGTATCCGACTGCCAACCACCGGCATCTACAATTGCTGTTTTTCGCCAAATGCCAGCAGTCCCATTAAAATTCATAAAATGCCCAGAGTTGTTTCGACCACCTTGCTCTATTGAAAAATGGGCATCTAAACCAAAGGCTTGCAACTTGGTCAACAACGAATAATCTTGATTGATGTGCTCCCACTTGCTCTGTACCATTCCAACTTTCGGATCTTCGAAGGCAGATAGCATTTTTAGTAGAAAATCAGGATTCGGTAAAAAATCGGCATCAAAGATGGCAATAAATTCTCCTTTTGCTTTCAATAAACCTTCGGCCAATGCTCCTGCTTTAAATCCTGAACGATTCACTCGATGAATGTGCTGAATCGAAAATCCATCTTGAACAAAAGGTTGAATTTTACGACGGACAATATCTACTGTTTCATCGGTACTGTCATCCAGTATCTGAATCTCTAACAACTCTTTTGGATATTCAAATTTCGTTACAGCGTCAATTAATCGCTCCACTACATACAACTCATTAAATAGCGGCAACTGAATTGTTACCATAGGGAGTGCAGAATCTAGCTCCAAGACTTTATCTGCTTCACGTGACTTCTTAAGATAGCTACGCACCAGATAAATCTGAATGATGCTGTATGCGAAAATGAAGCACAACGCCAATCCATAAAGTAAAATAAAAATAAGTTCTAAATGCATTTCACTCATCTGATTATCTCCAAGCGTATTTAAAAATGGTAATTATAATTTTATAGCCAGCCGAAAGTGCTCCTTTAACAGTTCCTGATACTTTTGAGTGCCCAATTCTTTTCTTGTAATTTACAGCTACTTCAGTTGACTTTAGGCCTTTCTTTGCAGCTTTTACTTGCATTTCTACCGTCCAACCATAGGTTTTGTCTTCCATATTAAGCGACAATAGCTTATCGTACTTAATCGCTCTAAATGGTCCTAAATCAGTATACTCTACTTTATAAAACCAACGAATTAAAGTAGTTGCCAACCAATTCCCAAAAATCTGAGGAATCGTCATTGAGCCACCTTCCCGATCGCCCAATGCTCGAGAACCAATCACTAGATCAGCAGTTCCATCTATAATGGGCTGAACCACTAATGGCAACTCCTCTGGATAATCTGAATAATCAGCATCGAGGAAGACAATAATATCGGGCTTGTTGGACAATTGAGCAACATATTCCATACCTTTCAAACAAGCTCTGCCATAGCCTTGACGAGGCTCTGCCAAAACAGTAGCACCTGCCTTCTCAGCATTTTCTGAAGTAGAGTCCGTCGAATTATTATTGACTACAACTACTTCTCTCACCCAATCTTTTGGAATTTCATTCACTACTTTTCCAACAGAATTCTCTTCATTGAATGCTGGAATTATAACTACTACTTCTGGTTTCTTCATGCTTTTCTACACATTCAATTTAAAGCCATCGTTTCCAAAAGTGATTGGACTATCTTCATATCTACTATCCCCTGTATTTTCCCCATTCTCTAATTTTAAAACTCCTCGTGGACAAACAGCAGAGCAAACTCCACATCCCACGCATGAAGATCGAACAATATTTTGTCCCTTTTGAGCATAAGCTTTCACATCTATACCCATTTCGCAATAGGTAGAGCAGTTACCGCAAGAAATACATTGTCCGCCATTTGTGGTGATTCTAAATTTAGAGAAAAACCGTTGTTGCATTCCCATAATCGCTGCCATTGGGCAACCAAAACGACACCAAACTCTGTTTCCAAAAATCGGATAAAATCCGGTACCAATTACCCCACTAAAGATAGAACCAATTAAAAATCCATAAGTACTTCTAAGCGTTTCTGCTTCGAACATAAAAATTTTGCCTTCTGTAGAATAATGAATTCCAATCATTGCTAAAATAATCACGAAGTAACCGATGGCTCCAATTTTAGCATCTTTCTTTAACTCTTCTCTTCTGAAGAAAAATAATAAACCAATTAGAAGAGTTAATAGTCCAACCACTCCAGCTAGAAAAGCCCCTTTGGTCAACCAATATTTTTGGTCATCATAACCCAGATAAGTAGAAATAACGGCAGTGGTCATCACTACAACAAAAACAACTACAGAGTGCACAACCCACCGCTCAACCTTCCAAGCCATAGTACTTTTATCCGAAAGTTGTCGGAAAGGATCTCCAGCAGTTTCCGCTAAACCTCCACAGCCACAAACCCAAGAACAATACCAACGCTTACCGTATTTGTAAGTTAAGATTGGTGTAATAATCAGGATAGAAGCAACTCCGAAAATAAGCAATCCTACTCCTATACTCCCTGCACTAATCATCTCGTCTACTCGATACTGCTCAAAATTATAGTAGTTTAGTGGCCATATATTCTTTAAATCATAATAAGGCAATTTGAAGGAATCTGAATTCAATCGAGCCATCAACTCAGGAATAATAAAAGCAAAACCAGTCTGAAAAAACATAACAGAAAAAGTTCTTAATCTCTCGTATTTGTTATGTCTGTACTTCCACATGAATTTAATTCCAAATGAAATAATTGCAACAGTGTACAAGGTTCCGTATACAAACCACTGACTGGCCGGTCCGCCACTCAACATTCTACTTAACGGATCGAAAAGCGCTATTACGCCAGTGTTCGCTCCATCAGGACTTAAACCCAAAAGCCCGGCGTAAAAATAGAGCACGATGTAAAAACCAGTCATGGCGATACCTGCTACCCATGCTAAAAATCCTCTACTGCTTATGCTCTTAAACCAAACACCATCATTCTTTATTCCTTCTTGTTTGTTGCCATAAGCCCCTTTCGAAAAAAGAATAATTCCGGCAGCTATAGAACTCAAAGAAAGTGTCAGCCAAAGTCCCTTGTTCGGAAAATTCACGTTAAAGGCAGCCAATACTAAAATCATTAAGCCCGCTAAACCGATAAAGGTGGCTACTTTTTGAAGGTTATTAATGTCTTGTGGGGGGCCTGAAACCATTGCAATGTCTTTGTCTATTTTCGTCATAGCTTATATGGTTTGAGGAATTTGTGAATTGAATTGTTTTATTATTTCTGGGAAATTATTCTCGAAAAATTCTGGATCAAAATTGGCCTTTTCAAGATCTTGAAGCACCTGATCAATTTTCGTTTTATTTCGAATCCAATGATCTAATTGTTGGTGACGTAATCGAATTCCAAATACATTGGCCGCTAAAAAAGACTGGTCATTTTTATCATAAACCAATTTCAAGCATTTTTTACCATTCTGATGTTCCCAATACAATACAGCCTCATTCTCCTTCGGCTCTGCCCATACCCAACCGTAGGTTTGATATTCAATATCGAAGAATTTAGCTGAATTAAACCAAACACCTGGTTTATAAGCGGTCTCGTTTCCACAAATGGTTTGAGCAACTGTTTCGCCCATCATTTTACCGGTGTACCATACTTGCTCTAAATTTCTTCTGCCCGTTGGGTGCTGATGAAACTCTGCACAATCGCCAATGGCATAAATATTTGATATATTGGTTTTTAAATATTCATTCACCAAGACCCCACGATTAATTTCCACTTTTGAACTTTTTATAAATTCAATATTCGGACTCACCCCTGCGGTTAAACCCACGAATTGACATTCGATTATTTCGCCAGACTTGGTTTTTATTTTTTCTACTTTTCCATTGCCTCCTGCTATAATTTCACCTAACTCTTCTTCAAATCTTAAATCTACATGGTGTGATTTAATGTGTTTGGAGACCAACTCTCCTTCCTCTTGTGGCAACACTCCGCCCCAAAAGCGATTTTCTCTCACCAAAAATGTAACAGCAATTCCTCTGGACAATAACATCTCCGCCATTTCTACTCCAATAAGTCCACCACCAACAATTACAGCTCGCTGAATCCCTTTGGTATTTTCTTCCATGGATTCTAAATCTTGCCAACTATACAAGCCTTGCACACCAGGTAAATCCTGCCCAGGCCAACCAAACTTATTCGGTTTAGAACCACACGCTATAATCAAATCATCATAAGCAAAAGCTTCTCCGTCTCTTAACTTTAATTGATTATTATCCGAATCAATCGATTCTACAAAAGCTCGTTTCAATTCAATTCTGTTCTTTGTCCAGAAATGATCTTCATAGGGTTTAATATGCTCGTATTTCATATGACCCATATAAACATACATCAAAGCTGTTCTGGAGAAAAAATAATCCGTTTCTCCTGAAATAATCGTGATTCTATGATCAGATAGCTTGCGTATGTGACGTGCAGCTGTTACTCCTGAAATACCATTCCCAATAATGACGATGTGCCGCATAGTTGTCTATTTAGTGCAAAGAAAAGCCAATTGTTTATTTTTTACTGTCATTTCACAGACCAAATGCGGTGTAAAATGTTATTTTTATATTCTGCAATATAACATTTTTAACTACTCCCGATTTCTTATCATTGCATTATGAGCAAAACATTTTCTCCAAAATTATTTTTACTATTTATTCCCATTTTAATTGGATTGATTTACTCTCAATCTACTGATTACAATTACTTAATCAACTACGATGACGATGTATTGATTTTCAATAATCAATATGTACTAAACCTAAATATGGAGTCGCTTGTTGGAATGTTTACGAATTTCATTGAGGGGTTGTACCACCCCATTACGACTTTATCATGGGCGTTGGATTGGAAAATTGGAGGCGGAGATCCTTTTGTATTTCACCTTACTAATATACTGTTCCACATCATGAACTCCTTTTTGGTGTACTTTTTTGTCCGAAAGATCAATCCAAGTGCCTTTCTTCCAATTATAGCTGCGTTGCTTTTTGCCGTGCATCCTATGAGCGTAGAAAATGTAGCATGGCTCAGTAGCCGTAAGGATTTGTGTTACGCCTTTTTCTTTTTGTTGGGATTAATTGTTTACGCCAAACGAAGCCATCAAGAATCTTCGATATTGAACTATGGCTTGAGTCTCGTATTTTTCTTGCTCGCTCTTTTTAGTAAATCGGCAGCAGTTACTTTTCCTATCGTTTTACTGATTATTGATTACTACCGAGATCGAAAACTATCTTTCAAAACCGTCTTAGAAAAAGTGCCATTTTTTGCACTTTCTATTCTTTTCGGAATCATCAACATCAAAGCGCAACAGTCCATCGATTTTATTCAAAGCATGCAGGAATATTCCATTTTTGAACGAATCTCAATGGTGAGTTATTCCATATTATTCTACCCGCTGAAAAGTCTTCTTCCGCTAGAACAATCTGCAAAGTATTTTTACCCATTACACGGTCAGTTGGAGTGGATCTATTTCGCTGCTCCTTTTGCATTGATGGCAGTGGTAGCTGCTATTTTCTTTTTAGGCCGAAAAAACAAACTGCTTATTTTCTCTAGTTTGTTTTACTTGGTAAACATTCTACTGATTGTGAAGATTATTCCAACAGGAAACGACATCGTAAATGAGCGTTATGCTTACATTGCTAACATCGGTCTTTTCTTGTTGATCGGACAGTTTATTGTAACCCTCTCCACTAAAATCAATGCTAAAAAAGTAGGACCAATGATTGGTGGAATTTCGTTCATTCTACTTTCATTTTATTCGATAAAAGCCTATAATCGAGTAGAAGTTTGGGAAAGCAGTGAAAAACTATGGACGAATGTTATTTTCAACTATCCAAAAGAAGCCATTCCATACAACGAAAGAGGGCAAGCACTTTACCTCAACAACAATTACGATGCGGCATTTTTAGACCTCAACAAAGCCCTGGAAATTAACCCATCTTTGGATTTGGCTTACACCAATCGAGGTAACATTTACTTGAATAGAAATGAAGCCCAAAAAGCATTAGAAGATTACAACAAAGCGTTGATATTTAAAGGAGCGGATGCATTGATTCTGGCGAACCGAGGCATGGCGAATGCCAATTTGGGAAACATAGAGGCCGCACTATCCGACTTTGACGAAAGTCTAAAATTAGACTCCTTAAACGCGGAAGCCTACAACGGAAGAGCCATCGCCAAGGCACAAATGGAAAATTACGAAGGTGCCATTGTAGATTTTAGCAAATCACTTGAAATCAAGCCCAACCAACATTCGGTGTACAAGAACAGAGCGTTGGCTCATTTCTACTTAAAGGAGTACGAAAAGGGCATCGCCGATATGGATCGCACTCAAGAATTAGAACCGATGGAAGATCGAAAATACGTCATCTACAAAGGTCGACAGTTGACCAACATTGGTGCGTTTGATTATGCCTTGAAGCATTTCGATGATGCCATAAAAGCCAACCCTAAAAATGCAGAAGCGTTCTATTATCGTGCCGATGTAAAACTAGGAATGAAAGACACTCAAGGAGCGATAGAGGATTACCAAGAAGTGATTGAAATTGTCCCACAAAATGCAAGCGCCCACAACAATTTGGCTAATGTATATTGGTCGATTGGAGACAAAGCAAAAGCGTGTTTGTCTTGGCAAACAGCAACGGGATTGGGAAGTAAGGCTGCGGCGAATGCGCTGGAGAGCAAGTGTGATTAGGGTTATAATTGTTGATTATTAATTGTTAATTATTAATTGCCTGACGACGAAACCCGTTAGCGCGGACTTGCAGTCCGCGAAAATAAGCTTGAAAGAAAAGAGGACTTTTAGTCCGTTGGAAAAAATCTTGAGGATTCAGTTGGGATAATTCCTATTGTGATTTTGAATAGGAGTTGGAAATTTTTAAGTTAACGGAACATGAAAAGGGACTGCAAGTCCTCGCGAACGAGACTAAATTAAAAAGTGATGAAATAATGGAAGTATGGAGTTATGATATACGAGAGAAGGACTTTGATTCATTTGTTAAAATACTGGGAAGCAAGATTTTTAATAATGATGAAATTGTATTCATAGAAGTTAGCCATGAATTAATAGGAAGTGAATTCATTGATGTTGATTTTATGCCTTTTTCAAAAGATCTACTAATGGGCAGTTTAATTGAAAAAGTTAATGAGGAGGAACAGAATACTTTTCTATTAAATAAAAAAATAGCCGTTAGCGCGGACTTGCAGTCCGTGAAAATAAGCTTGAATGAGGAGAGGACTTTTAGTCCGTTTACAGTACAATTAATGCTTTAAAGAATTGAATGTTTTCCTGCTCTTTTAATGAATAGTTAAAATATTTACTATTTTAGTTGTATGTCAACGAAGTACAAAGTAAAGGATAATGCTAAGACGTACTACATAACTACAACAATTGTTGGCTGGATAGATGTATTTACAAGAGAGATACAGAAAGAAAGATTAGTGGAATCTTTAAAATATTGTCAAGAAAATAAAGGGTTGGTTATTTATGCTTGGTGCTTAATGTCAAATCATCTACATATGATCTGTCAGAGTGAAGATGATGAAGTTCCTTTATCAGATATTATTAGAGATTTTAAGACATTTACTAGCAAACAAATACTTATGACTATTAAAGAAGAGCCTGAGAGTCGAAAAGAATGGATGCTTGATTTTTTTAAAAGTTCTTGTGAAAACTTAAAGCGAAATCAAAAATATAAAGTATGGCAAACTGGGTTTCATGCAGAAGAAATACAAACTCAAAAGTTTTTAGAGCAAAAGTTAGATTATATTCATAATAATCCTGTTAAAGCTAGAAACGTTGATTTGCCAGAGCATTACATTTACTCAAGTGCAAGAAACTATGCAGATTTAGACGGGATAATTCCTGTTGTGGTTTTAAGTAGAAGTTGGAAATTTTTAAGTTAAATGAACATGAAAAGGGACTGCAAGTCCTCACAAAAAATACACACGGACTGCAAGTCCGCGCGATCAGGTGAGATAATTCCTTTTTTGGTTTTAAGCAGAAATTGATAGTTAAAGGAGCATTGACATATTAAACTTTTCCAAAGTTTGAAACTTTGGAAAAGTTGATGCCATAACATCAGCTTCGAAGGATGTTCTAAAAAAGTCTTCGCGAACAAGTTATAGTGTTAATAACGCCTTTGACTACCCTTCGACGATAAAGCTCAGGATGACAAAGGTTTTTGCACCACTGCATTAATTTAGAGCATTTCTATATCTTAGACAAATACTTTTATCCCTCCCCACCACCATAACCTTTATTTAAATTTGCACTACCTAACAATTGATTAGTTTTGCAGTGCATTTCGATGCAATCAAATAATCATTAAAAGAAAACAAGCCGAATGGCAAAGAGAAAATACCAACCACCTTCATCGATAAAAAACTATTCCAAAGCAATTTTGGACCTTTTTAGAAGTGAACCCTCAAAAATATTCAACTACAAGCAGATTTCTAAGCGACTAAACATCACCAAGCCCTCTGTGCGTAAAATTGTAAGTAAAATTTTATACGAACTAGCAGACGAGGGAAAGCTAGAAGAAATAGACTTGGGAAGATTTATCATTACCAAAAGAGCTAGAGAAGTAATATTAGGAACCGTTGACATGACGGCTTCAGGTGCAGCATATATTGTACCTCTTGATGATAGATTGGATGACGTCTATGTATCTTCTAATCATACGGCTAATGCCATGCATGGTGATGAAGTAGAGGTTGCGATACTAAAAGTAAAAAAGAGCGGGAAAGTCGAAGGCGAAATCGTACATATTGTCAAGAGATCTAAAGTAGAATTTGTTGGCACAGTGCAGATGAATAAAAACTTTGCTTTTGTTATTCCTGACGATAGAAAAGTTCCTGCTGATATATACATTGATAAGGATAAACTTGGTAAAGCCAAAGATGGCGAAAAAGTAGTCGCTAAAATTACCGATTGGCCAGAAGGAGCTAAAAATCCCTTTGGTGTAATTATCAAGGTGCTTGGAATGCCTGGAGACAATGAAACAGAAATGCATTCTATCTTGGCAGAATACGGTTTGCCGATTCATTTCCCTAAAAAGATATTGGACGCTGCAGATAAAATAGATACAAAGATTACCAAAGAAGAAATCAAGCTTCGAAGAGACATGCGTGAGGTGACTACTTTCACCATTGACCCTTACGATGCAAAAGATTTCGATGATGCCATTTCTTATCAAGAATTGGAGAATGGAAAAATGGAAATTGGTGTGCACATTGCTGATGTGGCTCACTATTTAAAAGAAGGCTCTCCATTAGACAAGGAAGCTTACGAAAGAGGAACTTCGGTTTATTTGGTAGATCGAGTTATCCCAATGTTACCAGAGGTGCTGTCGAATTTTGCTTGCTCACTACGACCAAATGAAGACAAATTGTGTTTTTCTGCCGTTTTCGAAATGGATAAAGAAGGAAACGTTTCCAACGAATGGTTTGGCAGAACGGTGATTCACTCTGACAGGCGTTTTACTTACGAAGAAGCACAAGAGCGTATTGAATCTGGAGAGGGAGACTTTTCTGAGATCATCCTAAAATTAAATGGAATTGCAAAAAATTTGAGAAAAGAACGTTTTAAGCATGGGTCCATTGATTTTCACCAGTTGGAAGTGAAGTTTGAATTAGATAAGGATGGAAAACCTATAGGAGTGTTCTTAAAAGAACAAAAAGATGCTCACCAACTTATTGAGGATTTTATGCTGCTAGCCAACCGAAAAGTAGCCGCATTTATAGGACAGGAAAAACAGAAAGCCAGTAAAAAAGCCTTTGTTTATCGAATACACGAAAGTCCAGATCCTGAAAAATTAGAATTATTCGCAGGCTTCATCAAAAAGTTTGGATATGGAATTGACACTACTTCTCCAAAAGGAGTGAGCAGAACCATGAATAAATTGATGGAAGACGTGAAAGGAAAAGGCGAAGAACAATTGATTTCCCAGTTAGCTATACGAACCATGTCTAAAGCGGTCTATTCTACCGACAATGTAGGTCATTATGGACTTGGTTTTAAATATTACACTCACTTTACTTCACCTATTCGACGATACCCTGACGTAATGGTTCACCGATTATTGCAACATTATTTAGACGGTGGAAAGTCTGCCAATGAAGAGTTATTAAGTGAACAATGCAAATACGCTTCTGATCGAGAAAAATTAGCAGCCGAGGCCGAACGAGCTTCTATCAAATACAAGCAAGTGGAGTTTATGAAAGACAAAATTGGCGAAATCTACACTGGAGTTATTTCTGGGGTTAGTGATTTTGGGATTTTTGTGGAAATCGTAGAGACTAAATGTGAAGGACTAGTGCGACTAAAAGCACTTACAGACGACTATTATTTCTTCGATGAGAAAGACTTTGCAGTGAAAGGTAAGCGAAAAGGCAACGTACTTCGAATGGGGGATGAAGTTACAATTAAGGTTTTAAAAGCCGACCTAACAAAGAAACAACTTGATTTTGATTTAATTGACTACTAAATAAAATTTATTTCATCTACTATGCTTGCATATTAATTTTTTCTCTAATTTTGCCCGCCCATTTAAGAGGAAGAAGAAATGAATGAATTTGACTACAGAGAGATCGCAACAGCAAGCATGGTATTGTTTGCCGTTATCGACATAATAGGTTCTGTGCCTATTATCATCGATCTGCGTCAAAAAGTAGGTAAAATAAAGTCTGAAAAAGCGAGTGTAGTAGCGCTTTTCATAATGATTTTATTCTTATTCATTGGAGAGTCCATACTAAGTTTAATTGGTATAGATGTTAACTCCTTTGCTATAGCAGGTTCATTCATCATTTTCTTTTTAGCACTTGAAATGATACTTGGCATTCGTTTGTACAAAGACGACATCCCTGAAACTGCGTCAATTGTTCCAATTGCTTTCCCATTAATTGCGGGTGCTGGAACGATGACTTCCTTACTATCATTAAGAGCAGAATTTGCAACTATTAACATAGTTATTGCAATATTTCTGAATATGATCGTTGTATATGCAGTTCTAAAATCATCTAGTATGATAGAACGAGTTCTCGGTCCAGGAGGGATAGCCATTTTAAGAAAAATATTTGGGATAATCTTATTGGCAATAGCCGTTAAATTATTCAGAACCAATATGGGGGTATAATAGTTAGTTAGATTAAGTTAGTTAGATTAGTAGTTTTAGTGTAAAAAAACAGCCGTAGTTCGCCCCCGTTCTGCGGCTGTTTTATTTATAATTCATCGTGAACACCTCATTTCTCTACTTAAACATTTACTAGTAAAATTTCGTTAGTTACCTTTGGCCTTTAAATTTCAGGCAATGGCAAATCTATTCAAGAACAAAGCGGATCAACCAGTCAAAATAGGAAAACCAAAGTGGTTAAAATCAAAAATTTCATCGGGCGAAGAGTATAAAAAACTCAAGAACATTGTAGATGAGAATAACCTCCACACCATTTGCCAGTCAGGAAAATGTCCGAACCAAGCTGAATGCTGGGGAGCAGGAACTGCTACTTTTATGATTTTGGGAAACACTTGTACCCGTTCTTGTCAGTTTTGCAATGTAGCCACCGGAAAAGGAGAAGAATTAGATCCTTTTGAGCCTTTAAAAATTGCTCGTTCGGTAGAATTAATGAAGCTACAGCACTGCGTGATTACTTCTGTAGATCGAGATGATTTAGCAGACGGAGGAGCCAATGCATGGAAAAAAACTGTGGACTTGATTCGAAAATACAATCCGGCCACGACTATAGAAACATTGATTCCAGACTTTAAAGGAGAATGGGAAAACCTACAATACATCATTGATGTGAAGCCTGAAATTGTATCACACAACATAGAAACAGTTGAACGCATTACAAAAGAGGTGAGAATTCAAGCCAAATATTGGAGAAGTATTGAAGTGTTGGATCGATTGAAGAAAGGTGGCATTCAGCGCACGAAGTCCGGGATTATGGTTGGCCTAGGAGAAACCAAAGCAGAAGTCATTAAAACTATGAATGACTTGAGAAGTGTAGATGTAAACATCCTAACTATAGGCCAGTATTTACAACCAACTAAGAAGCATTTGCCTGTTTCTGAATTTGTGCACCCAGATGTATTTGCGGAATATAAAAACATTGGAATGGAATTGGGATTCACTCACGTAGAAAGTGGTCCTTTGGTGCGCTCGTCTTATCACGCTGAGCGACATATTTAATTGCTATAAAAGCGGGCTTTCATCTTCGAAATAAACAATTGCTGCACTTCTTCCATCGGAATGGTTCTACCCAATTCTTGTTCTAATGAAGTCACTCCTTTATCAGCCAATCCGCAAGGAACGATGTAATCAAAATAATCGAGGTTGGTATTGACATTGAATGCAAAGCCATGCATAGTTATACCCATACTTACTTTGATTCCAACCGCACATATTTTTTTCGGGAAATCAGACTCTGCATCTATCCATACTCCACTAGCTTCCTTTATTCGCTCCCCTTTTAAACCGTAATGTTTTAAGCAATCGATTACGCACTCTTCCAACAGTTCTACGTATTGGCGGACACCGAACCCATATTGATCTAGATCTAAAATAGGGTAACCCACCAATTGTCCAGGACCATGATATGTAATATCTCCTCCTCTATTTGTCGCTACATAAGTGGCTTCCACGTCTTCAGGTTTCACTTTTAAATTACCCACATCACCAGACTTCCCTAGGGTGAAAACATGAGGATGTTCTAGCAGGATTAGGTAATTTAGATCAACTTCTCCATTTTGCTTTTTGGCCAATTTTCGATCAAATAGATCTTCTTGCAAGTGCAAAGCAGAGAGGTAATCAGTTTGATTTAAAATCAACTCATTAAAGTGTTTTCGTTTCATTGCCTCTATTTTAAACCCCAGAAGACAGGGTTTGTATTATTAATTTTCCAATAGATGGAAAATTCAACTCTAATTTATTTCCTATTACTTGTCTTCCAATCATGCTTCTAATTTGAGCCAGTAGGACAGACCGTTAATTACGGGGTAAATTTACAAGTTTATTCGAGCAGTCCTAATAGGTAGTATAAAGTACCATTCATCCCGAATATACTAGACAAATCCCAATATACCACCAACATCGCCTTTAACAATTCCCTAAGCTATACTGCATGACTTTCAATAATAAAAGCAATCAATGAAAAGTGGGGCAACCATTTTAACACCTCTTACGAGTAGTTGAATTAAAAATTCACCAATAGAATTCGTCTTATAAGAGAACCACAAGTCTTTGAAATTAAGCTAGCCTATCAATTGCAATACATCACACCTAATCTTATGTTTGCCTATATCTATATGGGACTACAGAAATCTTCACCGGATATTAAATTGGGCGGTGCCATACATTGTCTTCTATCTGAAAAATACTCTTCTGCTCCTTTTGTTGCAAGTCCTTCCGATTTTAATTCTAACTTTGTTTCCCTTATGTGTGAATTCGGGTCCAGAATAATCATAAAAAATAATGAAATCATTGAACTTGGATTTTTAATCGATGCGGATATCAATGGCTTTAAAGGAAGTAAAAACTCACAGTCTAGGTTATATCCTAACACTTCCACTTTATTGTTCGCTGGATTGCGCATACATTAATTTCCATTTAACTAAAGTTTTACTCATTTGCCACAAATTACAATATATACAGACGGATCTGCTAAAGGCAACCCAGGACCAGGAGGTTATGGTATCGTTTTGATAAGCGGTAAATTCCGAAAAGAGGTGTCAGAAGGTTTTAAACACACCACTAACAATCGGATGGAATTGTTGAGTGTTATAGTTGCCTTAGAAATGCTAAAGCAACAACCAAGTGATGTGGTCATTTATACCGACTCAAAATATGTAGCTGACGCTGTAGAGAAAGGTTGGGTTTTTAAATGGGTAAAAACTAATTTCAAAAACAAAAAGAATAGTGATTTGTGGAAACGATTTCTGCTGATTTACCCGAAACATAATGTGAAATTTCAATGGGTAAAAGGGCATGCTGGCAATCCTTTAAATGAAAGATGCGACCGTTTAGCATTTGCGGCCGCATCTCAAGAAAACTTGAATGTAGATCGTTGGTTTGAAGAAAATCAAGACCAAGCCTAATTCTTAGCCATTGATTTATTGATGATTTCTAAAATTTGAGAATTACTTTCTTTTGCTTTCACTTCTGTTAATGCATCATCAATCTTATTCAATACTTGCTGCATTTGCTTATGTTGATTTTTTAAATCCGTTTTTACAGATTCATCTACCGTATTGTCTATTTTTTTAGCAGTTTTTTCCATATCTGTTAAAATTGTTCTTCTCATTTCCAACAATGCATTTGTACCTTCTATTCTCATCCACCATGCATTTTCAATAATGGCTGAATTCTTAAATGTTGGAATAGATTTCTCCTTAGAATTAAGACTCTGACTTTTAATATACTTAGCATAGCCGCTCAAAATTGCATATCTATCGAACCCACTAACCTTAGTCATAGCTGACTCATAAAACGTTTGATGCGCTTCATCCGACTCCGTAGAATATATAAGAGAAATTGTTGACATGATATCAATATTGTCAATTGCTTCCAGCTGTTTTGCTGCAGCTAAACCTCTCTCTTTATCGCTTTCATATAATCCATAAAGAGATGAACCAACAACCACATAAGAAGAATCATTCAATCCACTGCTATATACCGATTTTACTTCATTAGTCTGCTCAAACTCCTCAATCAACCACTCAATCGCCTTAGCCCTTACACTTGAATTTTCATCATTTTTGGCCATTTCGATGAGACGACTTCTTGTGGCTCCCATTTTTAGTTTAGTTGCATTTTCCATACAGTCGATTGCTAACAAACGAATTCCCCAAAATTCATCATTCGTAGCTTTCATTATGGTCTGAATAGCCAAAGTATCCTTAGTGTCTATTAAAGCAGTTAGCGCCTCTTTCTTGTCGTCATATAAAGTTCCTACTTCATACAACTTGATCCATTCTTTAATGGATCCCTTATTGTCCTCTTTCTCACAAAGCAGGTATTTCTGAGCATCAAAATTGACTAAAGTCGGCGCTGATTCAGTTTTAAATTCAAATATCTGACGTTTTTCTGTCACGACTATATTATGACGCTTAACTCCACTTTCTGTATAAATATCTATCGCAACTGGCAAACGATACAGAGGAGTATTTTTCAGATTCTGATTTTGCTCTACTGTCACAAATTGCAATTTTAAATCTTTGTCGTAAGCATAATCAATTTTCAACACTGGATGACCACTTGATAAAAACCATTGATTAAAAAACCAATTCAAGTCCTGACCACTTACTTTTTCCATCGCCAATCTCAACTGATGAATTTCTACAGCCTGAAATTTATTGTCCTCCAAATACACTCGCAAACCTTCAAAGAAAACCTCCTCACCTAGTATCGTTCGCAGCATGTGCAAAATTCTGCCACCTTTCGCATAACTATGACTGTCGAACATATCTTCTTTTTGATCGTAATAAAAACGAATCATGTCCACTTGCTTACGCTTAGACTCTCTCAAATAACTTTTTAAATCTTGTGCATTATGGTAATCAGCCCATGTTTTCCCATTTTTATATTCTCTCCACAAATACTCTCCATAGGTTGCAAACGACTCATTTAGTGGTAAATTTGACCAAGACTCACAAGTAACAAGATCACCAAACCAGTGGTGAAACAATTCATGAGAAACAACATCTTCTGCTGAATTATCAATTAAATAGCGACTATCTCCCTGTGCAAACTCCCCGAAAATTACGCCTGTTGTATTCTCCATTGCTCCAGAAACATAATCTCGAACTACTATTTGATCATACTTTTCCCAAGGGTATTCCACTCCTAAACGCTCAGAAAAAAACGTCAACATTTCAGGTGTATGAGGGAAAATCTGCTTTGCATAAGGTTCAAACTTTGGTTCTACATAATAATTCACCCCTATACTTTTCCATGAATCTTCTACTATTGCAAAATCTCCAACTGCCATCATAGCTAAGTAAGGCGCATGAGGTAATTTCTGCTTCCAATAATCGGTTCTTGTGCCATCACCGTTATCAGTTTGAAACATTAAAATACCGTTGGATAGCGTCACATACTGTGTATCAACAGTCATGTAAATTTCTTGAGTCATCTTCTCATTCGGAGCATCGATTGTAGGAAACCAGCATGAGCTAGCTTCTGTTTCACCCTGAGTCCATATTTGCTTCGGCTTGTTGGTCTCTTCTCCATTGGGATTGATAAAATACAATCCTTTATCAGAAGTAATGGCGGCACTTCCTCCGTCTTCCAATTCATTCGGCTTAGCGATATAATTAATTGAAATTTGATACGTATCGTTTCTTGTATACGTCTTATCTAAATTAATATTCAAATGCAATTTGTCCTTATACTCATACTTCAATGGCACTTCTGAACCTTCAGGTGTGATCAAGACTACTTCCTTCACTTCAAATCCTTTTGCATCTAGTGTCAAAGAGTCAGTAGGTAAAAAATAAGGTTTAAAGGTTAAATGCGCTATTCCGTGCAAATGAGCTTTCGTCCAATCAAACTTTACATCTAACTTGGTATGCAATAAGTCATTTATACGTGTTTCAGAAGGTTGGTAGTCCAATTTCTTGGCTGGTGTCACTATAACTTCATCCAGATTAACTTCTTCTATCTTATTCTTATTCAATAAAGAACAAGAAGCTAAAAACAAACTAGAAAGAATAACTATTGAACTTTTTCTCATTGTAAAATATCTATTTATGAATCAACCTTCAAAGTTGACTAAACTTTCCCGATTTTCAAACTAATCTAATCCTACTTAAGGAATCCAATAAAAAAATTTACTTTTGTTACATGACACAAGAATTGACCGTCCACAGCAGCAAAGGCAAGTCGCACAAAGTTCAATTTGAAGATGCTACTTTCCAAAAAGGAACCATTGACGAACAGTCGTTTGAATGGCAAATAGAATCCATCGATAGCAGAACTTTTCATGCTATAAAGAACAATAAATCCTACCGCATTGAGGTATTAAATGCGAATCCTAAAACAAAAGCCTATAGCATAAAAGTAAATGGGAAAAAAATTGACCTCACTATTGAAGATCAATTTGACCAGTTGCTACATAGATTAGGGTTAGACAATTTAGATTCAGCAAAAATTTCAGAAATGAAAGCTCCGATGCCAGGATTGGTACTTAATATCAATGTGGCTGTTGGAGACACTGTAGCTGCAAACGATGCCATAATGGTGTTGGAAGCGATGAAGATGGAAAATGTACTAAAATCGCCTACAGAAGGAATAATTAAATCTATAGAAGTTGAGAAAGGGGTTGCTGTAGAGAAAAATCAAGTTCTCATCACATTTGAATAATTAATTAAACTTAAAAATCAACGAAATGAATAAGTCCCTATTTAAAGTCGGAATGATTGCAAGTGCGCTGTTTTTGAGTGCTTGTGGAGAAAATACTCCAAAAGAGTCAAATGATGAAATGACCGAAACGACAACTGAAGAAGCAGTAAAAGAAGAAACAGCTTCAACCGAAGGACGCATGACTCAAGATGGAATAACCATTTATCCAGCTGATATCGCTCAAGATTTTCCCAATGCAAAGCTGACCTTGAACAATCCCAAGGATGATGCTAAATTAAAAGTGGGTGAAAATCAATTTGACTTTACCGTTTCGGATTATGAACTTGCTGTTCAAACGGATGATGCTATGAATAGACATTGTGCAAACTCTGAAAAAGGACAACACATACATTTTATATTGAACAATGCTCCGTATTTGGCAAAATATGAACCGAGCTTCAAAGCAGAGTTAGGTGAAGGAAATAATGTAGTATTAAGTTTCTTATCACGTTCATACCACGAGAGTATTAAAAATAGTACTGCCTTTGTATTGAAAAACTTTCCCATAGGAAAAGTCGAAAATACGTTTGATGAAAAAGCTCCTCATTTGTTCTACAGTAGACCTAAAGGAGAATATAGCGGTAAAGATGCTGAAAAGATTTTACTGGATTTTTACTTATTAAACACTGAATTATCAACAGAGGGGAACCGTGTACAAGTAGAAATTAACGGTACATCATTCTTGATTGATCAATGGCAACCATACTTCGTAGAAGGATTGAAAGAAGGTGAAAATACATTTCGCATTAAATTAATCAGTGCTGATGGAGCTCCAGTAGAAGGCCCGTTCAACGATTCAGGAGATCGAATTATTACGATCAAAAAATAAACATATAATATAATAACAAAAATGCCTTTTCGTTTTGGGACGAAAAGGCATTTTTCATTTACACTACTTCACTACTTATTGCTCTTCTTTATTTATTATTTCTCTTTTCTTTACGATTATCGTCTGATCCAATTGACTTTGCAGAGGATTCAAATATGCATTCTTTAAAAGACTTATTAATGCTTTCCAGGTCCCTACATTGGTGTTATCTAAGTTTCCATTGATTGGAATTTTTGAACCAATTTGGTCTTTACGTTGATTCTCTATTACATTTCCCGCTAAGCCTATTAAGGCTTCCCATAGTTTTCCGAACGTGTTTTCTTCTTCGTTTTTCCAATCCAATATTTTAATGTCTTTGGTAAGAGGTTTAAAATATCCATCAAGGTTTTTATCAATTAAGGCCAATTCTGAATAGAGGCTCAAAGTTCCACTCTCTGCGTCTACTTTTGCATAAGCTTTAAAAAAGTCATTCAAAGCTGGTAAATTGACTTCATCTAATTTCAAATTGAAGTCAAAATCTGGAACCTGCTTTAAAATATTAATATCCATATCCAGGTCAAAATTCCCATCCCCAATCGTTCTACTTGTCAATATAATTTTTGAAGGCAGGTTTTCAGTATAATCTTTCGAATTATTCAAGTTTGTGGCTAAAGCATTCATCTCATTGAAATAAATATCCACTTTAGGAGAACTATAATCATCTATATAAGAAACTTTCCCATTTATAATCTCAAATCGATTTATTTGGAGTGGGACTAAGTCTTTAATCGTTTGAGTCCAATCATTTTCTTCTCCTGTTTGAACCTCCTCTTCTGAAGGTCCAGCCGCAAAATTGAGTTTAGGGTTTTCCAAAATAATTTCGCCAACAATAGAACCATCAAAAAGCGCTTTCCATTCTACAGAAATATCGATAACATCGATATCAACGAATGGTGTTTTAATGTCTTTTTCTACACTAAACAACTCTAACCCTATTATTTTATAGGCCCCTCGATATAAATGCAAATCAACATCGTCAATCGAACCTTCGTAACCCTCAATTTCGGAAAGTACCTTGTTCACATATTTAGTTACCACAAAAGGAAGAGAAATTCGAATGGCTAACAAAAGCACTACGACTCCAATTATTATTTTGGTTCGTTTTTTCATTTTTGGTTAATTGATTTTGATTTGACATTTATTTATCAAATCAAAGCCCAATAAAACAAGCTAAATCACCAACCTAACAACACTCTAAAAAACAACGCATTAATACAGAATGAAAATCATATTATATTTAAACCTGTAGAAATAACCCCACAAAATATTCCACAGTACTTAAATCTAACTACACTTGGATAAAGAATTTGAAAGTTCTACTATCGTTATAGAAAAAGTTTAAATTTCAAAAGAACCAAGGACCCTTCCCGATGCATCGGGATCAGATGCGCTAACCTTTCCATCCTAATTCAACTATTTCCTGAATGAACTTTCTACTTTTCTGTTTCTTAATAAAGCGCTCCGCTTTTGACGAAAGTGTTGAATTTTCAAATTCAATGAGCTTTACTAATTCCCAAGGCTTTCCGCGTTTCGTCCAAATCTGATTTAATGCTGAATTATGATATCTCAATCTCCCCTCTGGATTCTCTGTTTTACCAACGTAATACTTATCAATGCTTTTCGAATATAATATATAAACGTAGTTGGGCATAAATCAAAAAAATACAGAACCCTATAAACAAAAAGAGCCGTACATAATGTGCAGCTCTGTTACTCCTCCTCTTGGGCTCGAACCAAGGACACTTCCCGACCCATCGGGATCAGATGCGCTAACCTTTCCATCCTAATTCAACTATTTCCTGAATGAACTTTCTACTTTTCTGTTTCTTAATAAAGCGCTCCGCTTTTGACGAAAGTGTTGAATTTTCAAATTCAATGAGCTTTACTAATTCCCAAGGCTTTCCGCGTTTCGTCCAAATCTGATTTAATGCTGAATTATGATATCTCAATCTCCCCTCTGGATTCTCTGTTTTACCAACGTAATACTTATCAATGCTTTTCGAATATAATATATAAACGTAGTTGGGCATAAATCAAAAAAATACAGAACCCTATAAACAAAAAGAGCCGCACATAATGTGCAGCTCTGTTGCTCCTCCTCTTGGGCTCGAACCAAGGACCCTCTGATTAACAGTCAGTTGATACCTTCTTTTCAATCATTTTCAATTAATTTCATTTAACTGAGGACTAACATAAAGCAGTATATTTCATTTCCAGACACCTCTATTTATTTTCATTATTTTCTTAATTTGTTGCAGTATTGTTGCAGTATTGTTGCAGCTTAAATCTTTTAATAAAATGCCAAAATTTAAAACCTACAAAGTTTATTGCAATACTATTTACATCTTAGAATCACTTGAAGGAGAAACCAAAACAGGTCTATGGCTTTATGATGACCTAAGACCTATAACTATTAAAGATGATTCATTTAAAATCAAATATCTTCCATTTGATTCGTTAGAACTATTTTTCAAAGAATTAGAACAGATAGAGATTGATTCAAAGTTCAGTAAAATACTACCAATAATCCATATTGAAGCTCATGGCAATGAAGATGGATTTGTTGTCGCTCAAACTAAACAATTGATTTCTTGGAGAGAATTAAACCTAGCACTTTCAAAGATTAACTATAATACAAGAAATAACCTCGTTTTAAGTCTTGGAGTTTGCAAAGGATACTCAATTAATCTAGATATGTCAAAATTTTTCTATGAAGGCAAACATTGCCCATATATGGTTAATATTAGTCCAAATAGCAATATTTCAAGCGGAGAAATCACTGATAGCTTCAGCGCACTATACCATTCATTATTAGATAAAAGAGATTTTTTTTCAGCAATGAAAAAAATGAAAGAGGCTACAAGTTTAAATTTCATCTCTACAGCAAATTATTTTGCGTCAATTATTATTTCGAAAATAAAAAAGTATCCTGACAGCCATGGATATTCAAAAAGATCTGAATCAGATTTAAAATACCTATATCAAAAAAGAAAAGAACTACTTCCTAATGAGTCATTTGAAAAAAATTTAGCTGCCTTTGAAGATTATAAGATTGAATTTAGGCAAAAGCTATTAAAGAAATTATGGAATACTTTTTTAATGATAGAAGAGTTTGAAGAAAACAAAGAGAGATTTGATGAATTTGAAAAACAATGGGAGTCATAATAAGCAATTAACAATCATTTTTAAGATATATGTAACAGTGTAAAATATGTAAAACCTGTAATTTAGGTTTGTTTTAGACTTGATTTTATCTTTCTAATTTCTGCGACCTTTGCCCTCTCTCTCTCATAAAAACTAGTTGAATAAACTGATACTACAGCTTTGTTAGACAAAGCCAACCTCAACTCAACCAAAATATTATCCCCATATTTAAAATGCTTTGTTGTTCTTTGAAAAGCATATTCACTAAAGCTCATTCCTTCAGGAAATCTTTTGTTAAAAGCTGATAATATAGCATCGTATTTATCATCATTAAAAATAAACTTGTAACAAGTTAAGACATCAGCATTAAATATCATTTTTATTTTCCCTTCATATTGGTCTTTAAAAATTGATATCAAACCATCACTAGTTTTAAGCCAATAACAATCACAAAAGTCAGCAATTGTTCTATCATAATTGTTATCAGACAATTCCAATTTAAATTCATAGTTTTCAATTGAATTCCCAATCATCAAGCTTTTATTTAACTCAAACAATAAATCTCCCTTGGAATCTTCTAGTTCAATTTTATCATTTCTCTTTTTGTCCTTTTTAGAAGATAACCAAGCAGCAATTAAAATAATTAGTAGTACTAAATAATTGTAATCATGAATAAACTCTCCAATGGCTTTTGACACTTTACCAATCAATAGCATACTTGCAATGAAAAGGATTAAAGGAAACCAAATTGTTCTAATTGAGTGCTTGTATTTATCCATGACTGCGGATTAGCACTAGTAAAAAATAAATGAATTCGGCTCTCCTCCTATTTCAAAAGATTCAAACAACATAGCTGCTCCTTTTTGAACCTTTTCCAATTCATCACTAACAAAACGAAATATAACTTGTCTTTCAGGGTCATATACTCTAATTGTTATGAAGTAATGCATTTTATTATCTATTATACCTTCTAACCTGTAGAAGTTGAATAATCTCCCACATAGTAAACCATAAGATGTCTCTCCTCGCCCTTCAGTCTTCTTCCTTACTAAATCCATGAGAGTCACTGAGGTCGTGGGTGAACCATACTTTTCATAAACATTATCTAGGGTGAAAACTAAATTTGTATTCCCATTTACAAATTTTCTTGCAGACTCTCCAAATTCTACTTCTTTTTCATAATCGAACTTGAATTTAATATCATCTTGAACAATTGTTTGAGCAAATGAGTAAATCGGTAATAATAAAATTAAAATTAAATGTTTCATATGGCAATGTAGTTTAGGGTTAATGGTTATCATAAATGATAACCATTGAATTATCAAATATGATAACTTTTGTTTAATTATCAAACAATAATGATCTTAGACAAGGAAAAAATTCAAAAGGAAGTTGGAAAGAGAGTCAAATCATTAAGAGAATCAAAAAACATCTCTCAAGTTGAATTGGCTGACTTATGTGGATTTGAAAAGTCAAATATGGCTAGACTTGAATCAGGTGGAACTAACCCAACACTCTTCACATTAACTAAGATTGCTTATCACTTAAATGTCTCAATTTGTGATATTATCAAATAACATTTCACAATGTTTGGAAATACATAAAAGGCTATTAATACTTATTAGAATCTAATTTAATAGTTCATAAATTATTAAGAAAGGTGTCCGTGAAGGTAAGCCTGCGTGTTAATTAAATTAAACCTTCATCAGCAAAACTTAAATAACCATCCTTGGTAATAATTAAATGATCTAACACAGAAACATCTAATAATTTTCCTGCTTCTTTTAACTTTTTAGTTAATTCTAGGTCAGCATTACTTGGCTTTAGGTTTCCACTTGGATGATTATGAGCTATAATAATAGAACTTGAATTGCATTTTAATGCCACAGAAAACAACAACTTGGTATCTACAATTGTACCTGAAGTACCACCTTTAGATAATGAATATATCCCAAGTATATTATTTGCTCTATTCAATAACATGACCTTAAACTCCTCTTGCAATTCAATAATACCCTTATCCCAATTCTCCTTAAAAAGACTGTAACAATCCTTACTTGCTCCAATTTTAATTTTCCTGTTTATACTATTAGTATAAGTTACCTTTATTTCAGCTAATTCCATAGTAAAGTTTTAAAGAAAGCCTACCAAGATTTTCTCTAGGTAGGCTTAAAAGTTTGTATGATAAATTAATGAACTCCATTCTTAGAAAATGATTCTATCTGAGCCTTAATATGGCTAGGAGTATCATCTAGTTCCTTTTCTTCTTTTGTTTGAAAGACATATCTATGAGATAACTCAATTGTCTCTCCTGTCTCCTTAATTTCATATTCATAAGGCTCACAGCTTTGCTTCTTAATATAACCATCAAGTTGTGAACCAATTAATGCTTTACAAGTTAGTGCATCAAATGTGGTTGGAATAGAAACCTTCCTCACTGTAGCATAGTAATTACCTGTCTGTTGAGACTTAATTAATTCAACATCTCCTTGTACTTCAAGGGTGCAGAATTGTTTACCACCTTCTGTGGTTCTTTCTGTGAAATTTACAATTGTTACCATTTCTTTTGTTTTTAATTTTTAAGTAAAATGATTCACCCTCTTTTAGTTTTTACAATGAAGAAACATATCAGCTATCACCTTGAAATATGTCGACCTAAAAAAATAAAAAATATATAATTAGAGGGGGGGAGCTTTTCCCCAAGAATGAGTGGGGGTCTTTCAGCTAAGGTGGTTTGCGTATAAATTTTCTCTATAGAAAATTTATTTTGAAAATATTCCGTAGTTTAACTTTTTAATAAGTTTAGCTAGAAAAATATATGGAAAACCCATCAGAAAGAATAATTAAATTAATAGAAGAATGTAAAGATGTTGAAGATTTTCATGAAAATTCAATAGAAAAATCTTTGTCTTCTTTTGATGAATGGTTCGAAGACTTCAGAAATGGAGGAACAGATTATCAGCCAAACCTTCAGGGAATGATAACTAACAATCTTACCGAAGAGGAAGCATATTTTATACTAGCATACACAGGAGGAGCATCTTCTTGGATAAATTCAGAATTAAGACTTGGAGAAATTGCTAACAGTCCTTGCAAGCAATCTTACATTAATCTACTAGACAAATCATTAGAAAAAGTATCCCAATTCCAAAATGGAATTGTATATAGAATGGATACGCCTCATTCAGAAAAAGACAAAGTCTTGAATTGGTTTGGCAACAAAATAGGAAGCACCATAAACATACCTTACTTCTTATCTACTGCTAAGGAAGATTATAAAAGCTCACCAATAGTTTGGGAAATAAGAACTCTTAAACAATACTCATGTGCAAAAGACATTTCAAATCTTACAAACAATGAATATGAATTAGAAGTGCTATTCTCAAGAGATTCAAGGTTTAAAATTACAAGAGTGGATAAAAGTTCTAGCCTAGTTTATCTTACTGAAGTATCTCAAGATTCTAAACCTGATTATAATTTAGTTGGCAGATATTTTGAAAACCTATAAATTTATTATTGTTCTATTAAATTATAATAGTCTAAGAATATATGGATCACTTCTAATTCAGTGTTATCGACTCTTTTAATTCTTGAATTAAATATTTCTACTCCGTTGTGATTATCCAAATCATCTTTTATTAAGATCAATTCCCTAATAACATTGCTGTTATATTTTTTATTGAGGATTAAATTAAGCTTGGAAACTAAATCATCTATACATTCAACATGTGACTCTTTCTCTGCTTCCATGAAACCCACTATTGCAGCTGTTGCTGAATTAACTTCAGGATAGTACTTTCTATCAATAAATCGTTTCACTCCTTCATCAATGTAATAGTTCTTTTTCGATGCTGATTTATTTATTCTTTTGAATTCTACTGCTAAATAATTTCCCGAAATAGAATATCCACTAGTAGGAAATAGTACCTTTAAATCTAAACTACCAATTGTTATATTATTAACAATTTCATCTACCCCTGGAACAAAATGCAAGTACTTCAACTCAGAAAATTTTTCTTGATGCTTTTGAACATAACACCTAACTAAATCATTTCTTAAATAATCTTCCAATTCTAGTTTCGTATTTTTTCCTTTCTTACCTTTTAATTCAGTATGTTGTAGCAACAATTCCGATCTGGAATATTTCTTAATTGACTTTTCTAATGCCATTTGACTATATGAATAGCTTAATAAATTAAGAATTCCTTTTAGGTAAAATGGCTCCTTTGATGGGCTATAGTTTAAGGCATTCATCTTAGCTTATTGTGTTTTAGTTCTGCAGCCGCAATTGCTTCAATAAATTCTATCAAATCACTATAAGCAACAGCTTGATGCCAATTCTTATATTCATTTGGTTTAATTATGTAAAATGAATTTTCATTAAACCCCCTCACATCTTGCCTTATGAATAACTCTGAGCTAACTTTTGAATATCCTAATTCCCCTATTTTAGAAATAGTATCAGACAAAGAGGAGTTATAATTGATCTTCAGTCTTTCTTCTCTAAATTTAGATACAAGAAAGTTTATTGCAATAAAATCAGATTCTAGATATACATCAACATTGAAACTTGTTTGATTCTCTTTAGAATCAAACCTAATTGAAAAATGATCAATAAAAATTTGACAATAATCTTTTAATACACTTATATTGCTTACCCTAAGCTCTTTAAAGACATAATGTTCATTTTGTCGATTAGCTCTCTTGTATATTGGTAAACTAACATTAAGTGCATAATCAATTAAACTTTGCTCAACTTCATTAAGCCTGAAAAGACTAAATATTTTTTGATCTAATTCCTTTTTAAGAGTTTGAATACGAAGTTCAATCTGTAAGTCTGCACTCTTACACTCTTCATGTAGTTGCCTAGATAATTTGATGAGTTCCTCATCAATGGCAAATGGTTTCGAAAGAAACTCAACAAAATTAAACCGATTCCTATCCTTACCAAAAGAAGAACTTGTCATAAAAAGTAAGTAAGTAAAAAGCGAAGAGTTAAATATTGCACAAACACCAAACAAAAAAGATTCCACCTCTTCACTTATATCTCCACTATTTGTTGATATTGCAGCAACCGTAGAGGAAAAGATTACAGTCTCATCTGAGAAAGCACTTGTGGTTTTATGATTAATTTCATTATCTAACCCTTTCTTAATCAAAAGCTTTTTGCCTCTAAAAACTCTATCATCAGGTAATTGAGCAACTTTATAATCATCTTTAATTTTTTGCTCCCTTAACAATTGATCTAACTTTTCCTTAAAAGTGATAGAAGGTCTAATTAGATACTGTTGTAAATCTTTGTTAGAGTCCAATTCAAGATACTTATAACCCCATAAACGTTCAGTGTTCTTCTTATTATTTAATTTTACACCTGAATCTACAGCTTTGAAACCTCCTCTATAAACGAGTTTTTTCTCTTCAAATTCTTCGGTTATACTTTTAAATTCTATACCTAACCTTTTTACTAATTGATAGTCTAAGTAGTTCCCATAAAGAATAATCTTCCAAAGTTCATCATCAATTAGTAATTGATTTTGACTTATTCTTTTAATATCTCTTTTCTCTATTACAATAGTCTTAAAGCTATTGTAATACTTGTTAGCTCTTGCGCTTATATGCTCAATATCATGAAACTGTATACCTTCTAAGCTAGATTTCTCATATAATAATATTGCTGCAGGCTGCCTTGCATTTTCAAATAAATGATTCCCTCCTGCCACTTTATTATTTACGCCTGTTAAGTCAAAACATTGATTCACTTTAAAAGTTGAAAGAAAATATTTCCTCCATTGCTTTGCACTTTTATCTGAATTATAAAGATTCTTGCTTGTAACTATAAAACAGAACTTTGTTTTTTGATTTAGTCCAACAAAATCAGAAACTCTTACCATAAATGCTTGAGAAATTTCTTTATTTCCAATTGTTAAAACCTCGGGTAATTCTAATAATGCTTCTTCAATTTTTCTATCTAAAACATAGGCTTTATAATTAGAGCTAGAAACGTGACCCCAAGGAGGATTCCCAATAATAAAATCTAATTTTACTTTATCAGAAAAAAGAGTATTAAAATAATGTTTCTTGTTAAAAAAGTCAGCATCCTTTCCCCCAAATAGATTAGATTCTTTTATGGACTTAAATTCAAAAGACTCTATCTCACGTGGATGCCTTTTGTAATCCAACAATGTTAGGTATAATGAAAATGTGGTTACCTCAATAGCATTTAAATCAATATCAATCCCAAATATATTCTCTGATAATAATTGCCATAATCTCCCATTAGGAATTTCTACTGAGTCCTCACCTGAATGATTTATTTGAATCTCCTTTTCAATGAGCTGTCTCAATGTTTCAACTAGAAAAATTCCTGAACCACATGAAGGATCTAAAACCCTACAATTAGAACCCTCGGCTTTCTCAAGATGTGGGTTGACTGTTTGACTCAAAACATAATCTACTAGAAATGGGGGTGTATAGTATGCCTTTACTTGTTTTTGTTTTGATAACTTAATTACATTATTTTCATTCTTGGCGTGATTAGCACTTCCAAGGAAACTCTCATAAATATTACTTATTAATTCAACAGGGATAATTTCAAAATCATAAATATTAAATAATGAAGGTTGAACAGAGTAACCTCTTACTTCACTCCCTGTAAAAAATTTAGAGCAGTTGAAAAGGTGATATAAAACTTCAAGATTTCTTGAACCAACAATACTTTTTTCATACTGAGAAATCCCCTCTTCTTCAACAACTAAAGGAAATAAATCGCCTTTGAATTTTTGAGAAATATATTCAAACAATTTATAAGCCTCATTATGGTCAAGCAAAATTTCATTTAATACTTCCCTTCTTCTTTCTTTCTCCTCTGAATTTCCCGAAATAAACTCATCTTTAATAGCAAGTGGTTTATAGTCGCTAAATGAAACATTCCTATCTATTAAATAGCGAATAAAAATTAACCTTCCTATCAATCTATTTGCTACCTCAGGTGGTAAGTTTCCTTCAGGGAAGTTGTCTTCTTTTGCTACAAGTATCCTCCTTGCATCAGTAATGTTACTGAGCAAATGGTAGTCAACTGTCTTGCTCCTTTTAAAATACTCCTCAAAAATAATTCCCCAACCTTTACCTGTCCTTAAGCTTCTAACCGAAAGTAAATCAATATCTACATTTATTTTCGATAACAACTCATTCCCGCTAGAATTAGTAAAGTCAAACCCGTGAAAAATATCTATCGAATTTGTTGAATTATTACTTATTACTACAATAGGAGCTCTACTCAAGTTAAATGAATGTCTAGCTATTATAGAATAATCTGATTGAGATGGATTATCGTAGAAGAGTATTATTGGGTTGTTGATTGGAGAAATATGATCTTCTATATCTATTCCATTATCAATATTGAATATAGCATATGGCTTAATTACATCTGCCAGTATTCTACTTATTCGAAATGGAAAGTTCTTTAAAATTAGTTCTTTATCAGAACTTGTAATATAAAGCCCATTATCCCGTGTATATCCTAATTTATTGAATAACTGACTAAGCAAACCTACCATTTATAAAAGCTATTGAATTAATTTGAGGCGAACTGAAATTTAATTCCATTTTCAAATTATAACTTTTAAATGTACAACGTTAACTTAAATAATTTAGAGTTTTTTTCAACTTTTATATTTTTATAAATTCTAGAGTACACAAGCATTAATAATTCAACTCATTATACTCTAGAATTAATTATAAGTGATTAACAATAGATTCATTGTTTTAGCTCTCAACAACCTTTCTTTGATTTGTAAATTCTTTTTCTAAAACATCTGACCAGCCTCCATAATTTTCATATAAGCTTTTTAACTCCCCTATAGAATTAGCTTTGTTTATAGATTCCTTTATTTTTTCTAGGTCTAAGTTAACTTCACACCAATCCAAAATAAGATTGCCTGTTTTATCTTTGATCTTAAACTCAGAATTCCCTTCAAATAGTCCTGTTCTATCCTTAGAGCATTTTGCGAAATGCTTCATATCTAAATCAAAAACTATAGTAAATTCATAATCTATTCCATCCCTTTGAATAGCCTTTAATCCAACTTTCTCAGGAATATACTTCCCTTCTATTTGGTTTAAAACATAAGCCTGCTTCTTCCTTATGGTCACTATTATATGACAATTACTTTGTAAAAGCTTCTCAACAAAATCTCTTTGCCTTGGAGTAACCTTTCCCCAATTGGCAAAACTATTTCCACTTAATTTTGAATGAAACTCTAGCAACTCCTCCCAAGCATGAGAAATTGAATCAATCACAATTACACCCATATTCTCTCTTTCACACACCTCAATAGCCTCTATATAGCTTTCAGGAGTATAAGGTGGTGAAAGTGTAATAACATTATAGCATCCTAAGTGAGAATAAAGGTTTGAACTCCCATTCTCAGTGTCAATAATAGCCACCTTTGATAATTGATTTCCTGAAAGACCTTTGGCTAGTAATATACTTGAGTAGGTTTTTCCTGAACCACTAGGACCTTGCAAAGCCATTTTAATCTTTGCACTCTTCCTTTCTGTTTTTTTTAATTCCATAATTCTATTATTAATCTATTAATATTAATTCTTAAACGTTAAAGGGTTAAAATGAAAAAGGCTAGCTCTTTTTAGAACTAGCCTTTAATCTTGGAGAATGCTTTTTTTTAAATATCTAGTAACTTCCTACTAGTAGTATCTAAATCAGAAGAATCAAACTCCTTTAAATATGAGTTCGTAATTTCTATACTAGAGTGCCCCATCAACTCTGAGATCTTATCAGTACTTGCACCTTCAAATTTTAAAAGTGTAGCATAACTATGCCTAGCAATGTAGGAGGTAATGGGTTTATCAATATTTAGTCTCTCTCCTATCAATTTTAACTTCTTGTTATACCTGCTTAATACTTTGTGCTTCCTATTAGCAATTTGAGTAGGACTCATGCCCTCTTTTAATAAGATTGGGAAAACATACCCTGTTGACCTATTTTGCTTTCTATAGTAGTCCAAAATGACTCTCATAGGCTCAACAATTTCAATTGAGAATTGAACTTTTGTTTTTGATCTTACATAAGTAATCCTATCATTTGAAACATCTGACCATCTTAGTAGCATCATATCCATAAAGTTCATTCCTCTAGCATAAATAGAAAACATAAAATAATTATGAGCTTCAATCAATGGGTTATTTGCATCCAAATCCACATGTTTAAACCTATAAAACTCGTCTTTTGATAGAGCTTTCTTCTGCTTTTTAGATTTGAATTTTGAAGCCTTAAAACTATTAAATGGATATAAACTTGGATTTACAATCTTCCTATCTATTGCCTTGTTAAAAATCGCTCTAATCTCCCTCATCTTAAACCCTATACCTCCATTACTATTCCCTCTACTTCTTAAATACGATTCATATTTTTCAAGGAATGTGTGATTTAAATTTTTAAAGGTCAAACTCTTACCTACAAAACTAATAAGAGAGTCTCTAGTATCAGAGTAAGCTTTAGCATTTCCAATTCTATTTGCCTGAATCATCTCTTCTATCAATTCATTAACAAATTCAACTACACTATAATTATCATTGCATTCAACTCCCCTAAATCTATTTTCAAATTGACTTAAGTTAAAGTCATCATTATCTAATTCAAACTCTCTAATTATCTTATTTGCTTCATTTAGTTTGTGTATTAGATAATCATTGTCGCTTTTATAATTTTTGTGTTTTCTACTTAGTTTCCCATTTTCAAAATGACTAGACTCACAAGAAATCCCCAAACTTATTAATTTCCTTTTCCTGTCTTTTATTACCCTTAGATAGATCCTATGTTTACCATCTAGGAGGGGTTTATTTTCGATTATTATTTTTATTGTTATCATTTTTTTTTAGATTAAAAAAGGGGGCAAAATCAATTACCCCCTTAATAGTTGTACTGCAAGTTTTGCAGCTTTTACATACTTACATTATCAGTTTTCAAATAACTTCCCTTTTTTAATCTCTTAATTAGCCCCCTATTGACCCACTGAGATAATTTATCATCAATTGTTCTTTTAGGTACGTTATAAATAACACCTGCTTCAATAGCTTCAGCCCTATTAAAACTTGTATTAAGAGAGTCAAGAACTTGCTTATCAACAATATTTAATAAATTACAAGACAACTCATTATAAACAATAAGAGAGTGCTTTAACAAAACCTCTGTAATTCTTATAGCATTATTAAAATCATCATCTGAACAAATAAGCTCAGACACATTTTCTATCCCTTCATGATTTCTAATGGTTGTTAGTATCATTGATATACGAAATGCTATTAAACCATGTCGATTCAAATTAGATAAAAAGCTAGGATTGAATCCGTTTACAATTTGCTCATAAGATTCCCCAAACTTTTCTAAGAATCTACTTTTCTGATTTTCACTAAGACTATATTTAATCACAGATGACAAGCCTAATAACCTAAAATAAATCCCTTTAACCAAAGAACCCATTTCAACAAATTGTCTATTTACTCCCATATGTTGATCTTGAAAAACATTCTTAAAACTAGTGTATTCATCAAAACTGTAAATAATGAACCTAGAATATAATCCATTCTCAGTAGATTTTAAAAGTGGTTGAACTTGTCCTCTTGTTCCACTTAATAAAATGGAAAGTTTAGGTTCAAAAATTTCAAAATAAGCTTTGTCCATTTTCCTTGTGATAGAAATGGTTTCATGATGAAATACTTTCCTCAAAACATCTGAATAATTACTCCAATCATTTGCAAACATTGAACTAAGTGTATCAGCTTCAGACTCCATAATTAATAATCCATCATCAGCTGTGTCCAAATAAGAATATACCTCAGCACTACTAGAATTAGCAGGTAATACTTTTAGATTAAAACTAGGGCATTCAATAGTTTCTCCCTTCTTCTTTTCCTGTTTGGAACACTCTTGATAAGCATTAAAACTTTGCTTATAAACCTCATTGTGAAGTTCCTGAATAATCAACCTAGAGTAATTCATTACACCTTTACCTGATGCAGGTGGAGCTACTATTAATACATACAAGTGAGGAGAAACCTCCTTCCCATCATATACTCCTTTAATATTTGGAAAGCAATTACTGAGCACTCCAAGGATGGAAAGTAATACGATATCCTTCTGTCTACCTTCAAAGTTATCTGATAGCTTTTTTATTTCTGTAGGTAAGATTGTATAGACTCCCTCATCAAAAATTTCTGTTTCAATCATTTTTTCTAATTTTTAAATTTTTATCTAAAAACTCTTTACTATGAACAGGATTCTTTTCCATCCACTCATTTAATACACTTTTCTTAAAGTATATTTTACCCCCATTAGGTTTACTAAAACTTAATTCATTCTTTGAAGTCAGTTTATATAAAAACGACTTACTAACATCAAGATAAATACGTGCTTCTTCAAAGCTCAACACATCTTTTTGTGATACATTAATTGCCTGTTTTAATAGGCTTTCCAATTCTGAATTTTCCATTATTTGAAAAATTTAATTATTAATTTCAAAAACTCAATTCAACTGTATCTATAGCTACAATTGAGTTGTAAAATTATTTTATCAGAAATAAAAAAGGGTAAGATTGGTAAGAGAGGAGTAAGAATATTAGTAAGGTTCTTCTTACCTAAAGAAATTAAAGAATATCCTCTAATCCAATAAGAGAAGAAGAAGTAGGTTTGTTATTAATCTTGGATTTTACCCCGTAAAAGTGACTTGTTGTAAAAAAATTTCCTTTAGAATTTTTAAATCTTTGCGACTTCACTATTCTAGAAGACCCAAATTCTTCAAAAAGATTGTGGACATTAAGTAGAAACTCGATTGCAATTTTACTTTCTGTAACAAATTGAATGGATTTTTTAGTTTTTAATGAAGCAAATACCTCAACAAAATCCTCAACAGTAGTGCTTTCATGCAAAATAGAATTCTCCATGCAAAAATCATAGATTCCTACAAGTTTGGAATGTTTAACACCCTCCTTAATACGAAAGTATCCTGAACTATTTGTACTATATATCTTAGTGTGATAATTACTTTCATACCATTTAAGTAGATTCTGAAATTGAATTTCAAACCCATTATACTTATTGTGAATAGATTCACTACTTATTTTTGTAAACTCATACTTTCTGTCCAATTCTTTATAAAAAGTATATTGCTCACTAGATGAAGAGTTAACTAGAACATCTGTTATAGAATTTCTTATTGTTCGAAACCTGGCTTTAAGTGATTTTTTGAGAAAATCTTTGAAATAAACAGTAATTACTTTTCCCTCTTGAGAATCATAATAGTCTATCTCCCCACCTATTAGATAATCTGAAATTCTTAATGCATGCTCATCAGGGTAAAGATGAAAGTTTAAAAATTCATTGAATAAGGTTTCATGCAACTCATCATCGAAGAACAAGTCATCCAACCTTGATAAAATTTCAGCTTTAGAAACCATTTGGATAAAACTATATAAAATGTTGCAGTATTGTTGCAGTGAGGGTAAAAAAGTATAGAAACAAAAAGAGCCACACCTTAGTGCAGCTCTGTTGCTCCTCCTCTTGGGTTCGAACCAAGGACCCTCTGATTAACAGTCAGATGCTCTAACCAGCTGAGCTAAGGAGGAATTTATTTTTTAATTTACCGAAGTAAATTCTGGATTCAAAATTATCAAAAATGAATAAATAACCGCTGTTATTTAAATTTTATTTCAATCTTTCTTTCGATTGGGGCTGCAAATTTATATAAAGTTTTCAATTAAACAATATATTTGCAAAAAAATACAAAAAAAATAATTCATGAGTTTATTAGCTATTGGAACCGTTGCATTTGATGCAATTGAAACCCCTTTCGGGAAAACAGATAAAATCCTTGGTGGTGCTGCCACTTATATCGGCCTAGCAGCCACAAGGTTTGTTAAAAATGTAAACGTGGTTTCTGTAGTGGGTGGAGACTTCCCTGAATCGTATTTGACTATGATGCAAAATAGAGGAATCAATACAGATGGAATTGAGATTAAAAAAGACGAAAAAACGTTCTTTTGGTCTGGTCGTTATCACAATGACATGAATACAAGAGATACTTTAGACACTCAGCTAAATGTTTTGGAATCATTTAAGCCGATTGTTCCAGAATCATACAAAGACTGTGAATTTTTGATGTTAGGAAATCTTGATCCTGAAATTCAGAAGCAAGTTATTGAAAGCCTTCCAAACCGTCCCAAACTAATTGTTGCAGATACAATGAACTTCTGGATGGACATAAAGTTGGAGGCCTTAAAAGAAACCATCAAATTAGTGGATGTATTGTCCATTAACGATGAGGAAGCAAGACAATTATCTGGTGAGTATTCTCTAGTAAGGGCTGCTCAAAAGATAATGGCAATGGGCCCAAAATACTTAATCATCAAGAAAGGAGAGCACGGAGCATTATTATTTAACCAAAATGAAGTGTTTTTTGCCCCAGCATTACCATTAGAGGAAGTATTTGACCCAACTGGAGCAGGAGATACTTTTGCTGGTGGTTTTATCGGATACCTTGCACAGTCAAAAGACATCTCATTTAGCAATATGAAAAGAGCTATTATCTTTGGTAGCGCATTAGCTTCATTTACTGTAGAAAAGTTTGGAACAGAAAGAATAGAGAGCTTAACAGAAGAAGAAATAGACGTTAGAGTCAAGCAATTTGTAGATCTAGTTCAATTTGACATCGAGTTAGAAAATAGCTTGTAAGCCTATCCAACTTTTTTAAAAGCCCCTTTTTGGTCATTATACCCAAAAGGGGCTTTTGATATCCCATCTATTTCAATGATTAATTGATAGTAGTTTTTCAAGATAATATTTTTAAACTCTCTAATTATAATTATCTTTGAATACGTCCTCAACATAAAATCAAACAAATATGAGTAACTCTATTTACAAAGTACTAGTCCCAACTGACTTTACAGATGTTGCAAAAACAGCAATTAATCATGCTGCGATGGTAGCAAAAAGTTTTGATGGAGAAGTCCATCTATTACACGTAGTTAGCAGTGACAAAGCGTTATCTGCAGCAAAGGATAAATTGGACGCATGGTGCCAAGAAGCCTACGCAGACTATGGTGTGACAACAAAATATGTTGTAAAAAAGGGTAGCATCTTTGAAGATATTGGTCAAGTTGCAGAAGAAATTGGAGCCATGTTGATTATTATGGGAACTCATGGAGTAAAGGGTCTACAGCATATTACAGGAAGTCATGCATTAAAAGTGATTAACAATTCGAAGGTGCCATTTGTTATTGTTCAACGAAAAACAGCAAAAGGCCTTTACAAACAAATAGTATTGCCTATTCGATTTGCGCAAGAGACAAAACAAAAACTATCTATTACCACAAGTATTGCCAAACACTTTGGTAGTACCGTTCATATTTTCGCTTCCAATGAATCTGATGAATTCTTGAGAACCAAAGTAAATAGAGAACTAACTTTTGCCAAACACTACTTGGATGAAAGAAAGATTCCATATGTAGTAGAAGTTGCTCCATCTACAACAAACTACTTACAACAAGTCATTTCATACTCTAAAGAAGTTGATGCAGATATTATTGCTATTGTAAATAGTAAGGAAGGAGGTATTCTGCCTGACTTATTTAAAGGTGGAGGCGAGCAAGAAGTAATAGGAAACAAGGAAGAAATTCCGGTGATTATAATGAACCCAACTCAAGAATTTGTTCCTGAATCATTTGGATAAAAGAAATACACCTTCATAAAAAAGCCGCTTGAAGTTAATTTCAAGCGGCTTTTTTTGTTCAAATCAATATGTATTCTATTCTACAGTAACACTCTTTGCCAAATTACGAGGTTGATCTACATTGCAACCTCTCATAACTGCAATATGATACGATAAAAGTTGTAAAGGTATAACTGTAATCAATGGATCAAAGAAGTCGTCTACATCAGGAATTTCTATCACATGATCGGCAATTTCTTTAACAGCAGTATCTCCTTCAGTTACCACTGCTATAATCTTCCCATTTCTAGCTTTCACTTCTTGAATGTTACTGACAACCTTTTCGTAAGAGTTCTTTTTGGTTGCAATAGCCACTACAGGCATATCTGCATCAATCAATGCAATTGGGCCATGCTTCATTTCTGCTGCAGGATACCCCTCAGCATGGATATAAGAAATCTCTTTTAACTTTAATGCCCCTTCTAATGCCACAGGGAAGTTAATACCTCTACCAAGGTATAAAAAGTTCTTTGCATCTTTGTAGATATCTGAAATGTATTCTACAGCTACGTTCGTTTCTAATACCTTTTCTACAATATTTGGAATATTATTCAACTCTAAAGCTAACTCTCTATATCTACTTTCACTGATTGACCCTTTTTTCTTAGCTAAAGTTAAAGCCATCAATGCTAGAATAGTAACTTGGGCAGTAAAAGCTTTAGTTGATGCCACGCCAATTTCAGGTCCTGCATGGGTATATGAACCTGCGTCAGTTGCGCGTGCAATTGAGGATCCTACCACATTACAAATTCCATAAATTAAAGCTCCCTTTTCCTTGGCGATTTCTAATGCAGCTAGTGTATCGGCAGTTTCACCTGACTGCGAAATAGCAATTACAATATCATCTGAATTAATAATAGGATTTCTATATCTAAACTCAGAGGCATATTCTACTTCAACAGGGATTCTTGCCAATGACTCAATCATATACTCTCCTACTAAACCTGCGTGCCAGGAAGTACCACAAGCTACAAATATGATGCGTTTAGCATTCATAAATTTATGCTCGTACTCCTCAATACCCCCCATTACCACTTCACCATTCACAGTATTTAACCTGCCAAGCATGCTGTTCCTAATAGAAGTAGGTTGTTCATATATCTCTTTTAACATAAAATGCTCATATCCACCCTTTTCAATGGCTTCAATTTTCATTTCCAACTCAATTGTATTAGCTGTTTTTTGTTGGTTTTTAATATTTGTCAGTTGAATTTTTTCACCCTTTGTTAATACAGCGATATCTTCATCTTCTAAATACAATACATTTTTTGTATATTCTATAATCGGTGTAGCATCGGAAGCAACATAAAATTCACCCTCTCCAACTCCAATTACTAAGGGACTACTCTTTTTAGCAACAATTAGTGTATCAGGATCTTCTTTTGATAAAATTACAATTGCATAGGCTCCAATTACTTCCTTTAATGCTAATTGAACAGCGGTTAAAAGTGAACATTTTTCAATCTTCTTCACTTCCTCAATCAAATGAATCAAAACTTCCGTATCTGTCTCACTTGAAAACTGATGTCCTCTATTAATTAATTCCTTTTTTAATGAATCATAGTTCTCAATAATCCCATTATGAATTAACGCCAAATTACTATCTCCTGAAGTATGAGGATGCGCATTTACATCATTTGGAGCGCCATGGGTTGCCCAACGAGTATGCCCAATTCCAATAGTAGAAGCAGTTTCCTTTCCCTCAGCATGCTTCTCTAATTCAGATACTTTACCTTGCTTTTTATATAAATTGATTCTAGTGCCTAATAGTGCTACTCCAGCACTATCATACCCTCTATATTCTAATCTTTTAAGTCCTTTTATTAATATTGGATAAGCCTCTCTCTCTCCAACATAAGCAACGATTCCACACATATACTTTGTTTTATTCTGTTGTTGAATAAGTCAAATTTAACTTAATTCCTTCTAAATTATTCGTTTGATTTTTTATAATTACTCTTCCTGCAGAAACCGACGTTCCAGAAACAAGCAAGTATAAACCATAATCTGCTCTATTTTTATTGACAACATTGTGAATATGTCTTGTTATATTAAACTTATAGTCTTTGGTTGATTCGTCATAAACTCCTCCATAATACGCCTCACTTACAAAGAAATCAGGCAAAAACACCCCCCCTGAACCAGATGAATCTGCTGCAATCAAAATCATTTTTGAAGGATACCCATATTGATTAATAGTACTTTGAACAGCAGGAATTACAATCTCTGCTTGATTAATGATTGGCCTTTCTAAAACTTCCGTGAGATTCTTAACAAAAGGTATCTTTATTAATGTTTTTACTCCTGCCATTGCTTGAGAATAAGTTACACTGCCATCATTTGAGGAGCCATCTAATACTGATTGAACTACACTTCCTGAATAGTTATGCTCAAACTTAGTAAATCTTTGATCATCGGTAGCTATAGCCCACCTTTCTATTTTAGAAACTGGACTTCCTGAAGAAAAATCTGAATAATATACATATAGACCAGACACTACTGAAGTAGGTTCAAAATAAGTAATAGCTCCTCGAGTGGTGTTATTATTATTTAACGAGGTAACCTTTACATGAATACCTTTAAAGAAAGCTTTAAAGTTCTCCTGACTAGTAAACGTGGATTGCCCTGATTCATTTAAAAACCGTTGCCCAATGCTATTATCAACCCTAATCCGTAGTAAAGGTGGAAAAGCTTGTCCTGATATATATGTACTATCTTGCGTTGGAGTAAAAGTTGTATTACCAATCGGTGAGCTAGAAAACGCAATTGAATCATTGGAGTAATAACTCCCGTCATCATTCATATCTTCTGTAAGTTCAAAAAGTTCGATATTTTGAGCGTCCTGAGTTCCATAATACTGGGAATACTTAAGTGCAAAAACTACAGAGTCAACTCTGAGAACAGATGGGGCTCCAAAATTTAAGTTGGTACCTACCATTGAAAGTCGTGAAAAAAAAGAGGATTTCACTTCTCCAAATACAGAGTCATGATAAATCCCAATAAGAGATCGGGTTGTTTTACTAGTTAAAATAGAGTCATCTTTAACTGTGAAGGATTTTATGGTATTGGTGTCATGAAAATAAACGCTCGCGTTATTTTCTTCAAATTCAGGCGTTAGTTCTCCTTCTTTCTTGCAAGAGTTTACAATTAGTCCTAAAAAAAAGAGAGCGGAAAGTAAATGTACTTTCCGCATGTTATCTTTTGAAAATATGTGCTGTATCATTATTCTGCTAAAACTTCTTCTTCGGTTAAAATTTCATCATAAAAAGCAGAGAAAGCCTCTACATATCTGTCTTCTGAATGGTAAGTTAAAAACGGTTTGCCTGATTCTTCGGCAAATCTTACGATTTCCTCAGAGGTTTCTTCCGAACCAATTATTGAAGCATCAGCCCAAGAGATTGCTGCTTTTGTGATATTTTCGTGTGTGGGATTTTCATAAAGTGCCACATCCTTTTCCTCAATCCCTTCCATTAACGACTTTTTCGCAAAAGAATTGTTTAATGATTCATCAAACTCATCATCATATGCTGAATAAACAACTTTAGTGTTTTCAAACAGAGGTTCATCTTTATAGGATGTTTTTAAAAACATTGGGATTAAACTAGTCATCCAGCCGTGGCAATGTACCAAGTCTGGCGCCCACCCTAATTTTTTGACCGTTTCCAAAACGCCTCTACAAAAGAAGATCGATCGCTCATCATTATCTTCAAAGAAATTTCCCTTTTTATCAACCACTCCAGCTTTCCTTTGAAAAAAATCTTCATTATCAATAAAATAGACCTGCATTCTTGCTGGCTGAATTGAAGCTACTTTAATTATTAGCGGATGGTCATTGTCATTAATAATCAAATTCATTCCGGAAAGTCGAATAACTTCATGAAGTTGGTTTCTTCGTTCGTTAATAGATCCGAAACGGGGCATGAATGTTCTTATCTCTTTTCCTTTCTCTTGAATTCCTTGAGGAAGATATCTTCCTATTTTTGAAATTTCTGTTTCTTCTGTGTATGGTGTTATTTCTTGAGAGATAAAAAGTATTCTTTTCTTAGTCATAAAGGATGGATTAATTAACAAAAGCGATACAAAAGTACGAATTTTATTGCGATTTTTCAACAAGAGGTTTACCTTGCCCCACTTTTTCGCTTGCTCTAAAAGGTTAATTATAAAGGATTTTTATTAAAAATATTGAATGATAAAACAGTTTACATCCGCAGAAATGCTCCATTCCTTTCTCTTAAAGAAAAAAAGCATGGGGAAAACAGTTGGATTTGTCCCTACTATGGGAGCTTTGCATAGTGGTCATATAAGTTTGATTAATAGCGCCATGACAAATAATGACCTTGTGGTTTGTAGTATTTTTGTCAATCCTAAACAATTTAACAATCCTGAAGATTTAAAAAAATACCCTCGTACAATTGAGGCCGATTTAAAATTGCTTTCAGAAGTCCGCTGCCCCATAGTTTTTACTCCATCAGTTGACGAAATTTACCCTTCAGAGGTTGATAAAGTCTATGATTTCGGCACGCTTGGTGACGTATTGGAAGGAGAACATCGCCCTGGACACTTTAACGGAATGGCTATAGTTGTAAAACGACTATTCGATATTGTGATTCCTGATACTGCTTACTTCGGAGAAAAAGATTATCAGCAGCTATTAATTGTTCAAAAACTTGTAGAATTAGAAAAGCTTTCCGTTAACATAGTGGGATGCCCAATAAGTAGAGAAAGTTCTGGGTTAGCTTTAAGTTCAAGAAACAAACTATTAACTAATCAGCAAGCTTCAGATGCTGCTGTAATTTTTAAACAATTAAACTTTATCTCTAAAAATTATTCCCAAGAGAATTCAGCTGAATTGGTCAATCAATCGATTAACATTATTAATTCATTTCCCCAGTTCGAAGTGGAATATTTGGAAGTGGTAAACAGAAAAACGCTTCTTAGCCCTATGGTTTCTGACATATCGAGTGATCTTCATTTATTTATTGCGGTCAAAGTTGGTTCTGTTCGTTTAATCGACAATTTACCGATTATTGCTTAATTTTGCACCCTTATGCAAGTACAGGTATTAAAATCCAAGATTCATAGAGTAAAAGTTACTCAGGCAGATTTGAATTACATTGGTAGTATTACTATCGATGAAGACTTAATGGATGCTGCCAATATGATAGAGGGAGAGAAAGTTCAGATTGTTAATATAAACAATGGCGAGCGTTTAGAAACATACATTATCAAGGGGTTGAGAGGTTCAGGTGAAATCTGCTTAAACGGACCTGCCGCCAGAAGAGTCGCAGTAGGAGACATCGTTATCATAATATCCTACGGTATAATGGAGTTTGAAGCTGCTAAATCGTTCCGTCCTTCTGTAATTTTTCCAGACGAATCTACTAATCGATTAAAATAACTCCTTTGAAAAAACACATCCTCACCTTTCTAAAGTTAGCCATCCCGTTGGCCTTTGGAGTGTTTCTAATTTGGTATGTATACAATGGACTAACACTAGAAGAAAGAGACAATTTATCATACTCATTCACTCATGCCAACTATTTTGTACTTATACTTTCCGTACTTTTTGGAATTTTAAGTCACGTTTCTCGTGCTATTCGATGGAAATATACTATCGAGCCATTGGGGAAAACTCCAGGGTTTTGGAATAGCTTTTTCACGGTGATGATTGGGTACATAGCCAATTTGGCCTTTCCCCGATTAGGTGAAATCACTCGTCCAGGACTTTTGGCAAAATATGAAGGAATACCATTTCACAAACTACTTGGAACCATTGTAGCAGAGCGTGTTGCTGATTTGATAATTCTAGCTTTAATCACCATTTCAGTTATCTTTATGGAATTGGATATGCTTAGAGACCTATTGTCGGAAACGATAGCTCAAGGAGGTGATAAGTTTTCAGTGGAGAAATTAATTTTGTTTGGGTCGATTTTATTTATTGGTGGGGGTGTCTTCCTTTTTCTTTTAATGTCTAAATCTAAAAATCCAATTCTTGTAAAAATTAGAGAATTATTTAAAGGGGTTCTAGAAGGAGTGAAGTCAATCGCTACTATGAAGAAGAAGGGGTTATTTTTATTGCATACCGCTTTTATTTGGATCATGTACTTGGCGATGCACTATGTGTGTTTTTTCGCTTTGTCTGATACTGCAGATGTACCCATTGCAGGAGTATTAGCGTCTTTTGTTTTAGGAGGACTTTCGATAGTTTTTGTTCAGGGAGGAATTGGAGTTTACCCCATTGCGGTCATGGAAACTTTAACGCTTTATGGTGTAGTAAAAACATCTGCTTTGGCTTTAGGTTGGATTATTTGGACGGCACAAACCATGATGATCATCGTTTTGGGCGTTATCTCAATTATTATGATTCGTGTTATTAACCAGAAGAAAGATGTTGCGACAGATTGATATTATTTCCAATAAAGTGAAGTCTCTAGATGACGTTCTAAAATTGGTGAAGGTTTGGAGATTAAAGAATCAGAAAGTAGTTTTTACAAACGGCGTATTTGATATTCTACATCCCGGACACATTTCGTACCTAGCTAAGACTAAAGATTTAGGCAATAAGCTCATATTGGGCTTGAACTCAGATTCTTCAGTGAAATTATTGAATAAAGGGCCAAATCGTCCAATACAAAACGAAAAGGACAGAGCGTTTCTTTTGGCTGCTTTGTCCATGATAGATGCTATTGTTATTTTCAATGAAGAAACTCCTTATGAATTAATAAAAGCAATTGTCCCCGACGTTTTAGCTAAGGGGGGAGATTACAAGATTGAACAAATTGCAGGTCACAATATCGTGCTAAAGAATGGTGGAAAAGTGGAAATAGTGGATTTCTTAGATGGACACTCTACTACCTCTATCGAGCAAAAAATAAAGCAATTCAAGGATTAATCGATTATAGATTTACACTGCTTTTTCTTAGATTCGTAGGATATAACCTCAATTCCTTTTTTCGATGAAAAAGAATTTTCTATTTACCATTACCGTTTTATCTTTTTTCTTGGCATTAAATAATTCGGTTGCTCAAACAACATTAGAGATTGCTACAAATGAGTATAATTCGGAACAGTTCTCAAAAGCTGAATCCACTCTAGAGGCCAATCTTTCAGAACATTCAAAAGACCCTGTTTATTTGAAATTGTTAGCTGATGCAAAACACAAACAAGATAAATTTTCAGAGGCTGTAAAACTCTACAGTAAAGCGATCAAGTATGATAGAGAAAATCCCATTCTATTTTTTAATAGAGGAGCGGCCTATGTTTTTTTAGAGGAATATAAAGAGGCATTGTCAGATATCAATATTGCTATAAAGATGAAACCAGACTCTGCTGAAATGTATTATTATAAGGGATATTGTTTAGCTGAATTATTTAAATACAATGCAGCAATTGAAGCGTATAATAAGGCCATTTCATTGAAACCAGATTACGCCGCAGCTATTTATAATAGAGGAGCAGCAAAAGGTGAATTGAATCGTTATGAAGAAGGGATGCAGGATTTTAAAATTGCCTTAGAGAAGGAACCAGAATTGGTAGATGGACAAATTAATTTAGCATTGAGTTATTTGGGGTTGAAAGAATATGATGAAGCGATCAAAGGGTTTGATCAAGTAATCGCCTCTAGAGATGCAAATTTAGGTAAGGCCTATTTTTATCGTGGAGAGGCAAAATATGAAATAGGAAATAAAGAAGAAGCTTGTTTAGATTATCAGAAAGCATTGAATTTAGGATATGAAACTGCGGATGTGAACATTAAAAACCTTTGTGGTTCTAAGAAAAGTAAACGAAGAGATATTGATATTACTTTTTAAAACAACATAAATTGGCGAAGTTAAAAAAGGCATTTTTTTGCCAAAATTGTGGCATGCAATCACCTAAATGGGTTGGGAAGTGTACGTCTTGTGGCGAGTGGAATACCTATGTGGAAGAAATAATTCAAAAGGAAGCTCCTCCAAATAGTGTAAGTGCTTTAATTACTTCAAAAAAAACGATTAAACCCACCAAAATTACCGAAGTAGTCTTTAACGAGGAAACAAGGTATCCTTTAACTGATGGTGAATTAAGTAGAGTTTTAGGAGGAGGCCTTGTTCCAGGATCATTGATTTTATTTGCTGGAGAGCCGGGAATTGGCAAATCGACATTATTGCTTCAACTTGCTATGCAAATGAAAGGAATAAAAATTGTCTATATCTCAGGTGAAGAAAGCGAACAGCAAATTAAAATGAGAGCAGAGCGTATTGGCTCTCTCAATCAGGAATGTTATCTATTCACGGAAACTTCCATGCAAAACATCTTATTGCATTTAGCTGGACTAGAAGCTGACATCGTTATTGTTGACTCTATCCAAACTATTCATTCTCAGTTGATCGAATCTTCGGCCGGTAGTATTTCTCAGATTCGAGAATGTACTGCCGAACTGATGCGATTTGCAAAGGAAACAGCTACTCCCGTTTTCTTAATAGGCCACATCACCAAAGATGGAAGCATCGCAGGTCCTAAGGTTTTAGAGCATATGGTTGATGTTGTTCTCCAGTTTGAAGGAGACCGAAACTTTATGTATCGATTACTTCGGGCACAAAAGAATCGTTTTGGATCCACCAATGAGCTCGGAATTTATGAAATGAATAGTATGGGACTTATGCCTATTCACAATCCCTCAGAGTTGTTGATTGGGAGTAGAGATGAACCATTAAGTGGGTCGGCAACTGCTGCCACAGTAGAGGGGATTCGTCCGTTGTTAATTGAGGTTCAAGCACTAGTTAGTAGCGCTGCATATGGAACTCCTCAACGTTCTTCCACTGGTTTTGATTTAAGAAGGTTAAACATGTTGCTTGCTGTATTAGAAAAGCGATGTGGATTTAGACTAGGAATCAAGGATGTATTTTTAAACATTGCGGGTGGAATACGCGTGGACGATCCCGCAATTGATCTTGCAGTGATTAGTGCCATTCTATCATCAAGTGAAGACATTCACATTAACTCTAAGTATACCTTTGCTGCTGAGGTAGGCCTATCTGGAGAAATTCGACCTGTTAGTAAAATTGAGCAGCGAATTATGGAAGGTCAAAAACTAGGCTTTGAGAAGATATTCCTTTCGAAATACAACAAAAAGGGTATCGAACAAAAAAACTATAAAATAGAACTTGTTTTTGTAGCTAAAATAGAGCAAGTTTTTGAATTATTATTTGCTTAAAATGATTGTTAACATCCCAAAAGTATTAAAGAAAATTTACCCGCTACTCAATTGGGATGAAACTCCTGATGGGAATGAAGTTTTCTTGACCTTTGATGATGGACCTATTCCTGAAGTCACTCCATGGGTATTGGAAAAGTTAAAAGAGTACGACGTTAAGGCCACTTTTTTCTGTATTGGGGATAATGTTTTAAAGCATCCTAAAATCTACCAAAGAATCTTAGATGAAGGTCATGCAGTAGGAAACCATACTCACAAACACCTGAAGGGTTGGAACACAGACGATGGAACTTACCTAAAGGATATTGAAAATGCAGGTGAATTTATTTCATCAAATTTATTCAGACCTCCATATGGTCGAATTAAAAAGTCTCAAATAAAACTAATTCAATCACTAAATTATCATATTATTATGTGGTCGATTTTAAGTGGAGATTACAACAAAAATAGATCTCCTGAGGCATGCTTTAATAATGTAAAAAGGAACTTAAAGCCAGGTTCGGTAGTTGTTTTTCATGACAGTATAAAAGCTGATAATAATATGAGATACGCTCTAGAGAAAACATTAATCTTTATGAGAGAAAATAATTTTAAAGGTGTATCTATTAAGCGCTAGATTATTCGGTCGGCACTTTTTTTACTCCTGTTTCATTAAATCTAATCCCTATCATTAACTCGTGCGAGCCAGTACTATAAGTCGCAATACTAGACTGAATAAAATCATAAGAATAACCAATGGATAATGTGTTATTCATCGTATAACCTACTAATAAAGCTAAAGCGTCTGTTTTGCGATAAGAGAGTCCTGCCCACAACATATCATTATACGTCGATTTTAAAGTAAATTCATACTGTAAAGGAAGCGGTTTTACATACCTCAAAACCGCTCCTGGGTCTAATGTAAACTTTTCATTGATCTCATATTTATAGCCGGCCATTAAGAAATAATGGTCAGCAATTTTTCCAGATCGTATTGGAGTGTCATCATATTTTAGATCACTTTTTATTAATTGCGGTGCTGATCCACCAAAATAGAAATTGTTACCATATAGATAAAAGCTGAAGCCAACATCTGGTTTTAAAGTCGACTGCAAACTATTGTTAAACGCATTATCATTATCATTTTCAAGTATAATCTCAGATCCGTCTAATGTATATTGAACGACGCCTGCATTTGCGGCTAATGAAAGCTTAATATTTGTTCCTAATTGAATATGATAGGCATATGCTAAATTAAAACCAGTACGCTTTGTTGGGCCTGTAACATCTACAAATACATACCCACCAACTCCCATGTTTTCTTTACTAAGAGGTCCATTAACACCTAAAGTAAAGGTCCGTGGAGCATCTGTAATTCCTTCCCACTGATACCTATTGTTGGATTTTGCCTCAAAATAAGACTTTGAACCCGCAACAGCAGGATTCATTATAAAATCGTTTAATTGATATTGGGTAAACTGAGGCATTTGCTGACCAAACGCCTCAGTACATATACCAATACCTAGAATAAAGAGGATACTTAAATATTTTTTCATAATTATCTTATTATCGTAATTGGTCCTGTCATTGGTTCAAATTGAGGATCATTTAAATCAATGATGTAGTAATAGGTTCCACTTGGTAGTGCCTCCCCTTTGTATGTTCCGTCCCACGGTTTAGTATACCCATTGGATTCAAATATATTTTCACCCCATCGGTTGAAAATTGTAACAGTAGTGTTTGGGAAATCTGCAATAAAGTATAAGTTCCAAACATCGTTAGTTCCGTCACCATTAGGAGTAAATCCAGTTGGGAATGTTATCGGCTCTTGATAGATAACCTTCATAGAATCACTTCCAATACATCCATTTGTATCTGTTACATATAACGTATAGGTAATCGTTTCTCGCGTATCAGAAGTTGGATTGGCGATGGTTGAGTCGCTTAGGTTAATACCTGGCACCCACAGGTATTTATAGGTTGCATTTTCACCTTGAATATCAATCTGAGCAATTTCATCATCAAAGATTCTAACATTTCTTCCCGCGTCAATTATTGGACTAGGGGTAACCTGAATTGTTTTAATTGCTGTATCATTACATCCCAAACCGTTCGTTGCGATCAATGCAAATTGATACATACCTAATGAACGCTCAAATGTAGTATCCAATGAAGTTGTGAATAGATTGAATGATGGGTAATTATACCAATCTGCATCTACAACTCCAGTCCCTAATGTAGCTCCTTTCAAGACAATATTACCATAATCACAAATTACAGAGTCTGCACCAGGTAATGCAACTACTGTGTCTTGTGCAGCAATAAACACTGTATCAACAAACTCGCAGTTATTAGCGTCAGTTATAGTAACTAAGTTTGGCCCAAAACATAGCCCGGTTACAATATTTGAAGATTGTCCTCCACTCCATGAAATACTATAAGGGCTTATTCCTCCTGCTACGGAAATTTCTGCTGTTCCTTCACAGTTGCTACTACATGTTACATCTGTTGTAGAAACCACAGTCATCACAATAGGACTAGGAGCAGTAATAGTTGCGTTAGTAGTTGCAGAACATCCATTGTCATCAGTAACAACCACATTATATGTTCCTGCACACAAACTAGTTGCTGTGTTAGCAGTTTGGTTATTCGGGTCATCCCATACAAACTGATATGGTAAAGTTCCTCCGATTGCATTTATAGAGACTTGACCATCACAGTTTTTGGCACAATTCATATTACTAACGACTGGCTGAGTTAAAATTAGTGGAGAAGGTTCATTAATATCGATTGTTTCGTAATATTTACATCCATCAGGAATGGTTGTTAGCACTAAAGTATATCTCCCCGGACACAACCCTGATGCGTCTGAATTTACTGCAGCTACTGCAGAACTATTTGCATCGAACCATTGGTAGTCAACTAGTGCTGAAGTTATGTTTGCTGTAAGTGTTCCATCGCAACTTCCGAAGCAACTAACATCGGTTGCGGTTGGTACAGGATTAATTGGAATTGTTGTATTTGAAACAACAAATGTGAAAGTCTGTATACAGCCATTCGCATCGGAGATATCTACTGAATAGCTACCAGCACATAGGCCATCTACGTAATTGGTATCAGGTAATACTATTGGTCCCCAATTAAATGAATAAGGTGCCGTTCCTCCGGTCACATTCAATAATATTGAACCATCACAAGGGAAATTATTACATGTCGCAGGTGTTATTGTACTATTCAATACAAGTTCGTTTGGTTCATCAACAACTACACTTGCTACTCTCATACAACCGTTTGCATCTATTATTTGTACAAAGTATGAACCCGCACATAGGTTATTTAATGCGCTAGTCGTTGCTCCATTATGAGGCCAGAAGTATGAATATGGTGCAGTACCTCCAATTGGAGTTACGGTTGCTGTTCCATCACATGTATTTCTACAAGTGGCATCAGTCACACTAATAATTTCGTTACTTGGACCTCCTGCATTATTGATATTAATATTAAAAGTTTCAGCACATCCATTGGCATCTCTCACATTCAAAACATAGATTCCCGCGCATAAGTTCACTGCTTTTGTGCTATCTGATCCGTTACTCCATGTATATTGATAGGGAGCTGTTCCTCCTGATATAGTTACTTCTGCATTACCATCACACAATCCGCATGCAGCATCATTGGTATTAAAGTTTGCAGTTATTGCTTGAGGAGATGAAATAGTATAGGTTTCGAATGTTATACATCCATTTGCATCTGTTACTCTAACAGTATATGAACCAGCGCTAAGACTAGTAATATCTTCGAATGTTAAACCATTAGGAGACCATAAATAGCGATAAGGTGCTGTACCTCCAGATACACTAATGAATATCTCACCATCATTTAAGCCGTTACATGAAATATTTGTTGTAGAGTCCAGAGTTACAGATGGTCCATTTGTATTGGATAGACTATAAGTGAAAAAGTCTTCACAACTTGAATTATCTCTAACCCTTAAAGTATAACTTCCTGCTGCTAACCCCGTAATTACAGGGTTAGTTTGACCAACCAACAAAGTATTAGCTCCGTCAAACCATTGTAAAGAATAAGGACTTGAACCTCCATTAATCGTGGCAGTTATACTTCCATTAGCTAATCCGCAGTCTGGATCAACAGAAGTAAATGAAACTGCCACAGCTTGTGGTGACCCTACAGTTACTGTAGTTGAAAGGTCACATCCATTAGCATCAAATATTTGTACATTATAAGTACCAACACACAATCCGGTAACATTTGCAGTTCCTTGCCCCGAACCAGGTGCTGGTGACCACACATATCTGTAGGGAGCAGTTCCTCCTAAAGCACTAGCAGTAGCAGTACCGTCACAGCTATTAGCACATGTAGCATCAGTTGAAGTAGCAGTTAAGCTAAGTGGGTTTGGGGAACCTACAGCAATGGTTTCTATTGTAACACATCCAACTCCATTATCAACTTGTACATAGTAGTTACCTGCGCATAGGTTGATTGCTGTGTTTGTAGTTTGACCTATTGTTAATCCAGTTGCACCATCGAACCATTCAATTGAACAAGTCGGGCTTGAACAAGTGAAGCTTGCTGTTGCGGTTCCGTCACATGATCCAATACACGATTCATTAGTAGAACTCATAGTAACCACTTCTCCTCCAAAATCACTTATTGGGATAATAAATCTATTGGTGCAATTTGTATTTTGATCGGTTACTTCTACTGAATATAATCCTGCACAACGGTTAATGATTGATTGAGAAGTTACGCCTAGCGGAGTACCTATATTATCAAACCAATCATAGGTGAACGGACCTGCGCCCGATGGTGTTACTGTTGCTGTACCACTACAAACATCACAAGTACTAGGTGTTGAACTGGTAGTTGCCAAAATTGGTGCATCTTCAGTTATGATGACCTGGTCAGTTATTTGACAACCATTGTCATCAGTAATTGTTACGGTATATGTTCCCGCACATAAATTTTTAATAGTATCAGTTGTTAACGAATTAGACCATACATAGCTATAAGGAGCTACACCATTAATTGGGGTAACCGAGGCTACTCCATCACAACTTCCGTTACAAGTTGCATCTATCTTCGCAATTCCTGAGCTTATTGCAAGAGGCTCTGTGATTGTAATATTTAAAGTAGTATCACAACCGCCATTATCAGAAATAACCACCGAATATGAGCCTGCACATAGCCCATTAGCATTTGGAGTCCCCTGACCATTCGGAGGAACAGGTGTCCAAACATAAGTGTATGCTGATCCATTACCACCGGTTGGTGCTAAGGATATTGTTCCATTGCAATCACCATTACATTTAGCATTTGCAACAACTTCATTAGGTAATATTTTTATTGAATTGGAGATATTGAATTGTACAATTGTATCACATCCATTGACAAGATCTTCTATTAGTACTTCTATTGGTCCTGCACATAGTCCTGTTGCCGTATTATTACCTTGTCCATTTGCAGGCACTGGAGTCCATGTGTAGTTATATGTCCCTGAACCGCCAGTAGGAATAACTGTGGCAGTTCCATCACATGTAGCTCCACAACTCACATTGGTAAAATTATCATTAGGAATGATTTGGAACTGTGTTCCCACAGTATTACTAGCTGTAAAAGTACACCCTGAACCGTCAGTCACTGTCACGTTATAAGTGCCACTGCAAAGACCATTCAAAGAAGAGTTTCCTTGCTGACCAGCAGGGACAGGACTCCAATTATATGAATAGGGTGGATTGAATGATACGGCCGGTATGGATACAGATACTTCCCCATCACAAGAATTATCACAAGTCTCAGGAACAGTGTTCATTGTAACTACATATGATCCACCTAGAACTGCATTTATTGTAGTCGTTATTGAACAATTATTATTATCTGTAATCGTTACGGTGTAAGTCCCTACACATAAGTTCTTAATTGTATCTGTAGTAGCCGTCGTAGACCAAAAGTAGGTGTATGGCCCATTTCCACCAGTAGGAGCAACAAATGCAGTTGCATCACAAATAGTTGCAGCAGTACAGCTAACAGGTGTAGATCCGGGATTAGCGATGATCTGAGTTGGAGTTCCAACAGAAACTGTATCATATGCTTTACAACCAGCTATAGCAGTAACCTCTACTATGTAAATTCCTGAAGCTAAATTAGTAGCTGTGGCAGTTGTCTGTCCGATTGGGACCCCTGTATTATTTAACCATTCAACTGTACAACTTACACCTGGATTACATGGCCCAGTTACTGTAGCTGTTCCATCTGAGAATCCAAAGCAAGAAACATCAGTAGCAGAAGTTGATATCACAGGTGCATTATTATCTACAACTATTACTGAGGCGGTATCCAAACAACCAAAAGCATCTCTAGTAACTACGTTATAGACTCCTGCACATAAATTGTTTGCGATTGATCCCGTCTGCCCAATCGGACCAAAAGAAGCGTCGAACCAAGTATATGTGTATCCTGGTGTCCCACCAGATGGAGTAGCTGTAGCTGTACCATTACATACCAAGCAGTTGGAATTGGTTGAAGTAGTGTTAACCAATATATCACTTGGAGATACCAAAGTGTAGCTTATAGAGGTGTCACAACCATTCGCGTCTGATATAGTTAAATCATAAGTGCCATCACATAATCCTGATGCGATACTATTTCCTTGACCATTTGCTGGAACAGGACTCCAAGTATATGTGTAAGGAGCAGTTCCACCTGCTAGATTAAATATTTCAATAGAACCATTGCAGTCTCCAAAGCAGTTATTATTAAAAATGGTATCAACAAAGGTAAAATTAGATCTCGGGGTAATGGTAAATGAATTAGTAGCGATACAAGAACTATCATCTGTTACAGTAACAGTATAGGTTCCGGCAGACAAATTAGAAATTGAAGAATTTGTACTCAAAGTTGACCATAAATAGCTATATGGAGGAATTCCTCCGGACACTGAAGCAGCAATAGCACCATCCGCGGTCCCATTGCAACTTGTATTTGTTATTGTTCCCCCTATTGTAATCGCATTAGGTTCCGTTATTGTAATCGTCGTATCCTTAAAACATCCATTATCATCAGTTATGGTAACCGTATAAACACCAACGGATAGATTATCTGCAATACCTGTAGTGGAAGTCGTATTTGACCAAGAGTAGCTATATGGTGTTGTTCCATTTATTCCCGAAACTTCTATATAACCATCGTTCCCTCCATTACATTTTACCATTCTTATGGAATCAAGTGATACAAAAATGGAGATTCCGTCCTGAACAACTGCACTATCTCTGGTTGTACATCCATTGCCATCGGTCACTGTAACATAATACTTACCCGAGGTTAGCCCTGATATGGACTGAGTAGTGAATGTATTTGACCAAAGGAAAGTATATCCAGGGGCTGTTGGTCTAGGTGTTCCTCCATTTGGAGTTACAGTTGCTGTACCGTCTGCAAAACCACTACAAGTTGCATCAGTCGAATTGGTGACAGTGGTTAATTGGGTAGGTTCTGTAATCGTGTAAGTTAAATTGGTGTCACAACCATTTCCATCTACGATATTAAGATTATAAGTTCCAGCACACAACCCAAAAGCACCACTGGTACCTTGCCCATTTGGAGGTATAGGATTCCAAGTATAAGTTAATGGGGCTGTACTATTCAATACATTTATAATTTCTATAGAACCGAAACAATCACCAAAACATCGATTGTGGTTCACAGAGTCTACAATAGTGAAACCAGGACTAGGATTAATGTTAAAGTTTGCAACGTCAGTACACCCATTGGTATCAGTTACTGTAACAGAATAAGGACCTGCTGCCAAATTATTTATTGTTGAACCAGTTTGCATATTCGACCAAACAAAGGAATAACCTGGAGTTCCGTTAATAGCAGTAGCTGTTGCATTTCCATCCGTTTTACCACTACAACTTATATCGTTAGTAGTCACTGAAACATCTAGCTGAGCAGGCTCAGTAATGACAAAAGTTGTGTCTTTAAAACAACCGTTATCATCGGTGATAGTTACTGTATAGCTCCCTGCGGATAAATTATTCGCAATCCCTGTTGTTGATGTAGTGTTTGCCCAAACATAAGAATAAGGCTGTGTCCCATTGATACCTGAAACTTCAATGTAACCATCATTTCCTCCATTACAATCAACCATTTTTAAAGAATCAACTGAGAAGAAAATAGAGATACCATCTAGAACATCTGCACTATCTATTGCAGTACAGCCATTTCCATCTGTTATGGTAACATAGTATCTATTGGATGTTAAACCAGTTAAAGACTGAGTAGTTGCTGAATTAGACCACAAGAATGTATAGCCAGGAGGAAGTGCACTAGGTGTACCTCCTGACGGAGTTACTGATACTGTACCATCTGCGAAACCACTACAGGTAGCATTAGTAGAGGAAGTAACAGAAGATATACCTGTTGCTGGCTCTCCAACCAATGTATTGACACTAATTGAACAACCATTTTTATCGGTTACTGTTACTGTATATGTGCCTGCTAACAGATTATTTTGAGTTTGATTAGTCCCATTGTTACTCCATAAATAGGAATAAGACGGGGTACCTCCATTAGCTGTTACAGTCGCTGAACCACTTGCACTATCTTTACACAAAGCAGGAGATGGAGTTACAGAGGCTGATAAAACTGTAGGTTCAAAAACCGTAACAGAATCTTTCTTAGTACATCCATTACCATCTGTAATTGTAACAAGATATTTACCTGCGATTAGTCCATTAATTGTTGAGGTGGTTTGAGAATTGGACCACAAGAAGTCGTAAGCCGGTGCTGTTACTCGAGGAGTTCCTCCAGTTGGAGTTGCGGTTGCAGAACCATCTGAAAAACCGAAACATGAAACACTATCAGAAGTTAACACTGTATTGATTGGAGTAGGCTCGGAAATGGCAATGGATATAGAACCCGTACAAGTACTGTTATCTGTAACGGTCACGGTATATGTTCCTGCAACTACATTTTTAAGTGTATCTGAGGTTTGGTTATTGTTCCACAAATAAGTATAAGGTCCACCTGCACCGTTAGTAGCAGCAACAACGGCGCCTCCATCCGCACCTCCATTACAACTCACATTAATGGTATCACTTATTCTAAGATTTATCGGGTTAGAAGGTAAAATATCTACACTATCAGCACTTGAACAACCATTTATGTCCGATACTATTATATAATACCTCCCTGCCGCAACATTCAATATTGTACTAAACGTTGATATGGTTGGACCATTTAAAGAACCTGTTTTCCACTCAAATGAATAACCCGGGGTGCCACCTCTAGTTCCACTTACTGATGCAATACCATCGGTAGAAGAATTACAAGTTGCGTCAAATTTAGTGATATTGAATTCAATACTGTCTTTTTGAGTAATTGTGACAGAGTCTATTGCAAAACAACCAATCGGGTCGGTAACTGTTACATAAAACTTTCCTGCTGGTAAATTCGTTACAGAAGTATTGGTACTTCCTGAGGACCATAAATAAGTATATCCCGGGTTGGCAGGCAATGCAGTAATGTTTGCTGTTCCAGTTGAATCTCCATAACAATCTACATTTGTGCTTGATGTAGAGGTATTAATGACAGAATTCTGTCCAACCACAACTTGATCAATGAAAGGACAGTTATTGTCATCAGTTACTGTAACTGTATATGTTCCTGAAGTAATTCCTGAAATAGACGCGGTAGTTTCATTATTCGACCATAAATAGTTGTAATTACTGACAACTGTTCCTCCCGAAGCAACAATACTTGCGCTTCCATCTGAAAATCCATTACATGTTGCATTGATACCAGTAATCGTACCAGTTAAGGCAGTTGCAGGCTCAGTAATAGTCCCTGTAGCCGTTGCAGTACAAGCATTAGCATCAGTGATGGTAATCGTATAGCTTCCTGCAATTAGGTTAGTTGCATTTTGTGTAGTTTGACTATTGGACCATAAGAAAGTATATCCCGGTGTTCCATTACCCGTTATCGTAGTGGTTAACGAACCAGTATTATTACCCTTACATAAAACATCTATTTGCGAAGTAATTGCTATACTCAAAGAAGGTGGAGCAATCAATGTAATTTGATCAGTTGCCGTACAAGCATTTGCGTCAGTAACAGTTACAGTATAAGTACCAGCTCCCAATCCACTAATAGATGAAGTTGTTGCAGTGTTACTCCATAAATAGCCAATCGCTCCTGTTCCGCCTCCATTATCAGTTGCAGTAGCACTTCCATCTGACAAGCCGTTACAAGAGGGGTTTGAAGAAGCAGTGATATTTACACTCAGTTGAGATGGCTCCGAAATTACTATTTGATCCTGAGCTGTACATCCATTAACATCACTTACTGTAACTGTATATGTTCCTGCTATTAAACCATTAGCGGTTTGATTGGTTTGATTATCTGACCATAAGTATGAATATCCACCTGCACCTCCACCTGGAGTAACAGTAGCAGCACCATCATTCCCTCCAAAACAAGAGACATTAGTTGCAGGTAAGTTAATATTAGCGGTAACAGTACTTAGATCATTTAAAGTAATTTGTGTTATTGCAGTACAATTGTTTACATCATTTACAGTAACTGTATATGTACCTGCAGCTAGTCCATTTATTGTTTGTGTAGTTGCTGTATTACTCCACAAATACGTATAACCCGGAGTTCCGCCATTCGGGGTTACCGTAGCAGAACCAGTAGATTGGCCACTACACAGAGGATTATTAAACGTATTGATCGCCGCTGATAGTGCAGTCGGTTCACTTATAGTAAAAGAATTGGTTGCTGTACATAAATTGGCATCTGTCACTGTTACAGTGTAGGTGCCTGCGGTTAATCCAGTATTAGCAGCTGAATTGACAGCATTACTCCAAGAATAGTTATAACCCGGTGTTCCGTTTGTACCTGTTGCTAATAATGCACCCTGATTTCCTCCATTACATAGGACTGCAGCGGTTTGCGAAATCGTTACACCAACCTGTGAAGGTTGAGTAATCGTTGTCTGCGCAGTAGATGTACAGTTATTAGCATCTGTTATTGTAATAGTATAGGTTCCTGGAGCTAATCCAGAGTTTAATGCAGTAGTAGTAGCATTGCTCCACAAAAACGTATAGTTTGGAGTTCCTCCTGAGGCCTCTGCTTCTATTTCACCGTCGGCTCCACCAAAACAAGATATATTTTTTACGGGATTTTTAATGGAAGCAACGAGAGCTGTAGGCTCATTTATGACCACTTGATCAGTAGCTGTACAGCCATTCGCATCACTAACGGTAACGGTATAATTACCAGCTAATAGTCCATTTGCTGTTTGGGTAGTTTGATTATCAGACCATAAATAAGTATAACCACCAGCGCCACCACCAGGAGTAACTGTTGCTACTCCATCATTCCCAGCGAAACAAGATACATTTGTAGCTGGCAAATTAATTGTAGCCGTAACAGTACTTAAATCATTCAAGGTAATTTGCGTTACTGCAGAACAATTATTGACGTCATTTACAGTAACTGAATATGTTCCAGAAGATAAACCATTTATCGTCTGGGTAGTAGCTGTGGTGCTCCATAAATAGGTATATCCTGGTGTTCCTCCACTTGGTGTTACAGTAGCAAAACCATTCGACTGTCCATTACAAAGCGGTTGACTAAATGTATTGATAGCTGCTGACACTGTTGCTGGTTCGCCTATTGTAAACTGGTTAATTGCAGTACACAAATTAGCATCTGTAACAGTAACTGTGTATGTACCAGCTGTCAATCCACTATTCGCAGCTGTATTTACTGAATTACTCCATGAGTAATTGTAACCAGGTGTTCCATTAGCACCTACTGCCAACAAAGCACCTTGATTGCCTCCATTACATAAAACACTTGAAGTTTGAGAAATGCTTACACTAACTTGTGCAGGCTCAGTTAACGTATTTTGAGCTATTGATGTACATCCATTAGCATCCGTAATGGTAACAGTGTAGGTGCCAGGAGTCAATCCAGAATTTAAAGCTGTAGTAGTAGCATTACTCCATAGAAATGAATAATTTAATGTCCCTCCAGTGCCCTCAGCTTCCATTTCACCATCTGAACCACCAAAACAAGAAATATTTTTAACAGGATTCTTGATCGAAGCAACAAGAGTAGCTGGCTCCGTAATTGTTACCTGGTCAACACCTTCACAATTATTTCCATCAAAAACAGTTACAGTATAAGTACCCGCCGCTAAACCCGTAGCAGTAGAATTTGTTTGATTATCAGACCACAAAAAAGTATATGGAGCACCAATACCTCCTCCAGGAACTACTGTCGCTGAACCATCTGCCAATCCGTTACAACTAACATTGGTGGCTGGTAACGTAATTGATGCAGTAACAGGACTCGGATTAACTAAAGTGGTTATTGCGGTTTTCGAACATCCGTTATTATCCGTAACAGTTACAGTATAGGTTCCGGCTGAAAGATTTATTATAGTTTTTGTATTTTGACTGTTTGACCAGACATATGAGGTGTAAGGTGAAACGCCGCCAATTCCGTTAGCAGTCAATATTCCATCTGTATTTCCGTCACAAGAAATTGGGTTTACAATTGAAATACTTGCAGACAACAAGGTTGCCGGTTCAGTAATTGAAACAGTTTGGGTAACAGCACAAGCGGTATTATCTGTAACAGTAACGGTGTAATTACCGGGAACTAAATTAGATATTGAGGAAGTAGTTGCAGAATTAGACCACAACCAACTGTATGGACCAACACCACCACTAGGATTAGAAGATGCAGTACCATCATTATCTCCTTTACATTTTACCGGAGTTACCGTAACGTTGGGTTGTATTAAGGTTGGTCCTCCTACAGTAATATTATCGCTTGTGGTACATCCTGCAGAATCTGTAATTGTTACAGTATAGGTTCCCACACATAAGCCGGTTATAAAATCTGTGGTTTCATTCGTTGACCAAAGGTATTTATAGGTACCTCCAGAAAATTGCGTACCTCCAGTGGCACCTGTAAATGCTGCTCCATCGCATGAACCAAAGCAAGTTTCGTCTACAGGAAACATATTTGCAGCTAAATCAATGGGGTTAGTAATTGTAAAACCCTTACTGTATGTAGTATTATCATTGGCATCAAATACTTTCAAAATATAAGAACCCCCTCCTAGATTTTTTGCTGTATCACCTGTGGCTACTGTCACACCAAGCAGTGTCCAAGTATAAGTAAACGGCCCTGGACTTCCAGCAAATATCGTTATGGAATTAACCCATGCTTTACCGTCATTTGCACCATTACATGTAGGATTTTTAGTTCCAATATCTGCTCCTACAACACGAATTGCCATAGCGTCTGGAGTAGACTTTAAGTTTGCATTTAACTTTTTTGCAAAGCCTAAACTGGGATTAGAATTGATAAATTTCAAGCTATTTTCAAAAGACCAACTTTCAACAAGGACAGCTGCCTTTGCTGAGTTTACAGCAAACCCTTTTTGTGAGTAAATAACAGTTAAGAGAAAAAATAGGGGTAGTAGGCTAGATAAAAACGAATAATATCTTTTCATAACTTATCGAAGTGTTGGCTTGAAATAAAAACAAATGCACAACTTCATTTTGACTATCAACAACTTAAAAGCAATTGCAATCAAAAAAGATTGTTTAACATTATATAACAAATATATAGAAATTAGAGAGTTGATACTAACCTATTTCTAACTTCTTTCTATTTTAATGAAAACGTTGAATTGAATTAAAAGGTTGGCTCACTATTCAAAAACTGGGCAAATAAATTTAGGCTTTGGTCCATTCTTAAAGCAGTTTCCAAATCCTATTATAACTTCATGAGTGGGACCAAGCTGTTGACTATTCGTTAAAAATGGAATCTCATAAGTGTAACCAACTTTGAACTTATCCCATAATTTAAAATTTAAGTTGACTTGTAACGACCTAAAAGTTCTAACTCCTGCACCAAAGGAGATAACATTATCATAATCCGCAAGAAAGTTAATATCGGCAGACGGACTTAAGAAAGGGTTTATACGCACTAATGTAGAAGGCATAAAATTCCAGAATCCATAAGTTATTTTATGATAAAATGTTGCAAACAAATGCTGTCGAAGTCGAGCTTGATCTCCTATTTTCCCCCAATCTTTTGGATAGGCTTGAAACAATGAAACTCCCAAACCAGACTTTTGAGTGTATAAAAAAATTCCAGGAGATACTTCTGGAGCTACATAAGCCCTATTACTTTTATATGCAGGATCTTGGGTGTTCAAAAATGAAGCATCGGCCAACCCCATCTGCTGCATACCTCCAAATACACCCATTGACATTTTATATTTCTTCCAGAGTCGCAAATGATAGGCATATCCGATTTTTAGGTAATTAATATTAAAAATCCCCACCGATTGATTTTGAAAATATAGTCCAAGCCCTTGCTTTTTAAAACTATTTTGCTCACTCTTATTTAGCATAAAATTGATACTAAAAAAATTGACTTCTGGTGCTCCATACAAATCTGTCCATTGCACCCTTCTGCCTGCTCTCATTTCTAAACACTGTTGCAACCCAGCGACCGCGGGGTTCAAAGAAAAAGGATCTAAAATGTAATTGCTAAAGGTGGCTATTTGCTGGGAGCATAGAGATTGAACAATAAGAAACAAACTTACGACTATAACTCTGCCTTTCATCGCAATAAAGTTATATAACCTGAGAATGCCCCCTTTTCGCAAAGTGTACTTGCTGTAACTAAATAGAAGTAAGTGCCTTCTGGGAGTGGTAGGCCATTGTGAATACCATCCCATGTTTGTAATGCATCAGTAGATGTGGTTTTATAAACCCGTTGTCCGTACTGATTTATAAAAATAATTTCGGACGCTACAATATTTTTAGTAATGGTGATTCTTAATTCATCATTAATCCCGTCATCATTGGGACTAAATGCATTACCAATTCCAAATTCATTTCTAAGTGGACGATTTTCAACTAAAACTGTACTTGTATCCATACAACCAAGACTATCTCTTGTCAATAACAAATAAGCTCCAGGAGTTAACCCATTAAAAGTAGATATAACACTAAAATTAGTATCGTTCAACGCCCAAGAATATGGAGCAGCACCTCCATTTGAACCATTGACTCTTATACTACCATTTGCCGAATTGCAGATGGTTGGTATGGTTTGAAAATTGGTGTGAATCAATATAGAATCACACTGTGAAAAAGAATCGCTTTGAATCAAAAAGAACCCAATAAGAAATAGTAATTGCTTAATCATTATCCTTTATTTCAGGCTGTAATGATAAAACATTTCTACTTGAAATCAAATTTTGAAGTTATTTCACCTCACTTCCTATAAGGTCTGTTTTATCTGGTGAAACAAAGCTTAGTTTTCCATTAATATCTTCAGCCATCAATATCATTCCTTCACTTTCAATGCCTTTAATAGCTCGTGGAGCTAAATTGATTAGGATAGAAACTTGCTTACCCACAACTTCTTCAGGAGAATAAGACTCTGCAATTCCTGAAACCACCGTTCTTACATCAATCCCAGTATCTACTTTAAGCTTTAGAAGCTTTTTGGTTTTGGCTACTTTTTCGGCTTCTACAATCTTCCCAATTCTTATATCCATTTTAGAAAAATCCTCGAAAGTGATGGTCTCTTTTGCTGGAGATATTTTTTTGTTCTCAGCTTCTTTCGCTTCTTTTTTCAATTTTAATTTTTCGATTTGAGCATTCACCACTTCATCTTCAACTTTTTCAAACAATAATGTCGCTGGATTCAATTGGTGATCAGCAGTCAATAAACTATTGGAGCCTAACTGACTCCAATTAAAACTCTTGACATTCAACATTTCTTGCAACTTTATAGAGGTAAACGGTAAAAATGGCTCGAAAATAATACTCAAGTTTGCAGCAATTTGAAGTGCGATGTTTAGAATAGTTTTCACTTCATTTTCATCTGTTTTAATCAATTTCCAAGGTTCAGTTTCTGCTAAAAATTTATTTCCCAGTCGTGCTATAGCCATTGCCTCATTTTGAGCATCCCTAAATTGAAACGCTGTAAGTTTAGCATTTACGGATTGAACCAATGTTTCCAACTGAGAAAACACCTCTTTATATTTAATTGATTCGGTTGAAGTTTCTGGCACCTTCCCTCCATAGTACTTATGAGTTAACACAACCGCTCGATTGATGAAGTTCCCAAAAATAGCTACTAGTTCTCCATTATTTCGAGCCTGAAAATCGTTCCAAGTAAATTCACTATCTTTTGTCTCAGGAGCAATACTGCATAATACATAACGCAAAACGTCTTCTTTCCCTTTAAAATCCTCCAAATATTCATGAACCCAAACTGCCCAATCTCTCGACGTAGACAATTTCCCTCCTTCTAAATTCAAAAATTCATTAGCGGGTACGTTGATTGGCAGGTTAAATCCACCATGCTCTTTTAATAAAATAGGGAAGATAATACAATGAAATACAATATTGTCTTTACCTATGAAATGAACCATTTCGGTCGATTCGTCTTTCCAATAATCTTCCCAGTTTTTGTTATTTTCAGTTGCCCACTGTTTAGTTGCTGAAATATATCCAATTGGAGCATCCAACCAGACATACAACACTTTTCCTTCTCCACCTTCAACAGGAACTTTAACTCCCCAATCTAAATCACGAGTCATTGCTCTTGGCTGCAATCCATTATCAATCCACGATTTACATTGCCCAATTACTTGGTTTCTCCATATTTTAGGATCATGATGAGGATGGCCGTCTAACGTACCTTGTTCAATCCACTCTTTCAACCACTTTTCGTGTTTTTCCATTGGTAAAAACCAATGAGTGGTTTCTTTCTTAATAGGAGGCTCTCCACTTAAGGTAGATTTTGGGTTAATTAAGTCCTCCGGACTCAAAGTTGAACCACAACTCTCACATTGGTCCCCATAAGCGTTTTCAAAACTACATTTTGGGCAAGTTCCTATAATATAGCGGTCTGCCAAAAACTGCTGTGCTGTTTGATCAAAATATTGTTGATTGGTTTGTTTGGTAAAACTTCCCTTTTGATCCAAAACTTTGAAAAATTCAGAAGCCGTTTCGTGGTGTAATTCAGAACTTGTTCTGTGGTAGATATCGAATTTTATCCCTAAGTCTAGAAAAGCCTTTTTGTTAATTTCGTGATACTTATCTACAATTTCTTGAGGAGAAATTCCTTCTTTTTTAGCACGAATGGTGATGGCTGCTCCATGCTCATCTGAACCACAAATCAACACCGCGTCTTCACCTTTTAATTTTAAGTACCGAGTATAAATATCAGAAGGAAGATATGCTCCAGCTATGTGTCCAATATGTAGAGGGCCATTGGCATAAGGCAAGGCTGCTGTAATTAGATGTTTTTTAGGTTTTTCCAAAGTGTCGTTTTTTTATAGAGTGCAAAGATAAGTTATCCCCATTGCACTTTAAAACGAGGGAGTAGAAAACTTTGATTCCTTTGATTATTATCTTTGGCTTTTTACTTTAGATGCAATTTTGCAAAAAACACATCATTTCACATGATTCAACCGGCTTATCTAACTTCAGGAAATACAATAGGGATAGTATCTACCGCTCGAAAAATCTCAAGAGAGGAATTAGAACCTGCAATTGGCTTATTAGAAAGTTGGGGACTTAACGTTAAATTATCCCACCATTTATTTGAAGTAGATCATCAATTTGCAGGAACAGAAGAGCAACGAAGAGTTAGCCTGCAAGAATTTTTGGACGATGAAAATATACATGCTATTCTTTGTGCTAGAGGTGGATATGGCACGGTTCAAATTATTGACCAGTTAGATTTTACGAAATTTAAATCTCATCCGAAATGGGTTATTGGCTATAGTGATGTGACTACTTTGCATTGCCACATTCATCAACATGTGGAACTTGAAACTATTCATGGGATTATGCCTATAAATTTTCCAAAGGACGGTTCCGAAAATGAATCGACAAAAACTTTAAAACAAGCACTTTTTGGTGAATTAGATCAATACGCATTTGAGTCACACGAATTCAATCAATTAGGAGAATGTGAAGGCGAATTAATTGGGGGTAATTTGTCAATCCTTTATAGCTTAAGTGGAACAAATTCTACGGTAAATACAGTTGGTAAAATTTTATTCTTAGAAGATTTAGATGAATATCTCTACCACATTGATCGTATGATGATGAACCTTAAAAAATCTGGTTTTCTATCTGGATTGAAAGGAATTGTTGTAGGGGGAATGTCGGATATGAATGACAATGCAATTCCTTATGGAATGAGCGCTTTAGAAATAATTAAAAAAAGAACTTCTACATTGAATATTCCAGTAGCTTTTAATTTCCCCGCAGGGCATTGTGAGCCCAACAAAGCACTTTACTTTGGAAGAAAATGTACTCTTAAAGTGGGAGAAAGAGAATCAATTCTAACCTTTTAAAATGCTTTATATCCCTTTGGTATTCTAAACATTTCTATTGGAAGATCCGTTCTCTCTATTTTAATAACTTCCATTATCGTCACTTGTACGTTATTTATATTTGAATATTCTGCTTTTATTGGCATGACTCCTTCTGAAAGAGGAAGTTGCAAGAATTGTTTTTCGAGAAAATTTAGTTCTGGTAATAATTGAAGCATTTTCTTGTAGAATGAAAACTCTGACGCAGAAAACCAATAATTTGATATTCGAGACAAGTTATAAGCATGGACAATCCACTTAGTAATTTCAAGTCCCAATAAACTATCTGCCTCTTCTGTTTTAAATGTGAATTCTATATTTTCTATAGGTTCATTCTTTGCATTCACTACCAAATAGGTTTTACGTTCACTACTGAGGATATTAGCCACAGAATGTTTTAAGTCCAATATGATAATACTCTTGTTTTTAGCAGTTAGTTTACTCCACTCTTCCACTTTCACACTGTCTCCTTTCACATAAATATCTCGGAAAATCGTTTCCTTTCCGCGTTCTATCTTCCAAGAGATTTTCCCATTAAAACCTTCTTGCGCGACTACAGCGAAACTATTGATTACAAATAATAGAAAAAGAAAAGGTTTCATTTTAGTAAATTTAAAGTTCAAAATTAGAACTCTTTTGGCAGAACACAATGACATAGGGGAACAAGGAGAACAGATTGCTCAACAATTATTAATTGATAAAGGCTATTCCATAGAAGCTATCAATTGGTCATTTCAAAAAGCGGAGTTAGATATCATTTGTAAGACTAAAACAGAGATAGTTTTCGTCGAGGTCAAAACAAGAACTTCTCGTTATTTTGAAAACCCCAAAGACGCCGTAACACCAAAAAAACAAAAGAATATTATACGCGCAGCCAACGCCTTTATTGAGCAGTCAAATTGCAATCTGGGGGCTCGATTTGATATTATTAGTGTGTTATTGGAAGAAGACAAAATAGAAATTGAGCACATTGAAGATGCGTTTTATCCATTATTGTGATTGCTTACCTCATTTTGAATGAGCACAAAAGAACTATTATAAGCCTGTTTAAGCGCTACTGTTATTTACTGCTATACAAAATACAGCTGAATCAAAAAACCAACTAAAAATCCGGTGTAAATTTCAATTGGTTGATGTGCTTTTAGTTTTAATCTAGCAATACCAACAAATCCACTAATAAGAATAAATGCAGAAATGATCGAAGTTAGGTCTACTTGAGTTTTCAATGAAAGAACGAGAATCATTCCAATTAATCCTCCTAACCCTAGCAAGTGGGCGCTGATTTTAAAATTAATAAAAGAAGCCAAGAATAGGATAAAAATCGAAACTGCTGCTCCTAATGTAAAGTGTAAAATAATGGACGAAATATTCAATTTAACAAAGAGCCAAACAGAGGTCAGATACATAATGGTTGTAAAAAAATACGGCCATTTTCGCTCTTTGCACGTCTCCATTTGAAGACTTTTAATGGCTCCTCTTCGCTTTAACAGCAAACTGAATATCAATGGAAAAATGAATGTATTTAAAAATAAAAAACCAAGGACTATAACTTTTAACAGAAAAGGATAACGGTAATTAAAGTATGTAGGACTACCGAAAATAATAGCCATACCTAAAACAGGCATGAAAAGAGGATGAAATAGTTTGGACAGAAAATTAGCTAGTCGAATCGACATTTAATTATAGTTCTTTTCTTAATCTAGCAACTGGAATCCCTAATTGTTCACGGTATTTTGCTACTGTTCTTCTAGCAATATTGTATCCCTTATCTCTTAATAGTTGCGAAAGCTTTTCGTCAGTAATTGGCTTTTTCTTGCTTTCAGCATCTACAAAATCTTGCAAAATTTTCTTCACCTCTCTTGTACTTACCTCTTCTCCACTATCAGTAGACAATGATTCTGAAAAGAAGGACTTCAAAAGGAAAGTACCATAAGGAGTATTCACATATTTACTATTTACCACTCTAGAAACAGTCGATATGTCTAAATGAACCATATCGGCTATATCCTTCAAAATCATCGGACGAAGATTGGTTTCATCTCCATCTAAAAAATAAGCTTTCTGATATTCAGCAATCGCTTCCATCGTATTGATTAACGTACCTTGACGTTGTTTAATCGCATCAATGAACCATTTTGCGCTGTCTAACTTTTGCTTTACAAACATTAATGCCTCCTTTTGTGATTTATCCGTCTTTTTGGATTCAGAATAGGTTTGCATCATGTTTTTATACTCTCTACTTACTTTTAATTCGGGAGCATTTCTACCATTTAGTGTAATCTCGATGTTTCCATCCTTAATTATCATATTAAAGTCTGGCACGACTACCTGAACACTCTTTGCGGATTCATTCATAGAGTTTCCGGGCTTAGGATTTAATCGTAAAATTTCCTCAATTGCTGCCTTTAAGTCCTCGTCTGAAATCTCTACATTCTTCTTGATTTTATCGTAATGTTTTTTGGTGAATTCTTCAAAGTATTCTTCTAAAATATGAGTGGCAAAAACAATCGAAAGTTTGTTTCTATCTTTTCTATGAATTTGAATCAACAAACACTCTTGTAAATCGCGAGCGCCCACTCCGGCAGGATCCAATTGCTGTATTATTCGAAGAACTTTAAGCAGTTCTTCTTCTGTAGTCATAATATTTTGAGTGAAAGCTAAATCATCTTCGATGGCTGATAGTTCTCTTCTTAAATAGCCAGAATCGTCTAGGCTACCTATAAGGTGCTGTCCAATTTTAAACTCAGCATCACTCAGATTTTGCAATGATAATTGATTTTCTAATCGTTCATGAAATGTTTTTCCACCGCTTAGAGGTATTTGTCTTTCTTCATCATCCTTGCTGTGATTGGAAATATTGTATTTGTAATCAGGAGTTCCGTCATCATCCATATAGTCAGAAAAGTCGAAGTCTTCTTGTGCTTCTGTCGCATCATCTCTTTCTTCGTAATCTTCTTCTTTCTCCTCGAATTCCTCATCATTTTCCTTCCCTTCATCCAATGCCGGATTGATTTCTAACTCTTCCTTGATTCTCTGCTCCAAAGAAACAGTAGGCAATTGAAGCAGCTTCATCAGCTGAATTTGCTGAGGAGATAGCTTCTGAAGCATCTTTTGTTGTAACGACTGCTTTAACATATTTCCTAAGTTGAAAGGTTGGAACTAAATTTAACTAATTTTTTAAAACTCTGCACTCTTCGGTGTTCTAGGAAATGGAATTACATCACGTATATTCCCCATCCCGGTAACAAATTGTACTAATCGCTCAAAACCTAACCCAAATCCACTGTGTGGAGCAGTTCCAAACTTACGCAACTCCAAATACCACCAAAGTTCGTCCGCTTCTATGTGCATTTCTTCCATTCGTTTCACAAGCAGATCTAATCGCTCTTCACGCTGAGAGCCACCTATCATTTCTCCTATACCTGGAAAAAGTATATCCATAGCTGCAACAGTTTTACCATCATCATTTTGTCGCATATAGAACGATTTGATTTCTTTAGGATAATCTGTCAATACTACAGGCTTCTTAAAGTGTTTCTCCACTAAATATCTTTCATGCTCCGATTGCAAATCAGTTCCAAAGCCTTCTACAGGATATTGAAATTTTTTCTTTTTGTTTGGTTTAGAATTTCTTAAAATCTCAATGGCTTCTGTGTACGTTAAACGCTCAAAATCGTTATCCACCACAAATTTCAATTTTTCAATTAAATTCATTGGTTGACGATCTTCGGCCTTTTTGTTTTTTTCTTCCTCTATTATTCTATTTTCGAGATAAACCAAATCATCATGACAATTCTCTAAAGTGTATGCAATCAAATATTTCATGAAGTCTTCAGCTAAATCAATGTTATCCTCCAATTCATTAAAGGCTACCTCAGGTTCAATCATCCAAAATTCAGCTAAATGCCTTGTGGTATTTGAATTTTCTGCCCTAAAAGTTGGTCCAAACGTGTAGACCTTTCCCAAAGCCATTGCAGCAGCTTCTGCTTCCAGCTGCCCAGAAACTGTTAAGTTAGTTAACTTCCCGAAAAAGTCCTTTTTGTAATCAATCTCACCTTCTTCTGTTAAGGGAGGGTTTTTCTTATCTAAGGTAGAAACGTTGAATGTTTCACCAGCTCCCTCAGCATCAGAACCAGTAATAATAGGAGTGTGGATATTGTAAAATCCACGGCTATTAAAGAAGTTGTGTACTGCAAAAATTAAGGTATGTCTGATTCTACTAACAGCACTAAATGTACTCGTTCTAAATCTTAAGTGAGCATTTTCTCGCAAGAACTCTAATGAATGTTTCTTTGGTTGCAATGGATATTCATTGGCATCGGCTTCACCTAATACTTCAACACTTGACGCCTCTAATTCATACTTTTGCCCACTACCTTGAGATTCTACTAATTTTCCTATGGCTTTGATACAAGATCCAGTAGTTACTTTGTCTACTACAGCTTCGCCCATTTTTTCTAAATCAACCACAATTTGGAGGTTGTGGGGTGTAGAGCCATCATTAACAGCGATAAACGCTACATTCTTACTTCCTCTTTTTGTTCTCACCCAAGCACTTATACTTACTTCGATGTCTTTCTCTGTGCTGTTTAAAAGTGCCTTTACTGTTTGACGTGCCATTCAATTATCTGATTAAAAATTATTGAGATTCAAAATGCTTCAATTCTAACGAATAGAACCGCAAAGGAACGTTTTTTTGATGAAATTTTGAATGAAAATTCTCAGGATAACTTTCCTTGTAATGCCTTAAAAAATGTGAAATAAAATTAAATGTTGCTACATTGGAAACATTATTAACAAAAAACGTTTCCGATGTTCATTTTGTTTCTTACGTTTGCATCGTGAAAAATTTAACTACAGAAAATAAACTTTTCGATAGTATCAAAGACTTATTCTTGAAGTATGGAATTAAGAGTCTTACCATGGATGATATTGCTCGTCAGTTGGGAATATCAAAAAAGACACTATACATTTCTTTCGCCAATAAACGAGATTTAGTAAAGAAAGTAATAGAGTATCAAATTAGCTCGGTTCAGTGTGATGTGGAAAATGAGTGTATTGAGGGAGAAAATGCCATTGATGAATTAATGGGGATCGGGCGTAAAGTAAATGAAGGTCTTTCGGATGCGCACCCTTCCATTATGTATGATATTCAGAAATATTACCCCCAAGCTTGGAAAGTATTAATGGAGCATAAAGAAGAATTTGTGTTCAATAAAATGTTAATGAACCTGAAGCGTGGAATAGAAGAGGGGTTGTATAGAGATAACCTCAACCCAGAAGTTTTAACCAAAGCCTACATGGTGATGACAGAAGCAATGATGTCTAATCAATTAGCGCTACCGGGGAAATTTAATTTTCAAGAATTGCACCTGGAATTAATGCGTTATCACATCAGAGGCATCGCCAATGGGAAAGGAAGGGAATACTTAAAACAGAAATTTAAAGAAGACAATTAATAACTATTAATCATGAAGAAGCTGAATAAGCTCATTACATTGTCTCTGTTTTCTTGCTTGTTTGCAACAGCAATTGCACAAGACAGCACACAGACATTTCAATTCACGCTGAAGCAAGCGCAAGACTATGCCGTCTTAAATAGCTATCAAACTCGATCTGCCACCTTGGATGTAGAGAAGTCAGAAAAGAAAGTGTGGGAAACTACAGCAATTGGTCTACCACAAATTTCTGCTAGTGCGGGTTATACGTATAACATTAAACTCCCCGTTCAGTTAGTACCAGGAGATGCCTTCCCAGGTGGGCAGCCAGGAACTTTTCAAGAGTTGACCTTTGGAACAGAACAAAGTATGAGTGCAGCAATCAATGTAAATCAATTGATTTTTGATGGAAGCTACATTGTAGGACTGCAAGCAGCTAAAGTGTATAAAGAAATTTCAATCAATGACCAAGCAAAGTCAACAATTGAAATTAAAGATATAGTAACTCAAGCATATGGTGGAGTTCTAGTTGCCGAGCGAAATAAATCCATTCTGAAAGAAAATCTCTCTAACATAGATAAGATTGTTTCTGATAACAAAGCATTGTATGAAAATGGATTCGTGGCTGAACAAGACTACGACCAATTGCAACTATTGCGTTCACAAACTAAAAGTGCATATGACAATGCAGAACGTCAAGTTCAGATTTCAAAGAATCTACTTAAGTTTTCAATGGGTATTGAAATTGCCAATACTATTGAATTAACTGAATCATTGGATGAAATCGTTAATGAAGTTGACGCAGAAGGTTTGGCCTCTTCTACTTTTAATATTGAATCACATATCGACTATCGAATTATAGAGAATCAAGAAAGAGCTTCTTTGCTTCTGGTAAAACAGGAAAAGTCCGCTTTTTTACCTCGTTTGTCTGCTACTTATAGCTTTCAGGAGAATTCCTTTAGTAACGAATTCAATTTCTTTTCAGATGCCCCATGGTTTAACGCTCAGTATGTTGGCTTAAACCTTTCTGTCCCCATCTTTAGTAGTGGTATGAGACTGGCGAAAGTAAAACAAGCTCAATTGGACTTTGAGAAGGTTACTTTGGCCAAAAAGCAAGTTTCTGAGAACCTAAAAATGGGTTTAATAACAAGCCGATCTGATTATACCTATGCACTTGATCAGTACAACTCACAGAAAGCAAATATGGAATTGGCAAACCGAATTTTTACCAAAGAACAAATTAAATATCAAGAAGGAATTTCCTCGAGTTTAGAATTAACTCAAGCAAACAATCAATTATTGTCGACACAAGGCGACTACCTAAATTCAATTTTACAACTCATTTCAGCGAAATCTAAATTAGATAAGGCGTTAAATAACTATTAAACAATGAAGACAAAACAATTAATCGGTACATTCATTATAAGTGCAGCATTAGCGTCGTGTGGCGGTGCCCAAGAAGGTAAATCTGTAGAGGAGATTATTGAAAATAATGATTTAGCAGAATTAAAAGAAAAGCACAATGAACTGGTTGCTCAGGAACATGAACTATCCAATCAGATAGAAATGTTAGGAACAGCAATCTCAAAACTTGACAATAACAAAGTGCGTCCTTTAGTATCTGTTTATACCATCAAACCTGAAGAATTCAAGCATTATGTAGAAGTTCAAGGCAATATAGATACCAAACAAAATGTAGTGCTTTACCCAGAATATGCTGGAGTATTGACGAAAGTTTTGGTGAAAGAAGGTCAACAAGTAATTAGTGGACAATTGTTAGCCACTATAGAAGATGGTGGGTTGGCTCAACAAGTGAATCAAGCTGAAATACAAGCGGACTTATCACGAACTACTTTTGAGCGTCAGAAACGTTTATGGGATCAAAAAATTGGTTCTGAAATGCAATTTTTACAAGCTAAAGCCAATTATGAAGCCCAACAAAAGTCAGTATCACAACTGAAGTCCCAATTGGCTAAAACTCAAATAAAAGCTCCTTTCTCTGGTATAGTAGATGAAATAATGATTGAAGAAGGTAACGTAGTAGGTCCAGGGCAAATGGGGGTGATGAGAGTAATCAACATGAATCAGATGTATGTAGAGTCTGATGTGCCAGAAACTTTTATCTCGGCTATATCAAAAGGAAGAGCTGTTCAAGTTGAAATCCCTGTATTGAACCAGACGATTGATGGAGTAATTAGTCAAGCGAGTAATTATATAAAGCCTGATAATAGATCTTTTAGAGTTGAAGCCGTGTTGCAAAATAAGGAAGGTAAGATAAAACCAAACATGACTGCTCGTTTGAAGATTAACGATTATACTGCTGAAAACGCAATTATGATTCCTCAAAGCATTATTTCCGAAGATTCAGAAGGCAAACAATATGTATATAAGGTAAACACCTCTAAGTCTGAACCTACTGCAGAGCGGGTTTTTATCTCTACAGGAAAAAAGGGTGGCGATTATATTGAAGTCACAGAAGGGTTGGCCGCTAATGACTTAGTGATAAAGGAAGGCGCAAGAACTGTAAAAGACCAACAAGAAGTAGAAATCATCAAACAATAAAAAATGTCTGAAGAAATAAAAAACAACGATTTACCAGAAAAAATCCAACCTTCGGAAGTGAATACTGAAGAAAAAGAGTTTGGATTGTCTTCTTGGGCAATAGATAACCCTACAGTTATCTATGTGATGATTGCAATTTTCTTATTCCTAGGGCTTTCTTCATACTTCGGATTACCAAGAGAAAGCTTTCCTGAGATAAAAGAAACTAAAATATATATTAGTGCACCTTATCCTGGAAACACCGCTGAAGATATAGAACGACTAATAGTAGACCCATTAGAAGACGAGCTGGATGATGTAAGTAACGTTGTAGAAATCCTATCGACTTCTCAAGAGGATTACGGAATTATAACTGTAGAGTTTGATGAAGATATTAGCGTAGAGGATGCCAAAGTAAAGGTAAAAGATAAGGTAGATGCAGCTAAATCTAGTGAAGATTGGCCAACTTTTAATGGAGCTAAAGTAGAGCCTAATGTGTTCGATCTGAACCTTTCAGAGGAAATGCCAATTGTAAACTATAACATTACTGGTGACTATCCGATTGAAAAATTAAAAGAGTATGCAGAGTACCTAGAGGACGCTATTGAGAAAGTACCAGAAATCAAACAGGTAGACATTCGAGGGGCTCAAGAAAAAGAAGTAGAAGTAGCGGTTGATGTGTACAAAATGATGGCTGCTAAGGTAAGCTTTCAAGATGTTCAAAATGCAATCAGTAACGGAAACGTTACTATGTCTGCAGGAAATTTAATTAACAGTGGGCAAAGAAGAACAATTCGAATTTTAGGAGAGATAGACCGACCAATTGACTTGGAAAATTTCGTAGTAAAGTCCGAAAAAGGCAATTCAATATACTTGAAAGATATTGCTACTGTAAAATTTCAAGCTGAAGAAACTACTACCTACGCTCGAGAATGGGGAGAGCAAGTCGTTATGCTTGATGTAAAAAAGAGAGCCGGTAAAAACATGATCTCTGCTATCGAGCAGGCCAATAAAATTATTGAAGAAGCAAAAGAGAACTACATTCCATCTGATGTTCAAATTACATCTGCGAATGATCAGTCAGCGATGACTATCAATCAAGTTAACGACCTCGTAAACAATATTATATTTGGAATTGTCTTGGTAATTTTAGTGTTGATGTTCTTCCTTGGTTTTAGGAATGCACTTTTCGTTGGATTCGCAATTCCAATGTCCATGTTCATGTCTTTTATGGTCATTGAATTGTTAGGGTACACCATGAATACTATGGTACTATTTGCGTTGGTGATGGGACTTGGTATGCTAGTTGACAATGGAATTGTGGTAGTTGAGAACGTATACCGTTTAATGAGTGAAGGAATGAGCAGATACGAGGCCTCCAAAAAAGGTATTGGTGAAATCGCAGTTCCTATTATTATCTCAACCGCAACTACTGTAGCAGCATTCGTTCCATTAGGATTCTGGCCTGGTGTAATGGGTGAATTTATGGTTTACTTTCCCATTACCCTTTCCATCGTATTGGGTTCATCACTATTTGTAGCAATTTTTATCAACTCGATGCTGGTTTCTAAATTTATGGAGGTAGATGAAAAAGTATTACCCTTCAAAAAACTCATTAGAAACATCATAATTCTAGTTGTTCTCGGGGTATTCATGATGATCGTAGGTGGAGCAGTAAGAGGCCTTGGGACATTGATGATTTTTACAGCTATAATGCTTCTAATGTATCGCTATGTTTTCAAAAAGTGGGCAGATAATTTCCAACGTAAAACTTTGGTGACTTTCGAAAACTGGTATGAATCCTCTTTAAAATTTGCCCTGAGAAAGAAAAACGCTTATTACTTCTTTTTTGGAACAATCGTAATGCTTTTTGTTTCCTTATTTCTATTTGGTGGCTCAGTAGGTTCAGGTAGAACTAAGATTGAGTTTTTTCCAGACAACAAGCCTAATCAGATTATCGTATACATCGAATATCCTCAAGGAACCGACATAGATAAAACCAATGAGATTACTAAAAGCATAGAAAAAAGAGTATATGCTGTTTTAAGAGATGAGCAATATGTCGATGATGGTTATAATTTCATGACCGAATCTGTAGTTTCTCAAGTTGGTGAAGGTGCAGGAAATCCTCAAACAGATGGGGGGTCAGCAGCAGAAATGCCGCATAGAGGTAAAATTACTGCAACTATGCGAGAGTATAAATACAGAAGAGGAGAGGATAGTGAAACGCTGCGACTAAAAGTTCAAGATGCATTGAGAGGTGTTTATCCGGGAGTGTCTATATCTGTAGAAAAAGATGCTGCAGGTCCCCCCGTAGGCTATCCGATCAACATTGAAGTAAGTGGAAAGGATTATACCGAGTTAATTGATGTTGCAGAAAGAATAAGAAATTTCATCAATGCTCAAAATGTACCTGGTATAGAAGAGTTAAAAATTGATGTGAATAAAAGTAAGCCAGCTATTCAAGTTGAAGTGGATCGTCAAAAAGCTGGAGAATTAGGTGTATCTGCAGGCCAGGTTGGGAATCAATTGAGAAGCTCTATTTTTGGTATTAAAGCAGGTGTTTATAAGGAAGATGGAGATGATTATGATATCTATGTTAGATTTAACGAAGACTTGAAAAAAAATCCAAGCGCTTTGTTTAATCAGAACATTATCTTTAGAGATCAAGCAACTGGTACCATTAAAGAAATTCCCATAAGCACAGTTGCCACACAGAAGAACACATCAGGATTTAGTGCCGTTAAACACATTGACTTACAACGTATCGTAACGGTATACTCAGGTGTTTTACCAGGAGCAAATGCGAACGAAATTGTGAATATTTTGAAAAACAAAATGCTCGATTTTGAGACTCCTAAGGGTGTTGAATACGCTTTTACTGGAGAAATCGAAGAACAAGGAAAACAGATGGCCTTTTTACTTGGTGCATTAGCTACCGGATTAGGTTTGATTATGTTATTATTAATCTTTCAGTTTAGTTCTATTTCTAAACCTACCATCATAATGATGGCAATCTTTTTAAGCTTTATTGGAGTATTCTTAGGTCTAGTGATTACTGGATGGAACTTTGTGATCATGATGACGATGGTGGGAATTATTTCACTTGCAGGAATTGTAGTAAACAATGGTGTAGTGCTCCTAGACTATACAGATATATTAATTGAGAGAAGAAAAAAGAAAAATGGACTTGGGAAAGGAGATCTACTTTCTAGAGAGGAAGTAATGGAAGCTATTGTTGTTGGAGGAAAGGCAAGATTACGTCCAGTAATACTTACGGCTATTACAACTGTCTTGGGTTTAATTCCCTTAGCTATTGGATTAAATATCGATTTCTTCTCCTTATTCACAGAGTTTGATCCCAAGATTTATATGGGAGGTGATAACGTAATCTTCTGGGGTCCGTTAGCATGGACTGTAATATTTGGATTAACATTCGCAACATTCTTAACACTTATTGTAGTGCCAGTTATGAACTATTTAGTCTATCGATTAAAAATACGTTTAGCGAAATAATAGAAGTATTAAGGAATTTTAAGAAACAATGATATAACAATCCAAAAGCACTACCGTTATTGTATCGGTTATATAGAGGTTTAGGTTTGGTTGAATGGGGATAATGACAGTAGTTATTGTCCCCATTCTTTTTAAAATTGACTCTAATAAGGTATTGGCTAGAATAATCAAGTAATTGACAATTGCCATAAGCTGTGATAGTAACATTGCAAAAACGAATGTATTCAATCTATAAGGCCTTTAAAAACAAATATTTCATACATTTGTTTCATTACAAATTTCTCCTCTCAATTCGATTAATATGAGTGAATTTAAAGCCGGTGAATTACTAAGTCAAATTACAGTACCTGCTGATTTAAGGAAGTTTAAAGAAGAAGATTTGCTTCAAATTTCTAAAGAGCTACGCCAATATATAGTGGATGTGGTCTCTGTTAAAGGAGGTCATTTTGGTGCTAGTTTAGGGGTGGTTGAAATGACAGTTGCTCTCCATTACGTTTTTAACACACCGTATGATCAACTCGTGTGGGATGTAGGTCATCAAGCTTATGGACACAAATTATTGACAGGAAGAAGAGCAGAATTTCACACAAACAGGATTTATAAGGGTTTAAGTGGATTTCCAAAAAGATCAGAAAGTGAGTACGATACATTTGGAGTGGGTCACTCTTCTACTTCAATATCGGCTGCATTAGGAATGGCCGTGGCCTCACGATTAAAAGGACAAAAAGATAGACAACACATTGCTGTAATAGGTGATGGCGCTATGACAGCAGGTTTGGCTTTTGAAGGATTAAATCACGGTGGAGTAGAAGACTCAAATCTACTAGTTATCTTGAATGACAACTGTATGTCTATTGACCCAAATGTTGGAGCATTAAAAGAGTACCTAACTGATATTTCAACGTCTCATACGTATAATAAAGTAAAAGATGAGGTATGGACTCTGCTTGGTAAAGTGAGTAAGTTTGGACCAAATGCTCAAGCTATAGTTCAGAAAATTGAGAATGGTTTGAAAGGAGCTTTATTGAAACAAAGCAACTATTTTGAATCATTGAACTTTAGATATTTTGGCCCTATCGATGGCCACGATGTGAACCACATGACCAAGGTTTTACAGGATTTGAAAGATATTCCTGGTCCCAAAATATTGCATTGCTTGACCAAAAAAGGAAAAGGATATCAACCAGCAGAAGATGGGAGTCCTACTAAATGGCATGCACCAGGTTTATTTAATAAAGATACAGGGGAAATAATAAAAGTAACACCAAAGAATCCTCAACCACCAAAATATCAAGATGTTTTCGGACATACCATTGTAGAGTTAGCTGAGAAAAATGAAAAAATAGTGGGAGTTACCCCAGCTATGCCTTCAGGAAGTTCATTGAACATAATGATGGAAGCCATTCCTGAAAGAGCTTTTGATGTAGGTATTGCAGAACAGCATGCAGTTACTTTTTCAGCTGGAATGGCTACTCAAGGATTGATTCCATTTTGTAACATCTACTCTTCATTTATGCAACGTGCATATGACCAGGTGGTTCACGATGTAGCTTTGCAGAATTTACACGTAGTATTTTGTTTAGATCGTGCAGGCTTTGCAGGAGCAGACGGGCCAACACATCACGGAGCGTATGACATTTCTTATATGCGATCTATTCCAAATATGATTGTAGCTTCTCCAATGAATGAAGAAGAGTTGCGCGACATGATGTACACTGCTCAAGAAAAGAATAATGGACCTTTTTCCATCCGTTATCCAAGAGGAAATGGGGTGATGCCCAATTGGAAAACTCCTTTGAAATCAATGAAAATTGGTCAAGGGAAACGAATTAAAAATGGAGAAGATGTGGCCATTTTATCATTCGGGCACATAGGAAACTATGCTATTGAAGCTTGCGAACGTCTAGCTGAGAACAATATTAGTGCAGCACATTACGACTTGAGATTTGCAAAACCATTAGATGAAATGCTGTTGCATGAAGTATTCGGAAAGTTTGATAAAATCATCACCATTGAAGATGGGTGTGTGATGGGTGGAATTGGTAGTGCAATTTTAGAATTCGCTGCTGACCATCAATACAAGAATTCTACTGTTGTGAGATTAGGAATTCCTGATGCATTTATAGAGCATGGTTCACAAATGGAACTGCACAAAGAATGTGGTTTTGACCCAGAGGGTATCGCACAAACTGCGGCTAAATTAGTCGGTATAAAATTGAATAAGCAGGCTGTATAAGGACTACTAAACATAAAAAAGGCGCTTGAATATAGATTCAAGCGCCTTTTTTATAATATTTGATTTACTTCGCGTGATCATATGACTTAGCAGACTGAATCATTTTCTTTACTGCACTCTCACTAAATTGCTCACTTTCAAAACTCTTAATCTCAACTTTAAATCCATCTGCATCATACAGATAGAAAAACTGAAATTCAGGGTCTATCCCACTATCAGGAATCGACTTTTTCCAAAACAATAAATTTGGAGTATCCTCAACAAACTCTACAGTATAAACCTGCTCATCCATCAATTCAGCTTTTTTCTCTTCAATTGATATTGGTTCTTGTTGCAACTCCATACCAAAACGGTCTCCTACCCGAATCTGTAAACTACCCCAATTGGTACGCTCAAATTCAGGAGCTCCGAAATCTTCATTAGGGACATAAATAGCTCCTTCGAAACCATGGTCCCTAAGATTTACCATCGTCATTCCTTCTACATTGGCTACCTCATCAGTTGCTTCTTCTGTTTGTGAATTGGTATCACCACCACAAGACCACATTAAAACTGTTGAAAAAGCAATTATTCCAATTCGTGCAATATTCTTCATAGTTTTTATTTTTTAGCAAATATATCATTTGCAATTATATCAACCAACAACACTATTTAATCGTAACACGAACCCCATTACTATGGGAAGTAAATTCAGGCGCATACATACATTGCACTTGCGTAATCCCATTGGAAAATTGCCCCGAAATATTAGCTCTCAACTCATATTCAAAAACATAGACTCCTTTTCTCAAATAAGAGATGAAGAAATTAGTAGCTGCATCTTTTGTACTTTCATAATAGCCTAAACCATCTTGATATTTATAACTTGACATTACGTTTATCGGTTCAAATCCTGATGCTCGCATATCTTTTAAATGCACAAATTCTAAATCTCTGTCGGAACGCAACTCCACTCTTACAATCACCTTATCTCCTAGTTTGATAGGAGTCTTTTCTGTAACCTTTTGAAGCTGTTTTCCTGAATTAGTTCTTACTTCAATGAATAATTCTTTTTCTAATTTCAATGGTGTTTCCGCAAAAGTAATTTTATCCAAATCCTCAAAATACTGCCAGTAAGCTGCACCCCAAGCCACACCTTCGTTTGATTTTTTAACCGTTATGTTTCCCATTTTAGGAGACACATCTCCACCACTCCACGATTTCTTAAAGTAGCCTGTACCGGCTTCCGTTTTCAACGATGGATGATTTGCTGGATCTAATTGCTGATCTCCAACAATTAAACTCACTGTATTTTCCATTGTCAATACATCCGTTCCTTTCAACAATAAAGCATAGCAAGCATCAGCCGTAGCTTTAGTAGTTTTCCAATCTTGAGTTTGCTTTTGTTTCAGCAACCATACTTTTAATAATTCTAAGGAGGTCTTATCATCTAACACCTCATCAAAAGCCTCTATCATCAGCGCTTGAGTTTCTATTGGCGCTTGATTCCAATAATACCCTCTTCGATTATCTTTCCAATACATGCCGAATTCATCATCATAAATAGCAATGTCTTTCGCTGCTTTCATGATTGTTTTGGCAACTTCTACATCCTTATAGCGATTTGCCGAAAGTGCAATCATCCCTCTCAACTGCAAACTATAATCTAACCAATACTGCTTGGACTGCTTGTAATAATAGTCGAATGCGACTTCGTTTACAGATGAAATTTCCTTTTCAATAAAGAAGCTTCTAGCATAGAAATACTGAATCTGAAAGGAAGAAATTTGCTTTTTACTTAAATCAGCTTTGTGATAGATTAGTCTATCATAGTCCGCTTTTAATTCAGCGTCTAAATAAGCAATTGCTTTATCTAGCATCTGTCTTAATTCCGTGTTCTTTTCGAAATCAATCATACCCAACTGCTTCAAATGTCCAAAACCACTTACGATGTGTTGGGTGATGTATCGATTTTCTTTTCCGCCATCAAACCAAGGCCAAGCACCAGAAGCATACTGCATCTGAACCAGCTTTTTAGTAGCTCGACTCAGTTCTCTTTCCATCTTATCCAGCTGGAACAACTCACCCAATCGTCGTTTGCGTTCACTCTCGTCTTTTGCATTTCTCAACCATGGAGTTTCTTCAATCACCAATGCTTTCAACTCTTGATTTTTCTCTAGGTTAGAAAGCAAAGCATCCGGCTGATACTGTCTCCAGATTTCAAATACACGTTTTATTTTAGGATCTGATTTAGCGATGTGTGTTGCAATGGTATTCGCATACAATCGGCTAAACGTTTGCTCAGCACATTCGTAAGGGTACTCCATTAAATACGGCAAAGCCTGAATAGCATACCACGCAGGATTCGAGGTGTATTCTATTGTAAATCGCTCATTAGTCAATGTAGACGAAGTATTATTCACCAACTTATCAAACGTGAATTGCTTGCTTCCTTTTCCATTCATTGGCAATGGCAGCGCTTCTGTAACTAACATTCTATTCGTCAATACGGGAATCGTTCGCTCTTCACCATCACTGTGCGTTTTGCTTTCGCCGATGATTTTATAGGTCACAGCTTGCAACCCTTTCGGGATAGTGATTTGCCAACTCACTACTTCATTTCCTTTTGAAGAAATAGTCATCTTTTTATTCGCTTTATCTTTGGCCAATAAGTTAATCGGCTTCATGGTTAAAGCATCAAAAAAGGCAATAGTGGCTGCAACTTCTTGCTCCTTGTCGCTAATATTGGCCATTTTAGTTTTGAACACCAACGTATCTCCTTCTCTAAAGAAACGCGGAGGATTCGGCATGACCATCAGCTCTTTCTGAGCTACAATTTCTTCTAACGTTGTTCCAATTTTTAAATCGGTGGTGTGCGCCATTGCCATAAACTTATATCGCGTCAATGCATCGGGCATGGTAAAAGTAAAATCTACTGTACCGTCTTCATTTGTTTCTAAATGTGGATAAAAGAAAGCCGTTTCTCGGAAGTCGGAGCGAATGGAAGGAACAGTTGTTGTGATTGAGGAAACTTTACCTTCTTTAGCTTCAACATCTTCAGATTTAGGTAATTCATCACTACCTATCACTTTAATTCCATCTATGTAAACCTCAGATTCAGAAGCCCTAGACCCTCTAATATTTAAACTATTACTTCCATCATCTTTAGAATACACTGCTCCGACATACCCAAATGAATTCCTTTGATACATCATTCGATACACATCAAACCCGAAAAAATTCAAGCCTTTGTAATTTAATGGGGAGGGTAAATTAACTCCTAAAGGTTTATAATAATTAGCAGCACTTACTCTTCTAAAATACTGATCCGATTGCCAATTAGAACGACTATAGTTATTACTGTACGGGAAAAAATTCCAACTATTGGCTTGAAACACATCCAAGCTTTGATCGTACATAGAGGCCAACACTTCCGCTTGCACCGACTTTTTCTCTACATCAGTTACCGTTAGCGACCATGCCTCTTTATTTCCAGGCTCGGTTACATTTCTAAAGGTGGTCAGTTTAACATTTAACTGTTTATTGCTGTATGGCACTGTATATTCCATCGATTGATTGAATGAGCGATTATCATAAACCATTAGTAGATTCACACGAAAACCTCCTCGAAATTCACCTTTCACATCAATTTCAATCACTTTTTGCTCCTTTTTCAAAGCAATCCACTCTTTTTTGATCACTTTATCACCCAACACTAATTCATACAGTACCTTTGCGTCAGTAGCTCTTGATCCAATTACAAATTGGGCTTTATCACCTACCTCTACTTTGTTAGTCAGTTGCTTCACCCAAAAAACGGAAGCCACTGTCGGACATTTATCCTTCAGACTAAAAATGGTAAAATACCGCTCCTGCTTTATTTCATCACCGTTCTCATCTGTAGCTAAAATGTTCAATTTATAAGTTCCACTTGCTAATTCCGAAGACAGTTGGAGTAGTTCATTCGAGGAACCTTTTGCTTCTACCACTCGCTTTTCTGTTCCTAACAAACTAGGATCTATTTCATTTTCACGATAAGCGAAGTGAGGGAATTCACTTCTAAAAGCTGTTTCTTCCAACTGAATCTGCTCAGGCATTTCCCAATACCTTTGCTTGTAAACTTGTTCTGATGCTTTCAATAATTCAATCGAATATTTTATCGTTGCACCAACAGGTTCGTTAGAATAATTAGTGGTTTTAAAGGTGAGTCCTTTCAATTGATTCACTTCTATTTCTTCTCCTAAGTCAACTTGTAGTTGATACGACTTCGTTCCAATACTAACTGAGGTTGTCGAGCTCTGGGTTTCTCCATTAATATCCATCACATCTGCCACCACCTCGTAAGTGAATGTTGATGTGCTATTCGTTGGCGCTTTAGCTAAGAACTTTACTTCAAACTCACCAGCCGCATTTGTACTTACTTTCCCTTTGGCTATTTCTGCTTCATTATTTTGCGATGGAGGGAATCTTCTCCAACCATAATGGTGATAATATGGTATTATTTCTCGGCGAGTTACGCGATAACTCACTTCTGCATCCGTTAAGTTCGATCCAGAATACGCGATGGCTTTTCCTACTACTGCAACTGAATCGTTCAACTTAAAATTCCCTTTTGCAGGATCAAACTTCACTTCAAATTGTGGGCGCTTATACTCTTCCACTGAAAACCCATGCTGTCCAAGGTCTGTTTTTAATCGGTAGTAACCGGTTAATCCGCCTACAGGCAATTGAAAAGAACCACTAAATGAGCCATATTGGTTTGCTTTTACATCAATAGAAGCCACTTTCTTATAGTTGACATCCATCAACTCCACAGTGCTACTATAACTCGTATTTAGTTTTACTTCCTTTTCTTTAGAGTCTATCACAATCCCCTTAAAGTAGACCGTTTGACCAGGTCGATAAATGGCTCGATCCGTGAAAAAATTAACACGAGTATTCCACTTCTCTGTATTAGATCGATAATTATTATAACTGTAAATACTTTGAGAATACAAGCTATCCTTTCCATTCTTGAATACAATAGAAACACTTCTATTATAAGTATTCCCAATTGCCACAAATCCATTGGCATCTGTTTTGAATTTTCCAACCTTCCCTAAATTCGAGCTATAGTTTCTATCTTGATACACCTCTAAATCAACACCTCCGATCGGATGACCATTTTTACGGCTTAGAACATATATTTCTATTCCTCCATTCGTATTGTTCTGTTGGATAAAACTCATCTCTGACACCCACATTTCTGTAAAAGAAATGGATTCCATATTAGAAAAATCAGGTTGAGAAGAAGACATCAAGTAATAATGACCTGTAGGCAATCCTTTTTGAGAAAACTCTGTCGTATGCTGTCGCAAATCTTCCTGCCCTGAAAAGTTTATTATCCAACTATGGACCATTTTCGAATCCAACAACTTTCGTTTTTGCTCATTGTAGTTCATATTCTCAGAAATTCTTCCAAAAGGAGAAACCACAATTCGGTAATACATAGTTGAAATATTTCGCCAAGTAGCCTTAAACAACATAGGTGTATTTGGCAATTGAGCTGATTCCAACTCAATTTGATGGGATGGCATTTTTAATTGATTCAGCAATGCTCGACATTGAACTGCTCCATAGCTATTAGAATATAGCTTAATATACTCTTCACAAAGTGCAGCCGCTTCTTTTAATTTATTTTTATGAATACTTGCTGTATCAGAATCGTACGTCTGCTTATAATAATAAGCGATCTCAAAAGCAGTTCTAGCAGACTCCGGATTACTTTCTAACGTTTCATGCAAAGAAACAATCGCTCTATAATGAAGCGCATCATTTCCATCTCCCTGGAAATAGGTTTTTGCAAATTGTAATCGTTTTATGGTCGCATCAGTCAAAGCTGTCAAATTATCTTCCTCTAATAAAAAGGTTGTCCATTCTTGATATAATTTCAGTGCTTTCCATTCATTCGAAAAAGTGTCAGTGGTATGAAATACAGCTTTTACAAATTCCTCATTGGATGAAAACACAACAGAGTCTTCAATAGTGAATACATCAATTGGATCGGTTAAACTAGCTTGCCCTGATGAATAAAAATCGATAGCTCTTTTGACCAACAAATCGTACAAAAAGCGTTGCACTTCATTCTCTTCGGCATAATTAATCTTTTGCTCAGTGAGAATGGGTTCAAAATAATTGATAGGTGTGCGCTTTAGTTTCTCACTATCTATGAGAGATGCGTCGTAGTGAAACTGAATGCGTTTGATAATGGTTTTTAAATCCCACGTTTTAATATCATCCGTAGGTTCGCCTTGAATCTCGGTTCGCTGATTGAATTTCCAACTGTTTTGCTGATAGTAATTCAGATAAATCGAGCCTAAAGTAGAATGAAAAATAGCCGAAAGTGGGTAACTGTATTGTTTCGTTTTTTGTTCTAAGTCGATGATTGTTTTTTCTAAACTTTCTTCGGTAAACGAATTACTCAACCGAGCAATGTATAAAGTGGCTTTATACACTTGATTGTAATTTTGAGTTTTTTCCGCATTGTTTAAGATTTGCTCCACCTTTCGGGCAGCAGTTTTATCAAGGCCTACCATCAATAGAGAATCGACTTCAACCCACTCCTTTTTGTAGTCTCCAAAAGACTTATAAACAATTAAATACTTCTGTTCCGGTTTAGAATTGGTCCATGCAATTAAGCCCGTTAATGACAAAACCAATCCCAATAAAATCAAATATTTTAAACGCATAAATCAATTTTTTTCAATCCTTTATCAAAGATAGTTCCAATATTAGGATCTCTTTAACATTTTTGTTGAAGCAATAAAGTATCTTTGAAATACCTACTAAACGATTTTTTGATTCTGTATGCTAAAAAACAATAATAGTTCCAACCAGATTTGCTTACTAATTACTGACGACGATTTAGATGATCAGTTGCTAATGCGTAATGCTATTGAAGAAAATAGTTGGTGTGGAGATCACCAGTTTTTTAATGATGGAGAAGAGCTATTGACATTCTTAAAAGCGAAGCAACCCACTCAACCTACCTTAATACTTCTTGACTTAAATATGCCTAGAAAGAATGGTTGGGAAACATTGAGTGAAATCCAGAAAGATGAAACATTAAAACACATACCAGTTTTAATATTCACAACCTCTAATATTCAATCTGACATCGCAAGAGCTTATAAAATAGGAAGTAACACTTATTTTACAAAACCAGACCTTTATAGCGATTTGGTTGAAACCATTAAATGCATTAAAGAATACTGGAACATGAAGGCAAGTCTAGTGGTATAACACCACATTTCCTTATTCAATTTTAGGTAGGCCAATTTTATATTTAACGGAGATTAGCCTAATGGTAATAATTATCATAATTGTAGTTACCACATTTACCTCAAAAGATACATTAAATCTTTCAAGCAATAAAAAAACAGAGGCACCAATAATACATGCGGTCGCATAAATCTCATTTCTAAAAATAAGAGGAATATCATTCACCAAAATATCACGTATAACTCCTCCCAACACAGCAGAAAAAGTGCCCATTATTACGGCCACAATTGGACTAACATCAAGAATTAAAGCTTTTTGCAATCCCAAAATTGTAAACACCCCAATTCCCACAGTATCAAAAAAGAAAAGCGTCTTCCGTAATTTCAATACGTGCCTTTTGAATAAATAGGTGACCGCTACTGCCAGAATAATAATGAACAAATAATAGGTGTCTCTAACCCAACTTACTGGAGCTACTCCCAATAATAGATCACGAACTGTACCTCCACCTACTGCAGTAATAAAACCCAAAAAAAGAGCTCCAAAAAGGTCTAATTTATTTTTCGAAGCAGAAATTACTCCACTTATGGCGAACACGAATGTACCAATTAGATCTAAAGAGAATAAAATTTGATTCATAGAGATGAGTGTATTCAAACTAAAAGTGGTTGATGAAATTACTAAATAAAAAAGCTCCTTGCCTGAAAGACAAGGAGCTTTTCTTCGTACCCGGAGCCGGAGTCGAACCGGCACGCCCGAAGGCACAGGTGTTTGAGACCAGCGCGTCTACCAATTCCGCCATCCGGGCAAGATGTGTTTAGACTCAAACAGAGTGCGAAATTATTCAATACTTTTGACTCTATAAAACATTTTCAAAAAAAAGTTTATAAACAATCGTGTATTTTTTGTGATGCTTTAATTAATTTGATAAATTTGCACCCCTTTAATAAGCTCATAAAAGAAGGAAAATAAAGATGTCATCAAAAGTTAAAATTTTTTCAGGTGCTGCCACTAAAGACTTGGCCTTAAAAATCGCTCAAAATTACGGAGTTGATTTAGGAAAAGCCTCAATTAGCACATTTAGTGACGGAGAGTTTCAGCCTTCATTAGAAGAATCTGTTCGTGGCGCTGACGTATTTATTGTTCAGAGTACTGTACCACCTACAGATAACTTATTTGAGCTATTGTTGATGGTAGATGCCGCAAAAAGGGCCTCTGCTAGAAGAATTGTGGCTGTAATTCCTTACTTTGGGTTTGCACGTCAGGATAGAAAAGATTCGCCTAGGGTACCAATCGGTTCTAAACTAGTTGCCAATATGCTTACTGCAGCAGGTGTAACTAGGGTAATGACAATGGATTTACACGCAGATCAAATTCAAGGCTTCTTTGAAGTTCCTGTAGATCACTTATTTGCCTCTGCAATCTCCATCCCATTTATAAAGAGCTTAAACCTTCCTAACTTGATTATGGCCTCTCCAGATATGGGTGGTTCCAAAAGAGCTTATGCTTATGCTAAACATTTACAGACTGAGGTAGTCGTTTGTTATAAGCAACGAAAAGAGGCCAATAAGATTGAGCAAATGTTTTTGATAGGGGATGTAGAAGGAAAAGATGTGTTGTTAGTTGATGATATGATTGACACCGCGGGAACATTGACCAAAGCAGCCGATATTATGATAGAAAAAGGTGCAAATAGTGTAAGAGCATTTTGTACTCATGCTATTTTATCAGGTGAAGCATATAATAGAATAGAAAATTCAAAGCTTACGGAATTAATAGTTACTGATACTATTCCGCTAAAGCAAGAAAGCAAAAAGATAAAAGTATTATCCGTTTCTGATTTATTCGCGAAAGTGATCTATAAGGTTCACAATTATGAATCCATCAGTGGATACTTTATTTTTTAAAAAGTAGTATAAACGTTTTTGTAAATAAGTAGTAAAATGAAATCTGTAGCGTTAGAAGCTTCTGTAAGAGATAGCATAAGAAATAAAAGCGCCTTGAATCAATTGAGAAAAGAAGGAAATATTCCTGCTGTTCTTTATGGTGGTGAAAACAACACCCACCTAACGGTTGAGGAAATTGCTTTTGGTAAATTAATCAATACTCCTGAAGTTCACCTTGTTGAATTGAACTTTGATGGTAAGAAAGTGAAAGCGGTAATTAGAGATGTTCAGTTCCACCCTGTAACTGATAAGCCTATCCACATTGACTTCTACGAAGTATTTGAAGATAAGCCAATGACTATGGGTATTCCTGTAAGAGTAGTTGGTAACTCTATCGGTATTAAAAATGGTGGTAAGAGAAGTGACAAATTAAGAAAATTAGTTTCTAAGGCACTTCCTTCAGACATGCCTGATGTAATTGAAGTAGATATCACTAAATTAAGAATTGGACAATCTATTAAGGTACAAGATATCAAAATGGATGGAGTTGAATTCCTTGATACACCAAACGCAGTAGTTGTAGCTGTTAAAACTTCTAGAGTTGCAGTTAATACTGATGACGAAGAAGAGGAAGAAGAAGGTGCTGAAGCTACTGCAGAGGCTACTGAAGCTGCCGCTGAATAATTTTAAAATTTCTTACAATGAAATACCTCATTGTAGGTCTTGGAAATATTGGGGCTGAGTATGAAAATACTCGTCACAACATTGGATTCAAAGCATTGGATGCACTTGCAAGTGCGTTCAATGCTTCTTTTGTTACTAACCGTTTAGGTGACGTAGCTGAAGTTAAACACAAAGGCCGAACCCTTATTCTATTGAAGCCATCTACTTTTATGAACTTGAGTGGAAAGGCTGTGAATTATTGGATGCAACAAGAAAAAATACCTTTAGATAAAGTCCTTATTATTACTGATGACATTGCATTGGATTTTGGTGTTCTTCGATTGAAACCTAAAGGTAGTGATGGTGGTCATAATGGGTTGAAGAGTATTTTTCAAACCCTGGGAACTCAAGATTATTGTAGAATTAGATTTGGTGTTGGCAGTGACTTTGGACGCGGACAACAAGTACAATATGTATTGGGCGAATGGACAAAAGAGCAGCAATTGGACTTACCAGAACGGTTGGAGCAAACTGTAAAAATGATATTGGCTTTCACTACCACCGCGGTTCAAAGGGTAATGTCAGATTTTAATGGGAAGTGATAATCTGAAAGGAGTCCGCATCCATACCTACCGGAAATTTCATTCTAAAGTCTTCTAGTGCATCTTTTCTCAGAATCACAGATTCCACAACCACCTCACTCGATGGAGCCTTTAAATAATCTCCTTTAGGATCAATTGCAGCAGAGCGACCATTATACTCGATGCCTTTTCCGTCAATCCCAGTTCGATTTACACCAATTACATAAACTTGATTTTCAATTGCTCGAGCCAACAATAATTTATCCCAAGCAGTAACCCTAGCTGCAGGCCAATTTGCCACATAAATCAATAAATCATATTCCGAATTAACTCTATTTCCTATTACTTTAAACTGATTTCTACTCCAGACAGGAAAGCGCAAATCATAACAAACTAATGGCAAAATTTTCCATCCTTTATAGTTCACGATTAATCGTTTGTTGCCAGGAGAAAAATAATCTGTTTCGTTTGCCATTCTAAACAAATGTCGTTTATCGTATTTCTCAATTTGGCCATCAGGAAAAACAAATAATAGTCGATTGAAGAAGTTCCCACCTTCTTGACATATAAAGCTACCTGTGATTGCAAAATCAAATTCTTTTGCAAAATTGGTCATTGTCTTAACCAATTCACCATCCATCGATTGAGCAAGGTGAGAAGAATTCATTGAAAATCCTGAATTGAACATTTCAGGTAAAACAACCAAATCAACAGAGCGGTCTAATAGTGACAACTGCTTCTTTATCTCCATTAAATTGGCTCGAGAATTTTCCCAAACTAAATCTAATTGCAAATAAGAGATCGTCAAACTACTCATTAAATACGATTTAAAATTTCGGCTGCTCGAGCCAGTGTATCTTTGGATTTGGCAAAGCAGAATCTAAGCATTTTTTCATCATGGTTAATGTTGTAAAAAACACTAATAGGAATAGAAGCAACGCCAAAATCTTTGGTTAATCGAATAGCAAAATCAATATCTTTTTCATCGCTTATATCTGCGAAAGATAAAGACTGAAAATATGTTCCAGCAGCGGGATGAAACTTAAAACGACTTCCTTTAATAGACTCTAGAAAAAAATCTCTTTTCTCTTGATAAAACTGACCCAGCGTGAGGTATTGCTCTGCTTCATTCATAAAATCAGCCAACGCATATTGAAAAGGGGTATTCACAGAAAACACGGTATATTGATGCGCCTTTCTAAATTCTACCATCAATTCTTTTGGCGCCAAACAATAGCCAACTTTCCACCCAGTGGTATGATAAGTTTTACCAAAAGACGAAACAATAAAGCTTCTATCAGCCAATTTCGGAAAGCGAGCAACACTTTGATGTTCATAACCATCGAACAAAATATGTTCATAAACCTCATCAGACAATACAATAATATCAGTTCCACTCAGTAATTTCTCTAACTTCTGCATGTCTTGCATGCTAAATATAGTTCCTGTTGGATTATGTGGTGTATTAATAATCACCATTTTAGTCCGCTGATTAATCAACTTCTTAACATGATCCCAGTCTATCTTATACTCTGGACCATTTAATTGAACAAATACAGAACGCCCACCATTTAGCTCTACTGCAGGCTCATAACAATCATATGCAGGCGTAAATATGAGCACCTCGTCACCTTCATTAATCATAGCCGCTATAGCAGTATATATGGCTTGTGTTGCACCAGCTGTAATCGTGATTTCTGTTTCAGGATTGTATTTAGCAGTGTACAACATCTCTGTTTTCTCAGCTATTCTTTCCCGCAAACTCATTACTCCTGTCATTGGAGCATACTGATTATTGCCTTTCAGCATATATTGATGAACTAATTCAATCAACTTTGGATGGCAGCTAAAATCGGGGAATCCTTGCGATAAATTAATGGCATTGTGCTCATTAGCCAATTGTGACATCTTACTAAAAATCGTCAAACCTACTTTTGGCAATTTAGAATGGACTGAATTTTTGTATTGCGGCATACTATTAATTATAGGTGACAAAATTATGAATAATCCACTCGAAATCTCTGCTCTCTGATGAGAATACTTTCCTTCTTTACACATTAATGGCCAGACCATTGGACAATAACTATTAGTTGTCTTGCCAAAAATTAGCTACTGCTTTAAAATTCAATTGATGAAATAAAGGAGATTGTACCACAACCGTAGCACTATTAAAGATTTCGGCATTTACAAACTTAATTTCAGCATTTTAAGTAACTATTTAATCTAAGTAATCTTCTCATTTTTCAAAAAGATTTATGCCTTCTACTTCTAATGAGGAGATCCTGTAGTAAAAATAGCTAATAACTGAAAACAGAAAAGCCCCACTCCATAAATGGAATGAGGCTCTAAATATAATCGTTTGTAATCGCTTACTTCGAAGTCAATGAAGCAGACAAATACTCTCTGTTCATTCTTGCTATATTTTCTAAAGAAATTCCTTTAGGGCATTCAATTTCACAAGCACCAGTGTTTGAACAAGGACCAAACCCCTCTTCTTCAGCTTGTTTTACCATTGCCAATACTCTATTTTTAGCCTCCACTTGACCTTGAGGCAATAAAGCATACTGAGAGATTTTAGCGGACATAAACAAAGATGCAGAAGCATTTTTACATGCTGCTACACATGCACCACAACCGATACAAGTAGCAGCATCAAATGCCTTATCTGCCTTTTCCTTTTCAATTGGAATAGCATTAGCATCTTGAGTGTTTCCTGAGGTATTTACAGAAATATAACCTCCTGCGTGCTGAATTCTATCTAATGCACTTCTATCAACTACTAAATCCTTAATAACTGGAAATGCCTTTGCTCTAAATGGTTCCACATAAATTGTTTCACCATCTTTAAATTCACGCATATGCAATTGACAAGTAGTCACCAAACGTGCAGGCCCATGAGGCTGTCCATTAATGTACATAGAACAAGAACCACAAATCCCTTCTCTACAATCGTGATCAAATACTACGGGACTACCGTCTTTCATAATGATTTGATCGTTCAAGGCATCCATCATTTCCAAGAAAGAGCTATCTGGAGAAACGTCATTAATCTGGTAAGTTTCTAATGCTCCTTTAGATTGGCCGTTTTTCTGACGCCAAACTTTTAATGTTATATTCATTCCTTTTTCTGCAGCCATGATCGTATATTATTTATAAGAACGAGTTTTCAGTTCTACATTTTCAAATTTTAATTCTTCTTTGTGTAAGATCGCTTCTGATGGTTGTCCGGTATATTCCCAAGCAGCTACGTATGCAAAATTTTCGTCATCACGTTTCGCTTCACCATCTTCTGTTCTGTGTTCTTCACGGAAGTGACCACCACAAGATTCTTCTCTTTCCAGTGCATCTCTTGCAAACAATTCACCCAATTCTAAGAAGTCTGCAACTCGTGTCGCCTTCTCTAATTCTGGGTTCATTTCATCTGCAGTTCCAGGAACTTTTACTTCTTTCCAGAATTGCTCTCTCAATACTTTAATCTCTTCAATTGCCTCTTTTAATCCTGAAGCTGTTCTAGACATACCCACTTTGTTCCACATGATTAGTCCCAACTTCTTATGGAAATAATCTACCGAGTGCTTTCCTTTATTATTGATAAACGTATCAATCATACTCTTTACACTATCTTCCGCTTCTTTAAACTCTGGCAAGTCAGTCGAAATTTTTCCTGTTCTAATGTCATCAGCCAAATAATCACCTATGGTGTATGGCAAAACAAAATAACCATCGGCCAATCCTTGCATCAAAGCAGAAGCTCCTAATCTATTCGCACCGTGATCAGAAAAATTAGCTTCTCCTATAGCATACAAACCTGGAACAGTGGTCATCAAGTTATAATCCACCCAAACACCACCCATGGTATAGTGAACCGCTGGATAAATTTTCATTGGAGTTTCATAAGGGTTCTCTGCAGTAATTTGTTTGTACATGTCAAACAAGTTACCATACTTTGACTCTACCACTTTTTTACCTAAAGATTCTACTTCCTCTTTCGATGGATTATGAATTCCTTTTAGAAGAGCTTCTTGTTTTCCATATCGTTGAATTGCCGAAGCAAAATCCAAGAAAACCCCTTCATTAGTATCGTTATTAACTACTCCATATCCTGCATCACACCTTTCTTTTGCAGCACGAGAGGCAACGTCTCTTGGAACTAAGTTACCAAAAGATGGATATCTTCTTTCTAAGTAATAATCTCTATCTTCTTCCTTAATATCTCTTGCTCTTAATTTCCCTTCTCTTACCGCCTTGGCATCTTCAATCTTTTTGGGCACCCATATCCGTCCGTCATTTCTTAAAGACTCTGACATTAGAGTCAATTTGGACTGCTGTGTACCATGTACAGGAACACATGTTGGATGAATTTGAGTGTAACATGGGTTAGCAAATAATGCTCCTCTCTTATGAATCTTCCATGAAGCTGTTACGTTTGATCCCATTGCGTTGGTCGACAAGAAAAATACATTTCCGTATCCTCCAGAGCCAATAACAACCGCATGAGCAGAATGTCTTTCAATTTCTCCTGTCACTAAGTTTCTTGCAATAATTCCTCTGGCTTTTCCATCAACAATTACAACATCTAACATTTCGTGACGATTAAACATCTCAATTTTACCTTTCGCAATTTGTCTGTTCATTGCTGAGTAAGCTCCTAACAATAACTGTTGACCAGTTTGTCCTTTAGCGTAGAATGTTCGTGATACCAATACACCCCCAAAAGAACGGTTGTCTAACAATCCACCATAATCACGAGCAAAAGGCACTCCTTGCGCCACACACTGATCAATTATGTTGGCCGATACCTCGGCTAAACGATAAACGTTTGCCTCTCTTGATCGGTAATCTCCACCTTTTATGGTATCATAAAACAATCGGTAGGTTGAGTCACCATCACCTTGATAATTCTTTGCGGCATTAATACCTCCCTGAGCAGCAATAGAGTGTGCCCTACGAGGAGAATCTTGATAGCAGAATGCTTTCACATTATACCCAAGCTCAGCCAATGTAGCTGCAGCAGAACCTCCTGCTAATCCAGTTCCCACAACGATAACATCAATATTTCTTTTATTAGCAGGATTGACTAATCGGATATTATTTTTATAATTGGTCCATTTATCTTTTAATGGACCTTCTGGTATTTTAGAATCTAATTTCATCTTCAAATCTTTTGTGTTGAATAATTTCTTGAATTACATGAAAAACATGTAAACAGGAATTAATGCAAATATTGCAGGAACTACGATAGCATAAGCATATCCTACTTTTCGTATAATTGGATTATATTTCGGATGATTTAATCCTAATGATTGGAATGCACTAGAAAAACCATGTACCAAGTGAAAGCCTAAAGCAATCATTGCTAAAACATAAAACCCAACTAGTATTGGATTGGTAAATCCATCAACTACAATTGTGTGCAAGTCTTTCATTGCAACTCCAACATTTTCTCCATTTAGAAAAACAGAACCATTTTCAATTAATCCACCGGCAACAGCAGTTCCATCTTGCAACAAAGGTGCGTTCCCTGCCTCGTTCATCATAAAGGGTGTAGAACCGAATTTATAAACGTACCAGAAATTCTGCATGTGAACCACAACATAAACCAAGATAATGGTTCCCAACACTCCCATATTTCTGGAAGACCAAATCGAATTTTTTTCGGGCTTGCTGTAAGCATAACTAATTGGACGAGCTTTTTTGTTCGCCATACTAATCAACAAACCATCAATGGCGTGAAAAATAATACTCAAGTATGTAACGTAAGATAATAATTTCACTGCTGGATTGGTAGTCATAAATACTGCATACTCGTTGAATTGCAACTGACCTGCATAACCAGACATAAATAGCTGTAGGTTTCCAGCTAAGTGACCCGTAAGGAAAAGTATTAAGAATAGACCAGTAAAAGCCATCCAATACTTCTTAACGATGTGCGATTTTAATAACCCTCGTGATTCGCTCATATAGAACTTTGTTTTGTGAATTAAATTTGATTTAAGAGAAGCAAAGGTAAATCCTTAACACCTTTTTACCAATATTCGTTTCGCTTAATCTTTTATTTAGACAGATTCTTAATAGTGGAAATAATAACACATTTCTTGATTTTTGGTTCAATTTCATAATGAGAAATTAATCCACGGATAATTGGCGCAGCGTTTAGTGCTTTCCTATCTTTGTATGAACACGAAAAATTTTAGTTACATGAAATACTTACCAATCGACGCAAAGCTATTTGTAAAAAACAGAGCCAAATTTGTTAAAAGATTGAAAAAGAATGCAATCGCTGTATTAAATTCCAATGACATCATGCCAACCAATGCCGATGGCACTATGCCTTTTAGGCAAAACAATGACTTATTCTACCTTTCTGGAGTAGATCAGGAAGAGTCCATTTTAGTTTTGTATCCTGACTGCCCTAATCCTAAACATCGTGAGGTTTTATTCTTGAAAAAAACAAGTCCTGAAATAGCGATTTGGGAAGGTGAAAAATTAACAGCAGAGAAAGCATTTGAAACTTCTGGAATCGAAACAGTGTATTGGAAAGAAGACTTTGAAAAAGTATTCAAGACTATGATTTTTGAGGCAGAACACGTTTATCTATCAGACAACGAACACCTGAGAGCGAGCAATCCGGTTCAAACAAGAGACGATCGCTTCCGTGACTGGTGTCAGAAAGAGTATCCATTACACAATTATGAGCGAACCGCACCCATTCTGTCTTACCTGAGAAGCGTAAAAGAACCAGAAGAGTTAGCAATGATGCAAACTGCTTGTAACATTACGGCTAAATCTATCGATAGAGTTTTAAAATTCATCAAGCCAGGTGTTATGGAATATGAGATTCAAGCAGAATTAATGCATGAATTCTTAATCAACCGTTCAAGAGGTTTTGCATACGAGCCAATTATTGCGTCTGGTTTTAATGCTTGTGTATTGCATTACATAGAAAACAACCAAGAGTGTAAAGATGGAGAAGTTATTTTGATGGATATAGGTGCTGAATATGGCAACTACGCTTCTGACCTAACTAGAGCGATCCCAGTAAGTGGGAAATTTACAACTAGACAGAAAGAGGTTTATAATGCTGTTTTGGAAGTAATGAAAGGTTGTGAATCAATTTTAAAACCAGGCATCACTTTACCTGATTATCATGAACAAGTGGGTCACCTGATGGAAAAGCAATTGATTAAATTGGGCCTAATCACTCAAGAAGACATTGACAATCAAGATCCAAATTGGCCAGCTTACAAGAAGTATTTCATGCATGGAACGTCACACTACATTGGCTTAGATGTGCACGATGTAGGTAGTTGGACAGCTCCAATAGAAGCAGGAATGGTTTTTACAATTGAACCAGGAATTTATATCCGCGAAGAGAATTTAGGAATTCGCTTAGAGAACGATTATTTAGTGACAGAGAACGGGTTGAAAAACCTAATGGCACATATTCCAATTGAAGCAGATGATATTGAAGCAGCAATGAATTCTTAAAAAACATTGATTTATTAAGAAAGGGAGCATATTTTTATGCTCCCTATTTTTATGCAGAAAACCTTTACATATAAAAACGAAGAAATTAGCTACAGCTGTCAGGGTAAAGGCGCATTGGTAGTATTGCTTCATGGATTTTTAGAAAATAAATCCATTTGGAATAACACCATTTCTTTTCTAACCAATAGCTTCATGGTCGTTGCTATTGACCTGCCTGGACATGGGAGCTCTCCATGTTTAGGATATGTTCATTCGATGGAATTGATGGCAGACGTAGTTAACGAATTACTAAAACACCTCAACAAAAGAAAATGCCATTTAGTTGGTCATTCTATGGGCGGATATGTTGCGTTAGCATTTGCCGAAAAATATGCAGATAAGATCTATTCGTTAAGTTTAATTTGCAGTAATGCACGAGCCGACAATAAACAAAAAAAATTAGATCGAACGAAAGCTATTCAATTGGTTAAAACTAAGAAAAACCTATTTGTTGAAGCTGCCATTCCACCTCTTTTCAATACGGAGCAAAAAAACCATAAGAGAGCCATCAACAAAATTAAAAAGATGGCACATGATACGAGTATTCAAGGAACCATAGCTGCACTTAGTGGGATGCGCGACCGATATGAAAGAGAAATTGTTCTAAAATTCGCACCATACCCAGTTTTAATAATTGCAGGAGAAAAGGATGCTATCATTCCTGTACAGTGGCTAAAGGAACAAAGCGAACTACCTGAAAATTGTGTCTTGGTAATTATGGAAGACATTGGTCATATGCCTTTTCTAGAAGATCGAATAATGTTTGAAACATTGTTAATGCGTTTTTTAAAAGGGGTTTAAATACTCATCTAGCAGTAAACCTTCATAGACTTTTCTAGAAAAGTACAATTCAATAAAGATCAATTCTAACATCAAAAAAACTCCCTTCTCATATCCCACCGAGAAATTGTAACTTTGCCGCTCAATTACAATAAGGTATATGGTTACATCAATGACAGGCTATGGTAAAGCCACTAAAGATTTAGGGAGTACAAAAATAACGGTTCAAATTAAATCCTTGAATAGCAAAGGAATGGATTTGAATGTAAAACTACCATCTATATACCGTGAGAAGGAATTAGAGGTTCGTTCTATGTTGAGCAATCTGTTACAACGTGGGAAAGTGGATTTAATTTTAACTACAGAAAATCAAGATGACTCCAGTCGTTTAAGTATAAATACCAAACTGTTTAAGTCCCATTACCACACTCTAAAAAAACTGAAAACTGAATTGGGTGACACTGACCCTTCAGATTTAATTCGACTAGTTTGCGGTTTGCCTGAAGTTATGGTTACTGAGACCAAGGAATTAGACGAAAGCGAATGGAAAGAAGTAGTTAGTGTAATTAATGAAGCAGTGAAAGAATTAGAAGCCTTCCGTCAGCAAGAAGGAGATACTTTAAAAGAAGAATTTACACTTCGTGTTACCACTATTTCTCAATTGTTGGAAGATGTAAAACTTTATGAAGAGGATAGAATCAAGACTGTTCGTGAGCGAATCACCAAGCATTTGGATGAATTGATTAGTGCAGATAACTACGACAAAGATCGCTTGGAGCAAGAACTGGTGTTTTACATGGAAAAATTCGATGTTACGGAAGAAAAAGTAAGGTTGAAAGGACATTGCGAATACTTCATTGAGACGATGAATGAAGAAGGTGCACAAGGGAAAAAATTAGGTTTCATTAGTCAAGAAATGGGTCGTGAAATCAATACTCTAGGTTCTAAAGCCAATGATTCTAATATTCAGAAATTAGTTGTAGCAATGAAAGACGAGTTAGAAAAAATTAAAGAACAAGTATTAAACACCCTATAGCGAATGCAAGAAGGTAAATGCATCATATTTTCAGCACCATCAGGCGCAGGCAAAACCACCATTGTAAAGCGGTTATTAGAAGAAATAAAAGCTTTACGATTTTCTGTTTCAGCATGTACGCGTGAAAAACGAGTGAATGAAACCGACGGAAAGGACTACTATTTCCTTTCCATAAACGACTTCAAAAATAAAATCAATCGAAATGAGTTTATTGAATGGGAAGAAGTATACACAGATCACTATTATGGTACATTAAAGAAAGAAATTGAGCGCATCTGGCAAGAGGGCCATCATGTCATTTTTGATGTAGATGTGGTAGGAGGATTAAACCTTAAAAAATACTTTGGAGATAAAGCATTGGCTATTTTTGTGATGCCTCCATCCATTCAGGAATTAGAAGCACGATTGAGAGGACGAGCCACTGAAACTGAAGATCGTTTGGCCAAACGAATTGGAAAAGCAGAACAGGAATTAAAAACAGCAGACCAATTTGATGTAATTCTAGTAAACGAACATTTAGAAGAAGCTTGTGAAGAAGCTAAATCGTTGGTTCGTAATTTTATCGATTAATCATGAAGATTGGACTTTTTTTTGGAACTTACAACCCTGTGCATATTGGGCACATGGTGATTGCCAACTATATGGTAGAATATACTGACATGGATCAACTTTGGATGGTGGTAACTCCACAAAATCCTTTCAAGCAAAAAGAGTCCATGCTGAAAGATTTTGACCGATTACATCTGGTAAACTTAGCCATCGGTGACGATTTGCGCCTGAGGGGTTCTGACATCGAGTTTAGACTACCTCAACCCAACTACACTTCTGATTCGTTGGCGTACTTAAAAGAAAAGTTTCCTGAGCATGAATTTGCACTAATTATGGGTGCAGACAACCTCAATTCCTTTCACAAGTGGAAAAACCACGACTACATTTTAGAACATCACGAAATCTATGTTTACCCACGAATGGAAGCTAACGATGGCGGTGAATTAAGAAACCATTTTAAGGTTACTTATGTGGATGCTCCTATTATGAAGGTTAGTTCGTCCTTTATTAGAAAAGCCATTAAAGAAGGGAAGAATGTCAACCACTATATGCCGAAAGATGTAGCGGCTTATATTGATGATATGGGGTTGTATCGTTAGGTTACTCACCCATTTTCTATACTAATTCACAAAACAGTATTTGTCCATTCAAGTTCACGAAAGCATTTTTCAATTAACCTACTATTCTTCATCCCTTTTGGATGACACATCAATAACAAAGACCTACCACTTAAGTTATTCTTACTGCCCAAGCTGTCTTAAGTAACCCTTAACCATCTCATTGTTGGGATTGTATTGCAATGCTTTTTTGAGATCAGTGATTGCAGGCTCATTCTGCCCCAACTCCAAATAAGCCAAACCCCTATTTGTATAAACTTGAGGTGCGATTTCTGGAGTATATTGAAGTGCTTTGTTATAATCTTCTATGGCCATTTCAGGATTCTTCAAAATACTATAAGTCACTCCTCGGTTAAAATAGATGGAACCTCTTTTAGGAGCAAACTTTAATGCGATCGAATAATTTTCTAATGCTTTAGCAAATTCTCCTTTCATACCATAAGCATTCCCAATCCCTTCATAAACCTCAGGTCGCTCAGAACCTAAATTCGCAGCCATTTGAAAATCAATAAATGCTTTCTCAACGAATAGATTGCTCTCTTGTTGCGTCTTAGCACGTTCAGATTTCTTACCATAATAATTCCCTCGATTACTCAATGGTTGCTCTATATTACTCGGCAAAGATCCGTTCTTTAGTCTATTCAATTCTATCACATTGGTCCAAAGTGCTTCGCTATTTTGCCAGGTTTCTACTTGTTTAATTGTAATGGGAATGAACAGTAATGTCAACCCAATCACAACAATAAAAGTTACCTTCTGCTTACTTTTTGGCATGTATTCTTGAATCAACATTATGAACATAAACGCCAATCCTATGTATGGCAGGTAAGAATATCGATCAGCCATTATCACCATACCGACAGAAACAAATTGCAACACTAGAATTACTGTAGTCACAAAAAAGCCAACGCCAACCGCAATACTTTTCGTGAATTTGATACTGTACAATGCCAACCCTAAAATAATCGCAACAACTATCGGAGCAACTCTAAAATATAAGCTTGTATCATAGGTCGCTTGCTCAGGATAAGGATAAAATGTACTTAACTCTTTTGGGATAAAGAATTTGATGATGTATTCTAAAAACCCATAACTAGCAAATTGAAAACGCTGTAAGATAGAAAATGTATCAAAATCATTTATTGCCACAGTCCTTGTCCCTTTTTCAAATAGTCCATAAAAGTCTCCGCCACTTTGAACGTCAACTGCAATTAAACCGAACAGCAATGCAACGCCAAAAAAAGGTAGGGTATGCAGAATAGTTCGAGGATGCAACGTTTTCTTCAAAGATTCAAAAGGTGTTTTAGAGTTGTCTTTCCAAAACCACATTTGCAACATAACAATTGGCAAAACCACTGCCATTGCTTTCGATAAACAAGACAAAATAAATAGCACAAAAGTTAGCCCTAACCACTTCCAATGTTTTTGATCTAAATACTTACCGTAACTCAACAATGCCGCTAGAAAGAAAAAAGTATACAGCACATCTTTTCGCTCGGATACCCAAACTACGGATTCAACATGCATGGGGTGCAACGCAAATAGCAAAGCAACAACCACACTAGCGAATATATTCTTCTTGCTCAACCAATAAACGAGGAGCAATACCAAAATACTATTCAGAATATGTAGAATTAAGTTCCACTTAATAAATGGCTTTGCAGAAATTCCTTCGTAACAATTTGGGCAAACATTGTTATTCCAACGCATAGTTAGAACAGTCAATGGGTGATAGTTTAAGGAAACAATCCGTTGAAAAACATCAGCTACTGATGTTTGTAGTGGAGCTGGATCTCTGTTTACAATCGTGGTTTTCGCTTTGGTTGCATGCTTAAAAGCATCCATATCTGTAACCGAACGAACTAAATCGTTCTCTACAACATATGAATAGTCATCCCAGTCCACGAAGTCGTTATCTAATGCCCCTCGGTAAGTAACAAAAGTTAATATAGCAATCACAAGAACACTTGTAATCAACCACTTATACTCCTTAATTAAGGATTGAAAATCCATTATTGGACGACTCTCCATCTGAGACTTATTCCTTTTGAATTTGGAAGCCATAGGGCATTGATTTTATTCAGTTGTATATTCACAAGGGTATACAACAAAATCCAAATTAGTTTATTTTTTTGAAAGTCACAGGTATGAATAAGAAAACATAGCGTCCTAATCCAATCCGCTAAGGAAGGTTTACTGGAGTAAATTAAAAAATACGGAAGCCGTAAATTAAGCCTTGATTAAACCAAGAATAGATTCGAAAATTAATGCACCATCTACATTACCCAATTCAGCATCAGCTGCTCGTTCTGGGTGAGGCATCATTCCAAATACATTCTTACCTGCGTTACAAACACCTGCAATATTTTCTAGAGAGCCGTTTGGATTAGACTCTTCTGTAATATTTCCATTTTCATCGCAGTAGCGAAAAATTATCTGATTGTTTGCATTCAATTCGGCAATTGTTTCTTCAGAAGCGAAGTATCTTCCTTCTCCGTGAGCGATAGGAATTTTTAATGCTTGCTTAGTATCAATATGAGCATTTACAATTGACGCATTGTTATCTGCTTTCAGGTGGATGTTTTTGCAAATAAATTTTTGGTTATTGTTGTGCAACAATGTTCCTGGCAACAACTTAGATTCACATAAAATTTGAAATCCATTACAGATTCCCATTACATACCCTCCTTTTTCTGCATGCTTCACTACTTCGGTCATAATTGGCGAATAGTTGGCTATAGCACCACTTCTTAAATAATCACCATAGGAAAAACCACCTGGCAAAATCACAAAATCAACTCCTTTCAAGTCGGTGTCCTTGTGCCATAGACGTTCTACTTTTTGATTAAATAGTGATTCTAAAACATAAATCATGTCAGCATCACAATTGGAGCCTGGGAAAGTAATTACACCGAATTTCATATCGTTATTTTTTGTGTGCTGCAAAATTAATTGAAAAGATTGGAGGAGCAAAAAGAAATGTTATATCAATCCCACTAAACGGTAATTATTGTACAAAACCAACAATAGCAATAAAATGATAAGTGCATTTCCTACCCAATATCGTTTTAAATAATCAAAATAATTGGCAGTATAGACCGCGAATGACACTAAAACTAAAGAATAAGTTGAAAAATAGTCATGAGTTGTTATAAAAAAAGACACTACGCTTAATAAAAAATAAACCACTATTATTCTTAATAAGTTCTTTACTCTCACGGTATTTTTACTCAACCCTCTCAACAATGAGCTGAATGAAACAATCGCAAGAATGAGCAATAAGGCAAGGACTACATATGAAAAACCGGAAATAGTTAATCCATATGAATAATTATTAAACTCACTATACTTTAGGACTAAACTTGGTACTTGATCATTTAGGTAATAATAGCTAGCCAACCATAGCCCAATTAGAATTGGGCCAAACAATGAAACAATGTAGTTTCTCCATTCGAATGGACGAATAATTATACATGCAGACCAAATCAGAACTACTAAAAAAAGTGAGGGGAAATAAAACAAGGAAGCCACTCCTATAAGCAGACTAGCGTTAAAAACTTCTTTTAATACATTTTTCTGATTATATATCTTTAACAATTGACCTAAAGCCAGTATCAAAAACAAATTGGCGACAATAACCGGATTAGGATACAAAAATGCAGTGTGAATACTACAAAAAATAACATAAAAGAAAGCCACCAGATTGTTTCTTTCGGGTAAGATTTTATGCAAGTCAATGATGTAATTCAATAAAAATCCTTCGATTACTACTAGTAAAATTCCAATTACCAACGAGAAAATTGTCCCATCACCAATAAATTGCATCAGTAGCTCATATAAGGGCATTAAATTAGAAAATTGATGAGGAGGGGCACTTAAAAATGATGGAAACCAAAGCGCAATAACTATTATAGGAAATAAGATATAGTTAATAGGTTGACGTGATTTTATTAAATTAAAAATCATTATTTACTGTTTTCTTTTAAAAGCATTTTTTCTAAAAGTATTTATTTTTACTTTTGTGGGGAATTTTATTAGCAATAGATTATGACTTGGAATGATTTAGTATACGGTTTAGGAGATTTATTAGAGGCAACTTTTGAAATTTTACCTCCTTTAGGGAACATCCCTAATATAATCTTCATTTTAATAATATTTTCAAGCCTAGTGTATTGGATGATTGAATTAGGCAAGTACAAGAAAAAAGCAAAACAAGAAGGTTCTATCGAATAATCTTCAAATTAAAAATAGTTAAATGCCTTCGTTCTTTGAACGAAGGCATTTTTATTTACATCAAATCAAATCCTATATCCTTTCTATAATTCTTTCCTTCAAAAAGAATACGTTGTGCGTTATCAAAAGACAATGCCAATGCTTCTTTCATATTATTACCATAAGCTGTAACTGCCATCACTCTCCCGCCGTTTGTCATCAATTCATTTTCTTTTAATGCAGTTCCTGCGTGAAATAAGATACAATTGGTTGTATTCTCAACTCCAGTCATTACTTTCCCTTTCTCGTATGCTTCTGGATATCCCCCCGAAACTAACATGACTGTGGTTGCAGATCTTTCATCTATTTCTATCGTCTCCTTTTCTAATGTTCCTTTTGCTATGGCAGAAAAGTGGCTCAATAAGTCGGATTGAATTCTGGGCAAAACCACTTCCGTTTCTGGGTCTCCCATTCGCACATTGTATTCAATAACAAAAGGCTCTCCGTCAACTATCATTAAACCGATAAATAAAAAGCCCTTATACTTTAACCCATCCTTCTTTATTCCTTCTATTGATGGTTTTACGATACGTGCTTCAATTTTTTGCATCAACTCCTCATCAACAAAAGGAACTGGAGACACCGCTCCCATTCCACCCGTATTCAAACCCATATCTCCTTCACCAATGCGCTTATAATCTTTAGCTTCTGGTAAAATTTTATAACTATTTCCGTCGGTCATCACAAAAACCGACATCTCAATGCCTTTCAAAAACTCTTCAATCACAACCTTAGCACTAGCTTCACCGAATTTTTGGTCTTCCAACATTTCCTTTAATTCACGCTTTGCATCCACTAAATTGTCTGGAATAACAACTCCTTTTCCTGCTGCCAAACCATCGGCTTTCAAAACAAATGGAGGACTTAAAGTCTCTAAGAAAGCATATCCCGCCTCCAAATCCTTTGCTGAAAAACTTTGGTAACGCGCCGTTGGTATATGATGGTTGATTAAAAACTCTTTTGCAAAATCCTTACTCCCTTCTAGCTGAGCACCATTTTGATGTGGTCCAATCACTCCTACAGCTTTCAACTCGTCTTTAGATTCGAAATAGTCTGCGATTCCATTCACCAAAGGATCTTCCGGACCAACAACAACTAAATCAATTTTTTCACGCAAAACCAATTCGGCTATTTTTTCAAAATCATTGACTGAGATAGCCACATTGGTTCCGCATTGAGCAGTACCGGGATTCCCAGGTGCAATAAACAATTTTTCTAATTGTTGACTTTGTGCAATTTTCCATGCAAAGGCATGTTCTCTTCCTCCAGATCCTAAAACTAATACTCGCATTATTTTTTTTATTGCAAAGAAACAAAATCAACCTCTTTTACGCACTTTAAAATCATCTAAGTTTTCAATCGTTTGGTGTTTTAATATTCCACTACTAGATACTAGGAATTAACACTACCCACCTCTACCCATTTATTTTTGTATACTTGCCTTTCGATTTTATGAAGGCACTAATTATTTTCTGTTTTATTCTATTTTCATTTTGTGCAAAAGCTCAAGATAACATACTGTCAATTAACTTTAAAGAAATTCAATTCAAAAAGGTTCGTGATTTTATAAATAGGCAGAAAGAAAACAAAATCATCAACTTTATCGATGTAAAGGGAAGTTATTCTGAAAAAGAAAGCAAAAGTTACAAAAAGCATCATCAAAGCTACCTTATAAAAAAACCAATTGAAGAAGTTTGGGCTTCATACAACAACACTAGTCCAGCTAAATCATGGAATGGTAAGATGCTCAATTTTGGCTGTTTAATCTCGAAAAAGAACAACAGCATCTCTTACATGAACGACAATTATGGCGGAGCAGAAGTTGGACAAGTATTTTATGTTAATCTTAAACTACTGAAAGGTTTCTATAACTTGGCCGTAGCTTTTGAAGTTACTAAATTATCAGAGGAAAATTACACCATTGAATATAGCTATGTTCATGGAGGAAAAACACAAGGAAAGCAATGGATGACTATGACTTCCACGCCAGATGGTCATACTCGGATCTCACATTACACTTTATATAAAAGTTCTTCCCAATTAAGAGACCTTTTACTTTACCCCTATGTACATGAATTAGCGATAAATGAGTTTCATCACAACATGTTATTAAGTAATCAATGAAAACTATCCGAATGATTTGGGACTTTAGAGGAGCTGAATCTAAACCGATTGCAGAGCACCACGCCTTACATTTAGATGAATTTGCCAAGAAGCATTCCATAGCTCCTGTGCAAACAGGCATAATTGAAATAACAGAATTTCATACCATTGCGCATATCGATGTATTAGAAGAAAACCTATTGACAGTCAGAGACGCTTTAAAACCACATCGAGGAGAATGGATTGAAAAAAAATAAGCGTCCTCTTTCGATAACGCTTATTCTACTTTTTTCTGGAAATATTTTATTTTACTATGGTCGCTTTATGCTACATCCTAAGGCTTTCGTTTCTGAAGGATTAATTGATTTACCCGCTACCATATTATTAATAGCATCCATTAAGTAATGCTTATCTGCATCTCCTGCACTTTTGTAGTTGTCATCAATAGCACCTACATAAGCTAATTTGAATTCTTTATTAAACAAGTATACATGAGGAGTAGTGGCAGCACCAAAAGCATTCGCCAATTTTGAATCAGAATCTACAACATAAGGAGCAGTAAAGCCTTTTTCAGCGGCGTGCTTTTTCATTGCCTCTATAGAATCATCATTCTCTCTTTTACCTTCATTTGAATTAACCAATATTACACCTATTCCTTTATCTGCAGCCGTTTTTTGAATTTTCGTGTAGCGATCTTCCCATGCTTTCACAAAAGGACATGTATTACATGTAAACATTACTAATAACCCATTTTCCTTTTTCACATCATTTAAGCTAATCATTTTCCCATTCGTATCCTTCATTTTTAAGGTGGTCATGGGTGCCTTAGCTCCAATTTCTAATGATTCATAAAGCGTAAAAGCTGACATTCCGACTAATAATAATGCAGCTAGTATTGTATTTTTAATCTTTTTCATTGTTCTTATTTTTTAGAATTATTTAAAATTAAACAATTATTAGACCGAATAATAAATTGAGCGTTAACTTTAGTTCACCAAGCCACTTTTGATTGCAAACTTGATTAGCCCTGCTATATTGTGAACTTCCAACTTTTTCATCAAGTTGGTACGGTGGGTATCCACAGTCCGGTGAGAAATAAACAATTTATCGCCTATTTCCTTATTTGAATAGCCCTCAGCTATCGCTTTCAATATCTCTACCTCTCTAGAGGTTAATCTAGATAAAATAACAGTCTCTGATTCTGAAGCAAAAAGAGAAGAACCACTTTTTCCTTCATTTAATAAAGATTGTGTAACCGCAGCCGAGAAATAAGATTTACCACTTGAAACCTTTAAAACCCCATCAACCAACTCGTTACAGTCTACATTTTTTAACAAATAACCGTCTGCGCCCAACTCCATTAATTTTTTGGTGAGAGAGGGTTCACTATGCATGGTCAAGACAATTACTTTAATAGTTGGATAATCTCGTTTTAATTGAGTGGTAAACTCAATGCCGTTCATAATGGGCATATCAATGTCCGTCAAAACTAAATCTGGTTTGAGTACCTCAACAAGTTTTAATCCTTCTTTACCATTTGATGCTGTGGCGAGCAGATCAATCTCTTCTATTTCTTTCACAATAGAAGCTAGCCCATCTAGAACTAATTGATGGTCATCTACTACAATAATTCGTGTTTTAGCGTTCACATTGATCAAATTTTAAGATAAAAATAGAAATTTCTTCGACAAAAGCCTAAGATGATTCCTTTAAATTAATTGACCCTTTTGAACTATCTACAATGGAATGTTTCCGTGCTTCTTTTTCGGCATTACCTCCACTTTGTTTTCCAACATCTTGAAGGCCTTAATGAGCTTTTCTCTGGTATCTTCAGGTTTAATAACTTCATCAATATACCCTCTAGCAGCAGCATTATATGGATTGGCAAAAAGCGCAGCATATTCAGCTTCTTTCTCAGCCAATTTAGCTTCCGGATCAGAAGCATTTGCTATCTCCTTCTTAAAAATAATTTCTGCGGCGCCTTTGGCTCCCATTACTGCAATTTCAGCAGTTGGCCATGCGTAATTCATATCTGCTCCAATGTGCTTAGAGTTCATTACATCATATGCGCCACCGTATGCTTTTCTAGTAATTACAGTAATTCGAGGAACAGTAGCCTCACTGAATGCGTAAAGCAATTTAGCTCCATTAGTAATAATCGCATTCCATTCTTGGTCGGTTCCTGGTAAGAAACCTGGAACATCTTCAAATACTAAAATAGGGATATTAAAACAGTCGCAAAAACGAACAAACCTTGCTCCTTTATTTGAACTATTGATATCTAAAACTCCTGCTAGAAAGGCTGGTTGATTCGCTACTATTCCTATTGATTTACCTGCCAATCGACCAAAACCTACCACTATATTTTCAGCGAAGTCTTTGTGTACCTCATGAAACGAATCAGCGTCTATAACACCATTAATAACCTCTCTAATATCGTAAGGCTGATTAGAGTTTTCAGGAATAATATTGTTTAATTGTTCCCTTTTTTCAGAACCTTTAAAGTCATACGGTAAAGAAGGTGCATTCTCTTCACAGTTTTGTGGCATATAGGACAACAATCGCTTCAGACCATTGATACATGCTATCTCATTTGCGTAAGTAAAATGTGTAACTCCAGATTTAGTTGAATGTGCAGAAGCTCCGCCTAAATCCTCAGATGTAACATCTTCATGTGTAACTGTTTTCACTACGTTTGGCCCTGTCACAAACATATAGGACGAATTTTCAACCATCATAATAAAATCAGTCAAAGCAGGTGAATATACTGCCCCGCCGGCACATGGCCCCATAATAGCAGACAATTGTGGAATAACCCCACTTGCTTTTGTATTTCTATAGAATATATCAGCATACCCTGCCAATGAAACTACACCTTCTTGTATTCTAGCACCACCTGAATCATTTAAACCCAATACCGGCGCTCCATTTTTCATCGCCAAATCCATGATTTTGCAAATTTTCTCGGCATGCGCTTCTGCTAATGACCCTCCTAAAACTGTAAAGTCTTGTGCAAAAACGTATACCAGTCGGCCATGAACGGTACCATATCCTGTAACCACTCCGTCTCCCAAAACCACTTGCTGATCCAAACCAAAATTGGTGCTTCTATGAGTCACTAGCATACCAATTTCTTCAAAAGAACCTTCATCCAATAAGAAATGAATTCTTTCTCTTGCTGTTAGTTTGTTTTTTGAATGCTGAGATTCTATTCTTTTTTCTCCTCCACCCAATTTGGCTTCAGCTATTTTTCGATCTAACTCTTCAAATTTTCCCTTCATGGCTCTTGATATTTTTGTCGACCAAAGGTATAGAAATCCGCTTTTTTATTCGAATTTATTTAAAACAAAAAGCCGAGGCAATTGTGTTTGCATCGGCTTTTTAATTTTTTTGCAATAATTAAAAGTCTAATAAGGTAATCCCTACAGTAAATGGATACAATTCAGGTCCTTTATCTTTTTCGAATAAGGGGCTTAGGTTATAAGTAGCAAATAAGTTTACCCAACCTACTCCAAATCGAGTCGTAAGTGCCATACTGAAAGGGTTTAAGTTAAAATCATCTCTATATTTGTCCTTTTTATTATTCCCAGAAGGCGTAGTATATTTCATTTTATTTTTCGACCCTATTCTGTATCCGAACACCATACCTGCCGAGAAATGAAATCCTTTTCGTGCAAGCTTGGCATCATTGTATTCGAATAAGATCGGTACTGTTAAATAAGTCGCTTTGAATTTATTCTTACTTACTGAAGCCATATTCAATGAGTCTCTAAAAGAACTCAACTGACTTTTTGTAGAGTCTGTCGATGGAGTAGTAATTAAACGGTTATTTGTTTTTAAATCGTAACTATTAAATTGAAATCCTAATCCTGTTAATATTCCAAAACGGTCTCCTTTTAAAGGAATATACTTTTCAAAAGGATTCAAATTGACCACCACTGACTTCGAGTAATTCAAATCTAAAAAAGAGTCTTTGGGGTCTAAAGATGTGGAGCCATCAGGAGTTAAAAATCCGTTGACTCCCAAATCGAACCCTGCCCAATGACTGTCTCTTGTAGCTCTTTTTCTTTTAGAAACATTGGAAGAAGTGTCACTCAAAACAATATCCGATGTGTCTCCACTCTCATCAATTATCAAAATGACCTTTTCACGAATTGTTATTTTTGTAGTATCTTTTTCAATAGCCATTGAGGCTGCTGAAAATACGATCGACGCTGTGATTAAGATTAATTTTTTCATGGTTTATAGTTTGTGTTTGAAAGTAGGACGGACGAGCTCATTATTTTGTTACAGCTTTATCTCAATATTTTTTTGAAATGCTAAAAGAACCAATCTGCAAAGCAAATTCTCCTATTTTTTGATTGAGACCTTTTACGGCTTTCAGCTTAATTTTTTCATTAGTTGCTGCTGTAATCTCATCAGCTATTACCTCTATTATAGGTTTATCATTTAACATTTCTTTCTTAAGTAACTCTATTGGAGTGTGCATCGTTTTAGTGGAACTTTTTGGACTTATTTTATTTGATGACCCTTGTTCCACCACTGAAATATCTTCCATACCTATTACATCCATTTCTTCAACCATTGCTATTGAGGTTTCAAAAACTTCCACTTCATCATTAGAGGCAAAGTTAGATTGACTTGCATTATCAGCATTATCTTTAACAGATGAAGTTGTTGAACGTTGAGCCGGAACAAAATTTGTAGAATGGTCTTTTATTGTAGTAGTGGCAATAGGGTTTGAACTTGATTTTACTATTGATTCAAAAGAAATCTCCTGAATCGACACTTCCTTTTGAAGTTCAGCAACTGATCGATAATCATATACTTTATCGGGAGTAAACAAATAAAACAACACTAATAATGCAGCAGCTACAGCCGATGAAAAAGTATAGAGATAAACTGTCATTGGTTTTCTCTTTCTTATTAAATCGGACTTATTGGGAAAGTCAAATTGTTCGGCAGCGAGAACTGTAGAGTTGTAATGCTTATCTATTTGTTTCCACTTAGGATGCTTGGCAGTAAACAAATCATACTCTTTTAGTTTACTCCCTGATAGCAATCCCTCGATTTTTGCAATTGCAAACGATTCAAAATTATGTTTGGAAATTCGTGTTTGAAAACCTGCTTCTTCTGTGAACAATTCTTCTTTAGCATCAAAAGAAATGTCATTATTTGGCAAATAGATTTGCTCAAATCCCTCGAATTCAACTTTTAATTCAGGATGACATTCCAAAAAGTCTAACAGCGCTTCGCTTTGAATGGCATCAAGGTTTCCTTCATAAAAATCGAGAAAAAAAGCCTCATAATTGTATTTAGTTATTTTCTCCATCACAACAAATTTTCGACACTTACTAAATAATTTTTCAAAAATTTCCGGCTTCGGAAAATATACACCTTGACTTGTGATTCTGACAAACTAAGGATTTCCCCAATTTCTTGATAGGAGTATCCTTCATAATCTCTTAGAAGAATGACACTTCTTTGAATTTCTGGCAATTTTGAAATCGCCTCATCTAGAATCTCTTTTAAATCAGAGTACCCTTCTGAGTGTGCATGCTCATTATAGTCCACCTCTCCAAATGAAGTTTGTCTCTTATCTCTGCGCACCATATCGATCAAAGTGTGGTAAGCGGTTGTAAAAAGATAGGATTTCACCTTCAAAAAATCTACTGAATCTAACTTATCCCACAGCTTCACATATGTTTCCTGAACAATATCCTTCGCTTTATCAGCATCTTTGATATTTTTCAAGATAAACCGATAAATATTATCAGAATAAAGAGAAACGCTTTCGTTATATTGAGACTTGTTCATTCGGTTTGGTTGGCCGGTTTTGTCTGTGGGACGAACAAGGTAATAAAAATGTTACAGCAAATGGGAAAAGTTTTTCTAGCTTTTAATCATCCAGCTTCAAAACGGCCATAAATGCATTTTGTGGAACCTCTACATTTCCAATCTGACGCATCCTTTTCTTACCTGCTTTTTGCTTTTCTAATAACTTACGTTTTCTGGAAATATCTCCTCCATAACATTTAGCAGTTACATCTTTTCGTAGGGCTTTCACCGTTTCTCTGGCAATTATCTTTGCTCCAATTGCAGCCTGAATAGCAATATCGAATTGTTGACGAGGCAATAGTTCACGCAACTTTAAACAGATTCGTTTACCTAAATCAAATGCTTTATCTTTATGGATTAAAGCTGACAATGCATCAACTTGATCACCATTTAACAATAAGTCCATTTTAACCAACTTCGATTCTCTATAGCCCATCGGGTGATAATCAAAAGAGGCATATCCTTTAGAGATGGTCTTTAATTTATCGTAAAAATCAAACACGATTTCTGCCAATGGAATTTCAAAAGTTAATTCAACTCGTTCAGGAGTTAAATAAACTTGATTCTTTAATTCTCCTCGCTTATCAATACATAAGTTCATCACAGCACCAACAAAGTCAGACTTAGTGATAATTTGTGCCTTAATAAATGGCTCCTCAACCCGCTCCAAAATTGTTGCCTCTGGCAAATCTGAAGGGTTGTTAATTAATATTTTTGTTTCAGGCTCTCGAACTAAATATGCATGATAGGAAACGTTAGGAACAGTAGTTATTACCGTCATGTTAAATTCACGCTCTAATCGCTCTTGAATAATTTCCATGTGAAGCATACCTAAGAATCCACAACGAAATCCAAAGCCTAGAGCTGCAGAAGATTCAGGCTCGAATGTTAATGAAGCATCGTTCAATTGCAATTTCTCCATGGCATCCCTTAGTTCCTCATATTCATCGGTATCTACAGGATATATGCCTGCAAACACCATAGGCTTAACATCTTCAAAACCTTGAATGGCCTTTTCACAAGGATTATTGACAGTGGTAATAGTATCACCAACTTTAACCTCTTTAGCTACTTTTATTCCTGAAATAATGTAACCTACGTCTCCAGTTTTAACAACACTCTTAGGTTGATGTTTTAAACGCAATGTTCCAATTTCATCAGCATCGTAAGTTCTTCCAGTATTTACAAATTTAACTTTGTCTCCCTTTTTAATTTCGCCATTAACTACCTTAAAAAAAGCATTTATTCCTCTGTAACTGTCAAAAACGGAATCAAAAATAAGTGCTTGTAACGGGGCGTTCGGATCGCCAACTGGGTGAGGGACTCTGGCAACAATAGCTTCTAATATGGTATCCACCCCAAAACCTGTTTTCCCAGATGCAATTAAAATATCATCCCGATCACAGCCAATTAAGTCGACAATCTGATCCTTCACTTCTTCAGGATTTGCTGAAGGCAAATCTATTTTATTGAGCACCGGAATGATTTCCAAGTCATGTTCTAGTGCTAGATAAAGGTTAGAAATAGTTTGAGCTTGTATTCCTTGAGCAGCATCCACAATTAATAAAGCCCCTTCACAAGCCGCAATTGAACGCGAAACTTCGTAAGAAAAATCTACGTGTCCAGGAGTATCAATTAAGTTTAAGGTATATTTTTTCCCGTCTTGTTCATAATCCATTTGTATCGCATGACTCTTGATAGTAATTCCGCGTTCTCGCTCCAAATCCATATCGTCAAGAGTTTGTGCTTGTAACTCTCTTTCTGAAATAGTATTGGTTTGTTGTAGCAATCGATCAGCAAGAGTACTCTTGCCATGATCAATGTGTGCGATAATACAAAAATTGCGAATGTGCTCCATGGTAAAAATAAATTGAGCGCAAATTTACTTTTTTTGAACCAAGCAAAATGTTTCTGGTAAAATTTATCAAAATCTTGGTCTGTCAAAGTTGCTTCCTCAATATTAAACTAAAAACATAGCATCAATTATACATGCACAACATTCTGACATTAATGCATTTAAAAAGACTAGTTGATATTGATTAAGTCTCTTCTTTTGAATAAATAGTTTTGATGCAACCATAATGGAAAAAGCCACGTCTTAACCCAGAATTAGTCCCACAAAAGATTTGTAAACATTAAAGTTTTTCGTTTCTTTACGGGCTTATCGGCTAACATAATGATATATAATTTATGAAAAAGTTAATCTTTACCGCTTTAACGACCTTAATTTTAGCACTTATTGTAACCAATACTGCAAATGCAACCCACGTGGCTGCAGGTGACATTACCACTAAGCAAATTGACTCGCTAAACCCATATAAATTCGAGGTCACCTTTCGATTTTACAGAGATTGTGGACCAGGTACAGCAGGTGAACCCACGAGTATTCCAATAAAGGTGTTTTCTACTTGTTTTGGTGATGTTCCATTTCCACCCATTCCAATGTTTTTAAAAGACACTATTTTTGGAAAAGGTGGAGGTATTGAAAAAGGCTCAAACTGTATTCTAGATGATTCCAAACCTTGTACCGAAGAATGGTTATATAGAGACACCATAGAATTGCCGGGGCCTTGCGAATTCTGGTCGATTTCTTGGAGTGTTAACGCAAGACCGTCCAATGACAATCATGCGAATCAAGGAACTTTTTATGTAGAAAATATACTTAACAATAGGCGTCTTTACACCAACACTGGGAACCCCATTACCTATTACAACAATTCTCCAGTGTTTAACAACGATGAGCCAGTTTCCTCGTTCTGTGTGGGCCGGGAATATGAATTTGACTTAAGTGCAAGCGACCCTGATGGAGACTCTCTTGCCTATTTTATTACACCTTCCCTCTCTGCGCTTGGGGTCCAGGTCAACTATGCTGCAGGATTTACTGGTAACGACCCGCTTCCTATAACAAAGCGCCCTGTGAAAGTAGACCCTAAAACTGGGATTATGAAATTTACTCCTGCTCAAACCTTTAAAGGTTCGTTTGCTTATCTCATTGAAGAGTGGAAAGATAGTTTGTGGACAGACACCTTGCCCAATAACAGCATTGTAACTAAAAAGAAAAAAGTTTTGCGTGGAACCATTATGCGAGATTTACGTATCGTATTTGGAGAAATTTGTAACGACGAATACCCAGTATTTACCAATACGAGTATAGATTCTTCTAATTATCCTACAGGCTACACTGGAAATAATCCTAACCTTATAGTAGTTGACTGTGCTGCACGCTATTTTGACATTGAGTTAGACATAGACATCTTGTGTTCTTCTGTAGAAATTAACGGATCTGATTTGAGAGTAACTGATTCTTCTACTACGCCTCCTACCATTTATGCTGTCGATTCTATTTATCCTGTTGATGGTTGTAAAGCTTTAAAAACAAAAAAATTGAGAGTAAAGCTTTTTGAACCAATAGGACTGCCTAGTAACTTTGTGAATGGTGAGCCCGGTGGTGTGGTGAAAGCCTACATCAAAAGAGGTAGCGATTTCAATACTTGGAAAACTGCTTGCGGTATTGATATCCCTGAATTTACAGTGATTGATATTTATGTGCAAAATAATTTACAAATAGACATGGGAGAGGATATCGTCTACTGTAATCCTGAAAACCCTTTCCCAGTATTAAATGCTCCTATTGAAGGAGGTAAATACCAGTGGTTTTTCAAACAAAGTAGTAACGGTTCTGAAGATTCTCTAGGAACTGAGTATACTCAAATTGCTGACACTACAGGTTATTGGGGCGTAGACCTAACTTACAGAGGTTGTCGTGCTAAAGATTTCTTATTTGTTCAAGAAAATCAAACAATATACGTAGAAATTCCTGATTATGAATTTTGTAACATCAATCCATACCCTGTTATTAAAATGGATTCTTTGATTCCTATGGGAGTAGATGTGAATACATTTACTTGGAAAGGACCTAAAGGAGATATTATCGGCATTACCGATTCTCTTCAAATTCCTGCCAATGGAAAATACATCTTCAAAGTAGATATTTTGCCTTGTACAATCAACGATACTTTCTTCATCAAGAGAATTGACGAATATCCTGTTGACTTAGGTAATGACTCTTTAATCTGTGAGGGCTATGAGTATATGTTATCTTCAGGATATGACTACGATACCAGTAAATTTAAAATTGAATGGTATTTCAACGACTCTTTGTTAGTCAATGATACCCTTGATGGTCTAATGATCAGCGGAGGGGGAGAATACAAGTTCAGACTAATTAGCGAGTCTGGTTGTGAGGGATTGGATAGTGTGACAGTTAGAATTGCAGGCTATTTAGCTACACCTCAGTTATCGTGTGGGCAAGCTACTAAGGAAGGTAAGCTGTACATATGGAATTCAATTCCATATGCTGCATACTATGAATATAGCTTCGATCAGATCAACTGGCTAGTTTTACCTACTATGCCTTCTCCAAACCCTCTACAAGGTGATATTGCAGCTAGAATTCCAGGATTGGGAAGCCCTACTGCTTACATAAGAGCTGTAAGCGATATACCAGCAGGAACAGTAGGTGGCTGTAAGTATGGTGCTAGTGCCGCAGCTCCTGATTGTGAGATTGTAGTGATTATGCCTAATGTCCTAACTCCTAATGGTGACGGTATCAATGATTATCTAGATTTAGGATTAATCGATATCTACCCTGGAAATAGTATCTCTATCTATAACAGATGGGGAAGAGAAGTTTTTCAAGCTACAGACTACCAAAATGATTGGAATGCGAAAGATGTTGAAGCAGGTACTTATTTCTACGTTCTTGACTTAAACGACAATGAACAACCTATTCAAAAAGGTACGCTTACCATTATTAAATAATTTCCATTAGCAACCGTTTTATAACCTCCGTTTGAAAAATTCAAACGGAGGTTTTTTATATTTGCACCCTATGATTGCACCAATTAAAGTTTCTGAATTATTAAAAAACACAAAGAAAACCTTGTTTTCTTTTGAGATATTACCTCCACTTAAAGGGAAAAGTATACAGTCAATATATGATGGTATAGATCCATTAATAGAGTTTAACCCAGCTTTTATAAATGTGACTTATCACAGAGAAGAGTTTATTTATAAAAAAAGAGAAAAAGGTTATTTAGAAAAATTCTCGATAAAAAAAAGACCAGGAACTGTAGGGATATGTGCAGCAATTAGCAATAAGTATCAAACGCCTTCAGTAGCCCACCTGATATGTGGCGGATTTACTAAAGAAGAAACTGAAAACGCTTTAATTGACTTAAATTTTCTAGGTGTTAATAATGTTTTAGCTCTTCGAGGCGACCCCATTAAAACAGAGCAATATTTTGTCCCAGAAGAAGGAGGCAATGAATATGCTGTTGATCTAGTGAAGCAAATCATCAATCTGAATAATGGAAACTATATCGAAGAGAATATAGAAAATGCTGCACCAACTAATTTTTGTATTGGGGTTTCAGGATACCCAGAAAAGCATTCAGAGGCACCGAATATGAAAGAAGATATCATTCGCTTGAAAGCTAAGATTGATGCAGGAGCGGAATATATTGTAACACAAATGTTTTTCGACAATCAAAAATTCTTCAATTTTGTTAACTTGTGTCGTGAAAACGGAATAGAGGTTCCTATTGTACCTGGTATAAAACCTATAGCCACCAAAAGGCAATTACAAATACTCCCTAAACTTTTTCATATCGATTTGCCGGAAGAATTAACTGACCTAGTAGAAGCTTGCACTACTACAGAAGAAGTTAAAACAGTGGGTGAAAAGTGGGCTTTAAAGCAATGTAAAGAACTTATAGACTATGGAGTTCCATGTATTCACTTCTATACAATGGGTAAGTCGAATGCAGTTAGAAATATTGCCAAAGAAATTTTTTAATTAATAGTGGCTAATCGCTGAACATATTTTCCAATAATATCAAACTCTAGATTCACATGGTCTCCTAAGTGTAATGTTTTGAAGTTGGTATGCTCAAAGGTATAAGGTATAATAGCTACAGTAAATTGAAAATCATTTACGTTGAAAGCCGTCAAGCTTACTCCATTAATACAAATTGAACCTTTCTCGACAATTAATACTAGTTTCTCAGATGTTTCAAATGTGAACTCCCAACTTCCATCTTTATCTACTACATTTATGCATTTAGCAATTCCATCAACATGGCCTTGAACAATATGACCATCTAACCTAGCATTCATTTGCATACAGCGTTCTAAGTTCACCAACATTCCGGGCTCCCAGTTGTTTAAAACCGTTTTATTCAATGTTTCTTCAATCGCTGTCACTTCATAGCTAGATTCAAAAACTTTTTCAACGGTCAAGCACACCCCATTGTGTGCCACACTTTGGTCTATCTTTAATTCACTTGTAAAAGGAGCATCAATCGTAAACGTCTTGTTAGAATAATTTGATTCCACTTTACTTACCACTCCAATTTGTTCTATTATTCCCGTAAACATTAGTTCTTATATTTTTTTACAGTTCCATCTACCAAAGTTACCGCACCTTTTAATTCTCGACTTACAATACCCGAACGTCTATACTCATAAACTTTGCCAACGTAAAAATACACTCCATCCGCTAGTAAATCTTGATCACCGTCCATTTGGCCACTCCAATTAATATCAGGATTAGTCGTATAAAACACTTCTCTCCCCCATCTATCATAAATATATAATTCTACACGATCTACATAACGATAAGGTAAAGGGACAAATAAATCGTTAATTCCATCTCCGTTAGGTGTAAATACATTTGTTAATTCGTAGATTGGACAAGTTTCAATACAAATTGGCACAGAAGTACTACTCTCATTTTGAGCAGAATCAACTGCGGTTATAACATAACAACCCGCTAAGGACTCGACCTGAGCGTTAATCATAAATAGCTTTCTAGAGGATGAGTTTCCGGAGACATATTCAAACAATTTCATCTCTGAAAGACTGGAACCCTTATAAATATTAAATCCCATTATATCATTAGAACGGACACACTCACTAGCAGGAAGCTCCCAAGACAATTCTAGTCGTCCATTTATACAATCGTAATCTGAAGAAAATAATGGAGTACACGGCGGTTCTATATCCTGTGGGATAGCACATACTTCTTGAGAAAAATTAATCACTTCTGGTTTAAATACTGTAGAATCGTACTGTCCTTTTGATTGAACACGATAACAATAATTTACCCCATTCACCAATCCAAAGGTATCTAGAAAGCTGGTCGTATTGGCACTTCCAATGGTATCAAACAACCCATTAGTAAGATTCTTCCTAAATATTACAAAACTTTTGTTTTCCCAAGGTACATCAAACGTCCAGTTCAACGTAAGTGATTCATCACCAATCGCTACATTTAGAAACAATTGAGAAGCCTTATTGGCAGACCCCACCTTTCGTTTTCCATTTCCATAACTCCATAAGGTTACTCTGTATTCGTTCTCACTTAATGTAGTATTTACCCCACGATGTGTATAAGTTGTGTCTAATAAGGAAACTGTAGAATCTATAACATTAAAACTACCTGAAACTCCTTTTTCAATTAGATAATGAAAAGGAGGCTGATGCAAAGCCTGATCTATTGTATCGGGCGAAGACCATGCTAAGTCAATAACTCCATCTATAGCACTTGTAGAGTCCACGGAAACCTTAGTCATTAAAGGCACCACTTTATTAAATAAAACACACGTTTCGTTACTAGCATAACTTACATCGCCGTCTTCAAAATAAGCGATGATTAAATAGCAATACTTTCTGCCGGGCACAAGCCCTTCTCCATTATTGTCATCTAAAAAAGAAGTTTGATAGATATCTGGTATAGTGGCAATGCGAGTATATCCAATTTGAGGAGGTACTCCTGTTTGGCAACTATCGGGAACAAATCCAGAGGAATCTATTCTTCTATATATTTTATATCCCATCCCATTAGAACAGTTACTTGTATCCCACTCTAAAAGAGCATTATTAAATTGCTTAAGCACTCTTAAATTTTTCGGAGCAGGTGCGTTAACTTTTACATAAGCTGTTTTATAAGTCGAAAGATTTGGAGTTCCATTATCTATCGCTTTAAATAAAAAATTATACTTTGAAACTCTTACTCTATCACAATTTGGAATCCACACAAATGTCCCATTCACATCTCTTGCAATCGATGGTTCAACAAAAGTTGCATTATTTGTTCCATTATATGCAATTCCTGAACTAGTCAATTGAACCCTATTCTTAGAACTTTCAACATCAGGATCAAATGCATTTACATTGAATGAAAGCACTTCATTGGCAGTAACACAATGATTTTCTCGCAGTGTAATTCTTGGTGGAGCATTATTGCAATTAATCACATCTACTTGGATATCCCTTAGAATGTATCCTAATAATATACCATTGCGATATTCTTTAATTCTCATGGCCAGATTAAAACTGCCCCCTTGAGTAGGCTGATCCCAAATTAAATCCCCAGATATTGGATCTACAGTAATAGAGTTCGAAGCGGGTGGCAAGAAATAACCATCCGCAATCTCTCCGTTATAAGTTCTACTTTTATCAAGTTCATAAGCCAGGCTATCACCATCAGGGTCAACAGCACCAGGGTTATGAACAAATACAGACCCAACACAACCCTCATCAATTGGATAATTTAGTAACAATGGCGAATTGTTAAAATCGTTATTGAAAGGACTAATGCTCAGTGTAGTTTCTAAATAAAGGGGAACCGAAACGGAGTTAGTAATGTTATTAATAGCCGCATTTCTTGCCTGATCAGTTACAGAAATCTTAAAAACACCAGCTCCACTATATGTATGAGTAGCCTTCCACTCATTCCGCTGAACATTGGAGTTTATATTTAATATTAGTGTGCGCTGTAATGATGTTGAGTTATTATCATTGCAAATCCCTTCATCCCCCCAACATACTTTTATCTCAGTTCTCTTACTAGCATCAGACAATGGATCAGAATAGGTAATAAAAGTCACTTCATAAGTTAATCCACTTACATGACGATATACAATTTCTCCAGCTCTATTGTGAGTTGCAAACAAATTAGCGCTTAGCATCACAAAAGATAAAAGGTATAAATGTCTCAGTAGATTATTCACAATTATAAGACGCTAATAAGTGATTAATTGTTGCTCGATATTTTCAGGAATTTCTCTGTACTCATATTGCTGTGTTCTCAATTGAGGAGTGAATCCTGCTTCCCGAATGGCCTGCTGAATTCCTTCTGAAGTAAACCGGTGAGGCGCACCTGCTACAGAAACCACATTTTCTTCAATCATAATAGACCCCATATCATTAGCCCCACCATGTAAACAAACCTGTGCTGTTTTCTTCCCCACAGTTAACCACGATGCTTGAATATTTACCACATTGGGTAACATAATACGAGATAATGCTATCATTCTGATGTATTCTTCAGGACTGACATTATTTTTGATTCCCTTTACTCTGGACAGTAGTGTGCCATCATCCATGAAAGGCCATGGAATAAATGCCAAAAAACCCTTGGCATCCTTTGGTTTTTCACTTTGAACCTCTCTGAGCCAAACCAAATGTTCAAATCGTTCTTCAATAGTTTCTATGTGACCGAACATCATAGTTGCGGAGGTCGTTATATTTAATTGATGTGCAGCTCGCATAACATCCAACCATTCTTTTCCCGTACATTTTCCTTTGGAAATTAATCTTCGCACTCGATCATTCAATATTTCAGCTCCCGCACCAGGCAATGAATCCATTCCAGAAGCTATTAATGCTTTCAAAACCTCTATGTGAGACATGCCTTCTAGTTTTGAAATATGGGCAATTTCGGGAGGTCCAAGTGCATGAAGTTTTAAATTAGGATACAGTTGCTTTAATTCAGAGAAGAGCTCAGTATAAAATTTAAGTCCCAATTCTGGATGATGGCCCCCTTGAAGCAATAATTGTTCTCCACCATACCGCATCATTTCATCTATCTTTTGCTTGTATTCAGGGATAGTGGTTATGTATGCTTCACTGTGTCCTGGAATCCTAAAAAAGTTACAAAATTTACAATTCGCAGTACATACATTGGTGGTATTCGCATTTCGATCGATAATCCACGTCACTTTATCACCATCTGGTTTGTGCTTTTTCTTCATTTCATTGGCCACATAACTCAGCTGAGCTAAGGGTGCGTTGTGAAATAAAAAAACGCCTTCTGCTGCGGATAGGAATTCGAAATTCAGAGCTCTTTCTAATAAAGATTTTACGTTCATTCAATTTATTTTCTCTATAAACAATAGAACTGTTTATTGGTTTGATTTGTCTTAACTTTGAAATTCAAATTTACGAATTAATACACTTTGAATTTGCGATTTAAATTAAGCAAACAAGGTGGATTTACAATAAATTAAGAATAAATGCAAACAGAAAGTAATCAATTAACTAAAGTTGGAATATCAATAGGGGATATTAACGGAATTGGAATTGAAGTCATATTAAAATCAATATTAGACAATAGAATTTTTGAACTTTGTACCATAATAATTTATGGCTCATACAAAACTATTAGCTACCATAGGAAGGCATTAAATATCTCGAACCTCAGTTTACATAAAATCAAAACTCCTGAAGAAGCCAATACAAAAATGGCTAATCTCATCAGTTGCTGGTCTGAAGAGGTGAATATTGAGTTGGGAGCTGTGAGTGAAGAAGGAGGCCAATATGCCTTGAAATCGTTGGAGGCCGCAACCCAAGATTTGATTGATAAAAAAATTGATGTTCTTATAACAGCTCCAATCAATAAAGATAACATCCAATCAGAAGGCTTTTCATTTCCTGGACATACCGAATTCTTAATGGAAAAAGATGCCTCAGAAGAGGTTTTAATGTTTATGGTAAGCGATGTAGCTAGAATTGGCGTCGTAACAGGACATATGCCACTTAAAGAGGTTGCTGGAAAAATCACCACGGAGGCAATCTTGAAAAAAATCACATTAATGCAAAAATCTTTAATAGAAGATTTTGAGATTATCAAACCAAAGATTGCGGTTTTCGGATTAAACCCTCATGCTGGCGACAATGGTCTTTTAGGAGATGAAGAGGAAAAGATTATTATCCCTGCAATCACCCAGGCAAAAAATAGAGGAGTAATTGCTATTGGACCTTTTGCGGCAGATGGTTTTTTTGGTTCAGGTAATTTTAAAAATTTTGATGGAATTCTCGCCATGTATCACGATCAAGGATTGATACCAGCCAAAACGCTCTCGTTTGGCAATGGAATTAACTTTACAGCAGGATTGAAAATTATCAGAACTTCACCTGATCATGGCACAGGCTACGACATAGCTGGAAAAAATTTAGCAGACGAATCTTCATTCAGAAATGCTATTTATAAGGCGATTGAAATCCATAAAAACAGATTAAGATACAAGGAAATGACTGCCAACCCTCTTCAAGTTAGTAGAGCAAGAAATTAATACCTTTAAACTATTGATATATTTCAAAAATTATTTAATAACTTTGACGCCCTTTAAAAAGTGAGAAGGAATCGTGAAGAAGAAAGATAAATTGATTATCCCATTTGAGGGATTAAAGGAGGGCATCCATGAATTTGATTTTCATGTAGACCAAGAGTTCTTTAGTAATTTTGAGCATTCCATCATTGAAAATGCCGAAATAGATGTATTTGTAACATTCGAAAAAAAGACGAATTTATTCTTGCTACATCTTGATATAAATGGTGTTGTAAATACCGAATGTGATAGATGCTTAGATGATTTGCAACTAGAAATAGATGGTGAACAAAATTTTGTAATTAAGGTCACAGAGAAGTCTATTGACGATGATGATCATATTATTGCAATTTCACCAAATGAGCAAGAGTTGGATTTGACGCATGTGATTTATGAAAATATTCACTTATTAATGCCAATTAAAATTGCTCATGATGACATTGAAGATTGCAATCCGGAGATAATCAAACAACTTAATCTGGTGAACCATCCGGATGAAGATGATGAAGATGAAGACGAGCAAGACCCAAGATGGGATGCGCTCAAAAAGATAAAGTAGAAAGTAGTAATAAAAAAGTAAAATAAATAGAAAAATGGCACATCCTAAACGAAAGATATCCAAAACAAGAAGAGATAAAAGGAGAACCCACCACAAAGCTGAAAAGCCAACGGTAGCAACATGTAGCACTACTGGAATGCCGCACTTATACCATAGAGCGCACTGGCATGAAGGTAAATTGTATTACAAGGGTAAAGTAGTATTAGAAAAAGAAGTTGCTATTTAATTTTCTAACTTTGATTACTGTTAGAAAACTCGCAATAAAATTCGACGGTTTGATTTATAATTAAACGGAACTATAGATTTAAAAGGCCAATAACGTTTACGTTAATTGGCCTTTTGTTGTTAAATAAAAATAGATGGATTGCATGAATTGAGGAGATTTTTGAATATTCCTTTCGTTTTATGCTTTTAATCATTTAAATTGTGCGATTATTTCGCAATTTTACACTTTTACTAAAGAAATTTAGAATGACCAAAATTAAAGCAGCAATTACGGCAATTGGAGGATATGTGCCTGAATATCGACTAACCAATGAAGTGTTAGAAACGATGGTAGATACCAACAATGAGTGGATATTGAGCCGAACAGGAATCGAAGAGAGACGAATCCTTAAAGGCGAAGGACTAGGCACTTCTGACATGGCTGTCCCTGCGATTCAAGAACTGCTCAAAAAGCGAGGAATCACTGCCAAAGATATCGACTTAATCATTTGTTGCACGGTGACACCTGATTTAACTTTTCCTGCTACAGCTAACATTATAAGTGATAAGATAGGCGCAACAAATGCCTTTGGATATGACCTCAATGCAGCCTGCTCAGGCTTCCTATATGGATTAGTTACCGGCTCAAAATTCATTGAATCAGGTCAATATAAAAAGATAATTATAGTAGGTGCAGATAAAATGTCGTCCATTATAGACTATGAGGACCGTACAACTTGCATCATCTTTGGCGATGGTGCTGGTGCTGTGCTCTTGGAGCCAAATGAAGAGGGAAATGGGATTCAAGATTCTATCTTAAGGAGTGATGGTTCTGGAAGAGTTTATCTTCACCAGAAAGCAGGAGGTTCGGTAAAACCTCCTACCCATGAAACAGTAGATCAAAAAGAACATTTTGTTTATCAGGAAGGTCAAGCTGTATTTAAATTTGCAGTAACAAATATGGCAGATGTTTCGGCAGAAATAATGGAAAAAAATAATTTAGTTGCCGATGATGTTTCATGGCTGGTTCCACACCAAGCCAATAAAAGAATCATTGATGCGACCGCCAGAAGAATGGGTGTTAGTGACGATAAAGTAATGCTAAACATTCAAAAATATGGTAATACGACAAATGGAACCATCCCGTTGTGTTTATGGGAATGGGAAAATCAACTAAAAAAAGGGGATAACATCATACTATCCGCTTTTGGAGGTGGATTTACATGGGGTTCTGTTTATATCAAATGGGCTTATAATTCAGAAAAGTAAATTATACAGATTAATTTATATCTTTAATCTTACAACAAAAAGAAACGAATATGAAAATCACAGAAATTCAAGAGCTAATCAAGTTTGTTGCCAAATCAGGGGTAAGTGAAGTTGAAATAGAAGATAAAGACTTTAAAATCAATATTAAAACACCTCCAAATAGAAGAGGAAAAAATACTGAAGTAACAACTCAAATGGTACCACAAGGAATGCCAATGATGCAACCTCAGTATGCACAACCAATGCCTCAAGCGGCTCCCGCTCCTGCACCGGCGCCTGCTCCTGCACCAGCTGCTGCCCCGGCTCCTTCTGCTGAAGATAAGGCTGCTGCTAATTATATTGAAATTAAGTCACCAATGATAGGAACATTTTACAGAAGCCCATCTCCCGACAAGCCAGAATTTGTAAAAGTAGGTGATACCATTAAAGCAGGTGATGTAGTTTGTATAATTGAAGCGATGAAATTATTTAACGAAATCGAAGCAGAGGTGTCTGGAAAGGTAGTTAAAGTATTGGTAGACGATATGACACCTGTAGAATACGATCAACCGTTATTATTGATTGATCCAAGCTAATCCAATTCCTATATTGATAAAATAGTCAACTTGAAAACAAGTTGATAAAAGAATAAAACAACATCTATGTTTAAAAAAATATTAATTGCCAATAGAGGTGAGATCGCACTGCGTGTAATTCGAACCTGTAAAGAAATGGGCATTAAAACAGTGGCGGTTTATTCAAAAGCGGATGCGGATAGTTTGCATGTACGTTTTGCCGACGAAGCTGTTTGTATTGGTCCAGCTCCTAGTTCAGAGTCTTATTTAAAAATGACCCATATTATCGCAGCAGCTGAAATTACTAATTCAGATGCCATTCATCCTGGTTATGGTTTTTTATCCGAGAATGCTAAATTCTCTAAAATATGTGATGAAAATGGGATAAAGTTCATTGGAGCGTCTCCAGAAATGATTGATTCTATGGGCGATAAAGCATCTGCAAAAGCTACAATGTTAGCAGCGGGTGTGCCATGTATTCCAGGTTCAGAAGGGATATTAGAAAACTTTGAAGAGGCTAAAAAAATTGCTAAAAAGATTAAGTATCCTATCATGATGAAAGCTACTGCCGGTGGTGGTGGTAAAGGGATGCGTGTTGTTAAAAGTGAATCAGAGCTTCAAGAAGCATGGGATTCTGCTCGAAAAGAAGCAAAAGCGGCCTTCAGTAACGATGGTATGTATATGGAGAAATTCATAGAAGAACCTCGTCACATTGAAATTCAAATTGCAGGAGATCAATATGGCAACTATTGCCACATGTCAGAAAGGGATTGCTCTATTCAAAGAAGACATCAAAAGCTAGTAGAAGAAACCCCATCACCATTTATGACTCCTGAATTGAGGAAAGCAATGGGTGAAGCTGCTATCAAAGCTGCTGCTGCTGCAAATTATGAAGGAGTTGGTACAGTTGAGTTCTTAGTGGACAAACACCGTAACTTTTACTTCATGGAAATGAACACACGTATCCAAGTGGAGCACACGATTACGGAAGAGGTTATTAACTTTGACTTGATTAAAGAGCAAATAAAAATTGCTGCAGGAATTAAGATTTCTGGTAAAAATTACGAACCTCAGATGCACGCTATTCAGTGTAGAATTAATGCTGAAGATCCATACAACGGGTTTAGACCAAGTCCGGGAGCGATAACCACTTATCACTCTCCAGGCGGACATGGAGTGCGTGTAGACACTCATTCATACGCCGGTTATGTAATTCCTCCAAACTACGACTCTATGATTTCTAAGTTGATCACTGTGGCTCAAACACGTGAAGAGGCAATTAAGAAAATGAAGAGAGCACTAGGAGAATATGTGATCGAAGGAATTAAAACAACTATTCCTTTTCATTATCAATTAATGGAAGATCCTACCTTCCTAGCCGGTGAATGTACCACTAAGTTTATGGAAACATTTGTATTAAAAGACAAGTCGAGTTTAGAAGACTAAATTTAAAAATAGCTGTTCTGATTTGAAATGAACAGCTATTTTTTTTTGCTATATTTCAATCTTAGGATATTCTTACACAAGGATTATTCTTTCATAGGTATGATATTGTAAAACTTTTAATACTTTATCACTTTTTTAACAACACGTTGTCCCCTTATCTCTAAATTCAAAAAATACACTCCATTCTTAAAGGGACTCATATCAATTTTGACAATAGGGTTGTTGGGTTCCTCAATAAAATAGATCACTTTTCCGCTTAAATTAGTCAACCAAAGACGATCATAATTCGTATTTAATGAAACATTAACGACTCCTTTAGTTGGGTTGGGAGAAATAAAAAGTGCATTTAAAAGTTGGTTATTATCAATCTGTGTTACTACAATAGGCTGACAAACTGAAGTATCAACACAACTATTCTGAGTGACCTCTACAGCATATATTCCACTACTAATTGCAGTGAAAATATTTGTTATTTGATTCGGAATAACGGTATAATTATTAGCACAATCCAACCAACGAAAAGTAGCATTCGAAGCATTGGCGGTTATACTATTGTTATTAACATTAGTGGTAATATCAACCGTATCAACTATTAAATTAACTGTAATTATACTATCACAATCTATAAAATTGACCAATGTGTCTTTGTAAACTCCTGATGCATTCCATACTTTTTTCAATGAAGGAGAAGTATAGGTATCACAAGTATTAGCATTAATACTACTATATGTTTCAATACATTGAAAGAGTTTTAGGTAATACCATGTATACCCTCTATACAAAACTGTATAATTTTGAATTCCACTAGAAGGGTCTAAATCTGCAGTACTACTAAAAGTGCCAAAGACGTGCAGGTTAAATTCTTTGTCAACTTCAATATGTGAAATCCCGTCAGACTGCACTCCTCCAACAGTTCCGCTAGAATAAAAATTTCCCATTGAGTCCAATCGTACAAAAAATCCATCACTAACACCACTAGAAACAACATTATCAACTCCAGATCCTAAATCTAAATCTACCGTATTCAAATAATAACCTGCTAGATAGATACCACCTAAAGGATCACTAGTTGATGATTGAACGTTAATATCATCACTATCAAAATTCTTTACCCACTTAAACAATCCGTTTCTATCTAACTTTAACAAGTACTCAAGAGTAGTAAAAGTAGGTGCTGTGATCGTATTAGATGAAGAACTAGGGTCAAAATCTATAGTCTCAGAAAATTTACCTGTGATAATAACAGAACCATAATTATCTACTTCTAAAGTATTTAAAAATAAATTTCCGGGAAAGGTGGTTCTTGTAGAGTTAAGTATTTTCACCCATTTAAATTGCCCTAAGGTATCTAATTTCAAAATAAAAAAACTTCTATATCCAGATGAAGTTTTAATTACTGTTGAAGAAGATGGATCGAAATCATAGCTTCCCTCAAATTCTCCTATTAAAACTATATCTTGAGTGAGTGGATCAATATCCAAAGCGGACACACTCGCAGGATATTGATAGGTATCAAAAGGATGCGCCCATCTAAAAGTTCCATTCTTATCCCAACTAAATAGAACAAATCCAAAATCAGCGGTACGCAATTGAGTGGTTGTTGGAGAACCATCATAATCATTAGTATTTCGTGGTCTGCAAGAGACATATATATTGTCGTTTTGGTCTATGTCAACCATATTATCATTGACTATCTCTATTCCCTCCACTTTTTGCGCCCACTTAAAAACACCCCCTGTGTCTAACTTTAAAACAAATAGAACAGGGCTTCCAAAGGCAAATAAATTAAAAACTCCAGTATCAGGATCAAAGTCTAAAGAGCCTTCAAAATTGCCGAAAATAATTGGATTACCGGAATGGTCTACCCTTAGGCCTAGGGGTTCTGTAGAGTATGCATTGCCAACATTCTTAAACCAAATCATTTGTCCACTTTTGTTCTGCTTGCATATAAATAATTGATTTCGACCATTTACCATTTGTCGAAATGGATAATTGGTATTTTGAACATAAACACTGTCGTCCCATCGCCCTACGGAGTAAATATTTCCATTATCATCAGTATGGGAAATAAAATTCCCACTACCAACTAGATTTTGAAAGATGGTTGACCAATTTAGTGATTGGGAGTGGCTGATTGAATAAGCAGAAAAAAATAGGAAGAAAAGGATATAGTTTATTTTCATGGGGTAAAGCTTTGGTTTAGAGATTTAAAGATACATAGATTTTTATTAATTCTAACTCTATGTTATCAAACCTAAAGCAAAGTTTATAATTCATTCAAAATCCCCAAAACTGCAAACTTTTCTTTCTTCTCCTTAAAAATATAGTATTCCTCCATTTTCATTATCTTAGAATCCCAAGCATTATAAAATTTAGCTACCCTATAAAAAATAAGAATCCCATAGGATTTTAAACCCAGCTGAGCTCAGGTTCCTAATTCATGTTTTCTGAATGTAGTTTCATACAACTAAGCCTGGCAAGCTCGATATAGATTTACACCAATAATTAATAAATTAACTGGTAAAATATTAATACAAAAATGAAAAAGTATACACCTATATTATACACAATATTAACTAGCCTTTTTTTTATACTAACATGTTATTCTAGCTTTTATCCAGACAAATGGCATTCAGAAGTCTATTTGAACTATATACCAAAAGATTTTAAACCTATCGAATTTGACTTAAAAACAGGAGAAATAAGCTCAGAAAATACGATCAACAAAAAAGCAGCAGATTATGTGCCAACATACGGATTTTTAATGTATAAATTTTATAATTTTTGTAAATATTGGGGTGCTATAATTTTTTTACTTCTAGTTATTGGGTTTATTCATTTGATGATAATTTGCACGCCACAGCAAAGAATAAAATATGGACTTCTTAACTCCATACAGTTAATTAGTGCGTTAATTTTTCTTCAAAAAGTAATTATCTAAATAGTTTTAATAGTTTATGTTTTTCAACCGGTTTTCCTGATTTGTAGGATGTGTTTTAAATACAACATGCTCCGAAGACATTTCCTCTTAAAGACTGACGCATGCAACCTTGTGGAATTCAAAGTTGGATTATAGAGATCAGTAAAACACACTATTGAAGAGAATAAGTCCAATCCATCTACCTCGGATAATTGTTTAGTTTTAAGAATTATTTTTCAAAACATAACAGTCATTTGAAATTAAATGAAATAGAAAAGTTAGTACATTTAGCTTAATATGTAACGAATTTTATATGGATAGTATTCTCAAATCCAATTTATTCCGCAGGGCTACAAACGCCTGCGGAACATCCTGCGGTGTTGATTACATTAGTGGTGGAGATGGACTGTGTGCTATGGTAGTGAACGATGCCACTGCGAAAACCATTGAAACTTATGTGGTGTATTCCGACCATTTAGGTTCCATAGAAGTGTTAACAGATCTGAATGGAAACATTGTAGCAGAGCAAAGTTTTGATGCTTGGGGGCGATACAGAGATCCTAACAATTGGGATTACTACTCCAACAATACAGTCAATAATATACCCGATTGGCTCTGGAGAGGATTTACTGGCCACGAACACATGGAAGAGTTCCAACTAATAAATATGAATGGAAGACTTTATGACCCATATTTGGGCCGAATGTTAAGCCCAGACAACTATGTACAAAATCCCACTTCTACCCAAGCCTACAACAGATATACCTATACATTAAATAACCCGTTGAAATATACTGATCCTGATGGAGAGGTGGCACATATAATTATTGGAGCAGCAGTCGGTGGGGTCCTTAACCTAGCAATGAACTGGGATAATATTGACAACTTTTGGGAAGGAGCAGCAGCATTTGGCATTGGAGCAGGCGCCGGAGCTTTAACGGCCGCAACTGGTGGTGCTACAGGAGGCTTTTTTGCAACAACTGGAGCAGCGGTAGGAGGAGCAATTCTTGGAGGAGCAGCTACAGGTGCTACCAATAATATTATCGCTCAAACAGGAAATAGTGTTGGACTTAATGATGTAGACTGGGGCCAAGTAGGTATAAGCAGTGCAGTTGGTGGCGTTTCTGGCTTAGCTTCCTATGGTGCCGGAACATGGGCATCAAATAATCTAGCAAACCCGCTGATTGGAAGCTTAAAAATTAAGGGACCAATGCTTTCTCAGGGCATTAATGGAATGATTGGCGGTGCAGCAGGTGGATACATAGGTGGGTTTACCGCAGGGTTTTTATTTAGTGGTGGAAATATAAATGCTGGAATTGAAGGCGCATGGAGCGGTTTAAAGACAGGCGCAATAGTAGGTGCTGCATCAGGTTTTGCTGGTGGTTTCGTAGGTGGTACAGGAAATGCTTGGAATAGTGGTTCTAGTTTTGGCGATGGTTTAGTTTCAGGATTACAGAGTGGAGCATATGGTGCAGGAACTGGTGGGTTAATTGGTGGGGCAGTGGGCGGAATTCAAGCTCATAAATCGGGTTTAGACTTTTGGAAAGGAGATAGGATTATAAATGAATCGGTATTCAATGAAACTTATGGACTATCTACTGCATGTGAAGACTGTGGCTTTCAGGATGGAGATTTATTAAGTGATTTTAAAGCTGACTTAAGCGGTTCGGATGACTATCGTCAATTAATGAAATCATATGCGAAAGCAAAACATTATATTCAAAGTGGTAAAAATGTAGAAATTGGAGATTTAATTAATTTATAATCAGCCACCTCACCAAATGGTTGGGATAATTTTAATGGCTATTTTAATAGTAAAAGTTACATAATTCCAAATCATGGTAAATTAAAAATGTTAGTACCTACCCCAGGGCATGAAAAAAATTTAGTTATAGATGTTGCTACAGCAGATAACCGTATAAATACAATTGCTCTATACCAAAGAACACCAACAGTTATACGTCCATTATCATACGTAAGATATCCTACAAAGCAATTAATGCTTAAAGGTTGGATGGTATTCGATAATAACTTAATTTAGAAAAAAATGAAAACACTTATTATCAGCCTCTTTTGTATTTGCTTTAGTTGTTCAATGTCATGTCAGACTATAAACTTGGTTGAAAAAGCTATAAACTCTGCAGACGTTTTGAAACAATTTTCGACCAGTTTAATTAAAGAAGAAACAATCCATTCTTATTTATGCGACATCAATTTTTTTGGAAATGTAAATTTCTATTCTGATGGGATTTTTTGCAGCGAAAGCAGGCTTGGGGATTTATATCCATCAGCTTGTTATGTATCTGATACTGTGCAAACATTTTTTTTTGAATTTGGTAAAATGAATAAAGGAGATTACAAAGAAGTAGAAACTAAATCAACTTTTGAACTGTCGAACAATGTAGAATCAATCACTTTTAAATCGTTTATCACTTTAAAAGATACATCTGCTTGTTTTATAAAATGCAAAAGTCCAATCATAATAAAAGATAAGATTTTATACGAGCTTGTTTTAATTAATAAAGAGGTAACAAATCAGCTATTTCTTATGTTGATTTATAATATAGTTACGAAAGAGTTAGAACATATTTGGCGAAAGCAAGTCAGCCATTGGGGGTACTTCAATCCTTTTAATGGTTGTTATGAGGATGCCCTACTCTATGAAAAACTGAATTTTGACAATTTGGAGAATAAATAAAATAGCTCAAGGAGCGTAATCCCTACTTCGATAGATGTGTTTAAAATCCTGCTTAGCAGGTGGATTTTAATTCAAAATAAAATGCTAAAAATCAGTTTAAAATAGTAGTCTAATTTTTTTGATTGTTATACTATTTTCAAATTGTGAGAAAAATGACTTGTGTAAAGATGATGAACTTTCCATTGCAAGAACTAACCATACCGATAGTTTAAAAATTGATGGATATTATTTTGGAGATGTTAATTCCAATAGTAGTATGCCATTTGCGAATATTTACTATTTATACACAAATGGATTGTTTTTTACTTCAGAGGCATCAGACTTGGATAAAGCAAAAGCAGGTGTAATAACTGTGGATGTTGAAAATAACGTTGGGAAACAAATTAAAGGATTATGGGGCTTATTTCGAGTAAGTAACAACACGATTGAAATTGAGCGTTGGCGTTCAAGACCAAATGGTTGCGAAACCATTATTTATGAAAGAGGCGAAATATTAAATGATACGACTTTCGTTATTACAGTAAGAGAACATCGAACAAATGGCGAAGTAAAACTAACTGAAACACCAAACAGTACTTTTTCATTTCGTCCGCTTGCTGAAAAACCCGATAGTACCAACAGCTTTGTACAATGAGTAGGACAATGCACGTAAAACAAATTTTATTCATGCTTTTTGCAGCTTGTTTGTTCTTAGGCTGCAAAAAATGTCTTGATTGCGAATGCACTAAAAATGGTCAGAAGTTCATGGAGGAAGAATGTGCAACAGGTATAAATCAGGAAAGTGGATTAGAGTATTGGCAAAAAGATATGATGGAAAAAAAGGTTACAAAGATTGCCTTTGCTCCTATAATTAAAGTTCACGATGAAAAAGCTATCATTTCCTGCCCTACCTCATCCACATAATAAACTGAGAATTATTCTCATACTGACTAATGTCTTTAGTAGCGATCAGCGCAATTACATCCACTAATGGAATCAATCCTAAACCACCGCCTAGTGTAAGCGAATAAGCAATGGGCACATTGGCTTTGGTTCCTAAATATATGCGGTGCACTCCAAAATGGCCTAAAGCCACACCTAACAGAATTGCTTTTAGCTTTTTGTGCTTTACTTCTTCTAAATTAGTAATTAGTGGAGAAGAATCACTTGCTCTTTGAGTGAAATGATTCAACTCAGCATCCAATTGCAGTTCTAATTCTGCTTGGATCAACTGAAACTGATCGTAAGAAATAGAAACAGCAGGAGAAGCCTTTGCCTCACCTGCTGTAAAATAGCCAATAATAATTGGCAGTATAATTCTATAAATATTCTTCAATTAAGAAGCATTATTTAAGTTTTCTTCTACTTTTGACCAGTTCACTACATTAAAAAATGCATTGATGTAATCAGGTCTTCTGTTCTGGTAATTTAAGTAATAAGCATGCTCCCAAACATCAATTCCTAAAATTGGCGTTCCATTGCACTCTACTACATCCATTAAAGGATTGTCTTGATTTGGAGTAGAACATACTTTTAACTTTCCACCCTCTACGCACAACCAAGCCCATCCAGAACCAAATTGAGTGGCAGCAGCTTTAGAGAACTCATCTTTAAATGCCTCGAAAGAGCCGAAGCTATCGTTAATCATATCAGCTAATTTTCCTGTTGGAGCACCACCTGCATTCGGGCCCATAATGTTCCAAAATAGTGAGTGATTAAAGAAGCCCCCCCCATTGTTTCTAACTGCTGCTGATTGCTTTGAAATATTGGCTAAAATCGACTCAATCGACTTTCCTTCTAACTCAGTCCCTGCAATTGCATTGTTTAAATTGGTAGTGTATCCGTTGTGATGCTTACTATGGTGAATTTCCATAGTTCTTGCATCAATATGTGGTTCTAACGCATCGTATGCGTAAGGTAGTTTTGGTAATTCAAATGACATAATATATTTATTTTTAATGATTAAAATTGTTGATTGAACCCAAAGGTAAGACTAAGAGCACATATTTGAAAATTAGGAAACGCCTTTTTAAATCGCTTTAACGAACATTAATATTTACTTAAAGTAATTGTTCTAATTACACCCAAATTAAAAACTTACTCCTACTCTCCACACAAAATAAAGTGTTTAACTACTATTTAATTTCGATACTAACGTTAAATTAAAAACCAACAACATAAACCATTGTTTTACAAAAACTTACAACCTACCCTAATGGGAAATAATAAATTCTTCATTTTTTTGTTGCTATGTTAATTTATCTATATTTGCAAAAATTTTTTAACCGCTTTTTAACACACAACAAAATGAAAAAATTATTCGCAGCAATGATGTTAGTTTCAGCTATGGGATTGTATTCTTGTGGTAATGCTAACCAAGAAAATGACGTTCAAGAAGAAGCATCAGAAATGATCAACGAAATGGATGAGTCAATGGAAGAAGCTACTGAAGAGGCTACTGAAGTTATGGAAGATGCAGCTGAAGCAGCAGACTCTACGATGGAAGAAGCAGGAGATGCAGTAGAAAATGCTACCAACTAATATCGAAAGATTTTAAGTAAAAAAGCCGATTCAAATGATTGAATCGGCTTTTTTATTGCCTTTTATTTGTTGCAAAACCCTGTTATCTAAAGGATTCTATTGCCTTTGTAATTGTGATATCAGTTGTATTTACTATGGGATAAAAGACTTCATCACCAAACAAGTTTCGCCCAATCGTTGCCTTTAGTCTGTTCTTTATTAATTCCTTTGATTCTAGCATCCCTGCTTCATCCATCGTTATCCCTTTAATTTCTGCATAATCAGCAAACTCACTCAATAACTGATTGGATACAGAATAGATTTTTAAAAACCGTTCTCCAGAGTTATATTCTGCCATCAATTCTTTACGGTGCTTATCAACATAATCAAAACCAAACTGATAAAACATTCCTCTATAATTCAATTGACCAAAATATTCACTTGCGCCCACAGTGTCTATTGGAACAAACAAGTCGGGCATTATGCCGCCTCCGCCATATACCACCTTACCCCCAGGTGTGATATACTTTAATGAGTCTACAAAATGAATTGAATCTTTAGATTGCAATTCTCCAGACTTAAATCGTTCATAAGCTTCACTATTGTATGCATCGACTCCCTTATCATAAGATTTTTGAATACTCCTACCTGTTGGGGTATAATATCGCGCAACTGTCAATCTAATGCCTGACCCATCAGGCCATTGAATTCCTTCTTGCACTAGGCCTTTACCAAACGAACGTCTTCCAACAACTAAACCTCTATCATTATCTTGTATAGCGCCTGCCAAAATTTCACTTGCAGAAGCTGAATTTTCGTTCAGTAAAACTGCAACATTAATATCTTCTAAACTACCTCTAGAAGTAGCATAAAACTCCTCCTTGGCTCTTGCTTTACCTTTTGTATAGACAATCATTTTACCTTTGGATAAAAACTCATCTGCTAGCTGTGTAGCCGAGGTTAAGAATCCTCCTCCATTATTTCTCAAATCAACTACAATACTTTTCATTCCTTTTTGTTTGAGTTGATTTGCTGCCTGTAAAAATTCTTCATGGGTATTTTTCGCAAATCGAGTGATTTTAATGTAGCCTACTTCAGCGTTGAGCATATAAGCCGACTCCACACTATGCAAAGGAATTTCATCTCGAGTTATTGTAAAATCAATCAACTTGACCGTTCCAGGCCTGTGGATTGAAACATTTACTTTGGTTCCTTTAGGTCCTTTTAGCAATTTCATTACTCGTTGATTGTCTACACCCACACCAGCGACCAACTCTGTATCAACCCTTACAATACGATCGCCCGCCATAATACCTAACTTCTCTGATGGTCCCCCGCCGATAGGATTAACAATCATAATTGTATCATCCGTAATTCTAAATTCTACACCAATTCCATCAAAATTCCCTTCTAAAGGATCATTCATAGCTTTATAATCTTCAACCGGGATATAATATGAATGGGGATCTAAGGATTGTAATAACTCACTTATGGTGGACTCTAAAAGCTCATCTTGATTAATTGTGTCTACATAATCATTCTCAATGTAGGACATGACTTGCTCCAGCTTGTTAGAGGTGCTTATATTGGGCTGAAAGGGCAATCCCATTTGGCTCCCGGCTGCCATTTTTTTACCCATAAAAATGCCACCAACCAACACTAATGCAAGAATTAGAGGCAAAAAGAGAACTATTCGTTTGTACTTATTATCCATTTTATTTTTAATCTAAATCTGAAAGTTGAACAGTTTCCACTCCGGCTTGTTCTAAAAATTTTAATCCACTATCGTCCTTGTAGGAATTCATATAAACTACACGAGTTATACCAGCTTGCAAAACTAACTTACTGCACTCCTTGCAAGGAGAAAGCGTAATATATAACGTCGCCCCACGCGAATCATTGGCAGATTTGGAAACTTTAAGGATTGCATTTGCCTCTGCATGCAAAACATACCATTGAGTATCGCCGTTTTCATCTTCACAACAATTATCAAATCCTGTTGGAGTTCCATTAAATCCATCAGAGATGATCATACTATCTTTAACTATCAAGGCTCCTACTTGTTTCCGTTTACAATACGATAAACTTCCCCATTCTTTCGCCATTCTCAAATAGGCCTTGTCATATCTCATTTGCTTTGAATGGCTATTGTACTGTATTTTCATAATCGGTAAAAATAAGGATGCTATTGATTTTACCATCACAAATGTGATGAATGGATTGTTTTTAACTGTTAAAAGTTGTGATATAATCATGAATGGCATTGGGGAAGTACTGATGTTCTAACCGTTGAACTTTAGCCGATAATGTATCTAAAGTTTCATCCTCTTCCAAGTCTACAGAGGCTTGTTTTAAAACTCTTCCGTCATCATAGTCTTCATTCACTAAATGGATTGTAATACCACTTTTAGTTTCATTATTAGCTAAAACGGCTTCATGCACATATTTACCATACATACCTTTGCCCCCATATTTAGGTAAAAGTGAGGGGTGCAAATTGATGATTCGATCAGGAAATGCTTTGATCAGGTCGGGATGAATTTTTAACAAAAAACCAGCAAGAACAATAAAATCAACCTCAAGGGCTTGAAGATATTCAATAATAGACTTTGGAGCAGCAAACTTCTCTTTACTAAAAATTTGAACTGGAACACCCAATCGCTTAGCTCTTTCGATAGCACCACACTGAGCTCTATTCACTACGATCAATTTCACTTTGATTGTTGATTCTTTTAAAAATTGAACAATTTGCTCTGCATTAGAACCACTTCCTGAAGCGAAAACAGCAATATTTGACATTCTTTTTTATTGCAAAAGTAGCGCAAATTAGTAGTTTTAGTGAATCAATTCTATTGAATAATTCTGACAAAAAACTTTATGACACAAACAAGCAACTTCATCCCTTATACTTTTAATAAAAAATCCTCCGAAGAGATGCTAAAATCAAGTTTGGACTTTTATCACAAAATGAGCAGTAGGCGTTCAATTCGTCACTTTTCAGAGGAGTCTTTTCCGATTGAAGTGATAGAAAATTTAATCAAAACGGCTTCCACTGCACCATCAGGAGCCCACAAACAACCTTGGACTTATTGTATAGTAGCCAATAAAGAATTGAAAAGAAAAATCAGAATTGCTGCAGAAAAAGAAGAATTTGAGAATTATAATGGACGAATGAGCGAAGAATGGCTACAAGATCTCGCAATTTTTGAAACGGACTGGAAAAAACCATTTTTAGAAATCGCCCCCTATTTAGTGATTGTTTTCAAACAAACATATGGCTTTACTAACAATGAAAAATCAAAACATTATTATGTAAATGAGTCGATTGGCCTTTCAGTTGGCTTATTTTTAGCTGCAGCTCACCAAGCAGGATTAGCCACTTTAACACACACCCCTAGTCCTTTGAATTTTTTAACAGAAATACTAGAACGACCAATAAATGAAAAACCTTTTCTATTAATTCCCGTTGGCTATCCTGCGGTGGGTGCAAGGGTTCCAGATATAAAGCGGAAAGAATTAGATGAAATTGTCGTATATTACCGATGAAATTGCAAAAAAAAATTTTGATATTGGCTGAATTACTTTTTTCTTTGCAGCTTGTAAAAACAATAAAAAACTTAAAACAATGGCAGATACATCATCAAGAGTAAAAGCAATTATAGTAGACAAATTAGGTGTAGATGAAAACGAGGTTACACTAGAAGCAAGTTTTACCAACGACCTTGGTGCTGACTCTTTGGATACTGTAGAATTAATTATGGAATTCGAAAAAGAATTCAACATTGCTATTCCAGACGATCAAGCGGAAAAGATTGGTACAGTAGGAGATGCAATTAAATACATTGACGAGAACGCAAAATAATTTTTTCTTTTAGAATGAAATTAAAGCGAGTAGTAGTAACCGGCCTAGGAGCACTTACACCCATTGGTAACAACATCCAAGAGTATTGGACAGGTTTAATCAATGGAGTTAGTGGAGCTGCCCCTATTACACAGTTTGATGCTTCCAAGTTTAAAACTCAGTTTGCTTGTGAGCTAAAAAACTATGACCCTAATAATTATTTTGACAAGAAAGATCACCGAAAATTGGATCTATTTGCTCAATATGCACTAATTGCAGCTGACGAAGCGATGTTAGATAGCGGAATTGACGTAGAAAAAATCAATTCAGATCGAGTTGGAGTAATTTGGGGTGCAGGCATTGGTGGACTTAAAACATTCCAAGATGAGTGTTTTGCTTTCGCTAAAGGTGATGGAACTCCTCGTTTCAATCCGTTTTTCATTCCAAAAATGATAGCAGATATAGCCCCTGGACATATTTCAATGAAATATAATTTCCGGGGGCCTAATTTCACGACAGTTTCTGCTTGTGCATCCTCAACAAATGCGATTATTGATGCATATAACTACATTCGATTAGGAATGGCTGACGCATTCATTACTGGTGGGTCAGAAGCAGCTGTAAATGAAGCAGGAATTGGAGGATTTAATGCACTGCATGCACTATCAACCAGAAATGATGATCCTAAAACAGCTTCAAGACCGTTTGATTTAGGTCGAGAAGGATTTGTATTAGGTGAAGGTAGTGGTGCATTAATTCTAGAAGAATATGAGCATGCAATTGCTCGAGGTGCAAAAATTTATGCAGAAGTTATCGGTAGCGGTATGTCTGCAGATGCACACCACATCACAGCTCCCCACCCTGAAGGTTTAGGAGCTCTTAATGTAATGAAAAATGCATTAAATGATGCAGAAATGTCAATAACTGACATCGATTACATTAACGTACATGGAACTTCAACACCACTTGGTGATGTAGCTGAATCAAAAGCTATTAAACAAGTATTTGGAGAACACGCTTACAATTTAAATATCAGTTCCACTAAATCTATGACAGGCCACCTTTTAGGTGCAGCTGGTGCAGTAGAAGCAATTGCTTCAATTTTAGCGGTTAAGAATGATATTGTGCCTCCAACGATTAACCATTTCACAGATGATCCTGAATTCGATCCAAAATTGAATTTTACATTCAATAAAGCACAAAAAAGAACTGTTAATGCAGCTCTAAGTAACACTTTTGGTTTTGGCGGTCATAATGCTTCAGCGATTTTCAAAAAATTCAACGGCTAATTGAGCTTATTTAAGGGGATAAAGTATTTTTTTCTACCTGAAAAAAGTAAATATCGAACTCTAAAACTAATTCTCGGTTTTTTACCTGGAAATATTGAGTTGTACGAGCAAGCCTTTAGACATAAATCAGCTGCTGAAGAAAATAGCAATGGGATAAAAAATTCAAATGAACGCCTAGAGTTTTTGGGAGATGCTATCCTTGACGCAATCATTGCTGATTATTTTTTTCTAAAGTTTCCATATAAAGGAGAAGGATTCTTAACCAAGATGCGCTCAAGAATGGTAAGTCGATCCTTTTTAAACGATTTAGCCAAAAAACTAGATCTTGATACATTTCTAGAAATTTCAGATGGAGTAGTGAATGCAAAATCCGTTTATGGAAATGCATTAGAAGCATTAATTGGCGCTATATATCTTGACAAAGGGTACGAACTCACTAAAAAATTTGTAGTAGAAAAAATCATTTCTGACCATGTGGATATGGAAGCTTTAATAAAGTTAGAAAGCGACTACAAGAGTAAATTGATTATTGCTGCACAAAAAGAAAAGAAAACGTTGGTCTTCGATATTAAATTGATGGAAAATGATACCTTCAATTATTATGTTGCCACGATCTACATACAAGATAGACCCATTTGTGAAGGCAAAGGAAATACAAAGAAACAAGCTGAACAACAAGCTTCTCAGGTGTTTTTTGAAAGAGGTTTCAAAATTTAACATCTATTTAAAATCCCCTTCTGCTTATCCATTTTACAATGATTAACTTTGACAACGAAAATTGTTGGCGATCATGGGTAAAATAACACTAGAGTTAGAAGAAGATTTCGATTTTAAGTTAATTGGAATTAGTTGTCACTCTAAAGATTATCGCCTTTCCTTTGAACTTGATAGAACATTAGAGTTCGATTTTTTTAAAGAAGAGAATTTAGAAATAAAAATAAAAGAAGGTTTCGCAGAATTTTCTTTCTATTCATATATAGATGAAGAAAATTATACGGAATATTACTTATTGTCCAACCGCGGATCAATGGGTTATTTAGTTCCTGAAGAAAAGCTATCTGATTATTTCTTGGTCATTAAAGGATTGATTAATGATGAAAAAGAAATACTAAAAAAACTAAATCAAATAAAGCTTGTTTTAAAAGCTTATTCAATTAATGTAGAAGAACTTAAATCTAAAAGAAATTTAATCTTTTAGTTAATTTTATAATTATGAAATCAGACAAAAAAACTAAAATCGTCGCTACTATTGGTCCAGTGACTTCTTCAAAAGCGATGTTGAAGAAAATTATTGAGGCTGGAGTAAATGTTTGTCGAATTAACTTTTCGCATGGAAGTCACGAAGATCACCTGAAGGTAATTCGCAGGGTAGCAGAAATAAACAAAGAAAATGGTTATCATACAGCTATTCTAGCCGATTTGCAAGGGCCAAAAATAAGAATTGGGGAAATTGAAGGTGGTGCTGTAAATATTACGAAAGGAGAGAAAATTACCTTTTCAACCAAAAAAATTATTGGAAATGCGACTAAAGTATATATCAATTACGACCAATTCCCAAAGGACGTCACAGAAGGTGAACGCATATTAATTGACGATGGTAAATTGGCATTGAAAATAATCTCTACCAATCAAAAAGATGAGGCTGTTGCCGAGGTATTAAATAGTGGAGTCTTATCCTCAAAAAAAGGGGTTAATCTACCTAATACTAAAGTTTCGTTGCCATCACTTACTGAAAAAGACCGAATAGACCTCGAATTCGCTATAGAACACAATGTAGAGTGGATCGGTCTTTCATTCGTTAGAAGTGCAAGAGATATCATTGAGCTAAAACACATTATTAAGTCCAAAGGCAAAACATCAAGGGTAATAGCTAAAATTGAGAAGCCTGAGGCAGTAGCAGATATTGACGACATTATAGCAAAAACAGATGCCATAATGGTTGCTAGAGGTGATCTTGGTGTAGAAATTCCTATGGAAGAAGTTCCTTTGGTTCAAAAAGAGATTGTTAAAAAATGCCTAGTAGCAGCAAAACCAGTAATTATTGCAACTCAAATGATGGAAAGCATGATTACCAATATCAGCCCTACTCGAGCCGAGGTAAATGATGTTGCAAATGCAGTACTGGACGGAGCGGATGCAGTTATGCTATCCGGAGAAACTTCTGTAGGTGCCTACCCTTTGCAGGTTATTGAATCCATGGTGAAAATTATTGAACAGATGGAAACTTCAGAAAGTATTTATCACCAAGAAACTGTACCAACCTCACCGGACGACGAACGTTTTATTTCAGACTCCATTTGTTTCAATGCAGGAAGATTAGCAGCAAGAGTAAATGCCAAGGCGATTGTAACCATGACGCACTCAGGTTATACCGCCATTAAAATTTCTAGCTTTCGACCCAAAGCAGGCACCTATGCTTTTACAGGTAATCATGCACTTTTAAACACTTTAAGTTTAGTCTGGGGAGTTAGAGGTTTCTATTACGATAAGTTTGTTAGTACTGATCACACTATTGCCGATATTAAGTTTATCTTAAAGAAAAATGGATACGTTAAAGAAAAAGACTTAATCATCAATTTAGCAAGTATGCCTATATCTGACAAAGGGCAATCGAATATGTTGAAGCTTAGTTTTGTTGATTAAAGAATAACTAAAAGTTAATTAAATATTAAGCCCATTGGCCTTTTCTAATGCCAATGGGCTTTTGTTTTATACCTACATCTAGTTTTAATCGTTTAAATTCATTGATTGCCCTTTGAATATACCCTTTAAGTAGAATTTGACAATGAGTTAAAATTGCATAGTGTTTCCTTATTAGTCCTCCTAGCTAATTTTGTTAAACCACTACACTAATGAAAACTCAAATGTTTAACTCTCTAAGATCACAGTTATTTATTATTTTTATTTTATTCTCTATGCTGTCGGCATTGGCTAGCATTTTCACCTTTTCTTACTTTGATAAAAAAGCGGAGATTATTGAAATAGAGAACCACTTTAACAAGCTTAAATCTAGTTTTCAATCGATTAGGCTAGCACAAGAAAACTTTTACAGGCAAGACCTCATCGACACTGTTTATTATCATTTTGGAGATAGTTACTATACAAAAGCGTCCAAAGAGAATAGTAGAGATTTTCAAAATGAATGGTCTCTATTAATGGAAAAGTCTTCGAACACCCAGCTCAACTTCTCCAATAGTTTTCAAAGGATTTCTACTGAATTTAATTCGTACATTTCTTATTACGAACACCTTAAAAAACTACTTCTTACTAGAGGGTTTAAAAATTATGGCATTGAAGGAAAAATGAGAACGTATGCTCATCAATTAGAAGACAATCAAACCATTCCTCTCAAGCAAGTACTTCAATTACGACGTCATGAAAAAGATTTTATAATTCGACAAGACATTAAGTATGTGACTTTATTCAACATATTGGTTAATCAAATTAGTAAACTTAATGGTGACAATGATATTCTATATCAGTATGCTTCATCGTTTAACAAATTCGCGGAGCTTGAACAATCGATAGGCTTAAAAACAAACACCGGGTTAACAAAACAAATCAATGAGCAAGCAGATACTGTTAATTTTTATCTAAAGAAAACAGAAAGTGAATTGGGAGAAAAGTCTAAAGCAATTCTCTATGAATTACAAGTCGCCTATTCAATTATTATACTTTCCTTCATATTTATAAGTATAGTAGGGGCAATAATTTTATCTAAACGAATTAGCAAGCGTATCTCTGTATTGAGTAATGGTATCGCCTTTTTCGTCGATTCAAATTTCACCATGAGGAGTAAGCTAAATGTTACAGATAAGAAAGATGAAATTAGCAAGTTGGTTCAGAATGTCCAAAAATTAGAAGAAGAAATAGTCAGTTATATTAATCTGTTTAAAGAAAAAGTCGATGAAAAAACAGCTGAAATACTAATTCAAAAAACTAAAATTGAAGAACAGAATAATAAAATTGTACATCAACATGCTGTACTAGAAGCTAAAAATAAAGACATTACAGATAGCTTAAGGTATGCTAGAAGAATACAGCAAGCTCTTATGCCTTCGAAAGAAAACTTTGATGAACTTTTTAATGAGTACGCTTATATTTTTCAACCTAAAGACATTGTCAGTGGAGATTCAATTTGGGTTAGTAAAGTCAATGGTCAACTCTTGTTTGCTAGTATCGACTGTACGGGCCACGGAGTACCAGGAGCCTTTATCAGTATTCTTGCTATTAACTCCTTAAATGAAGCAGTAAAAACAAATGAATTAAATCCTGCTAATATTTTAAGTATTGCAAATGACATCATGTATTATTCACTAAAGCACTATAAGATAGACAAAACGGGTGAAGGTATTAAAGATGGAATGGATATTTCTTTATGCTCCTTCAACCCCAATACTAAAGTCTTGAATTACGCAGGTGCTAATAATTCTATCTTTATTCTTAGCAAAGAAGAAAGAATAAAAGAAAGTGAACATTCAATTAAAGTAGAAGTGATTGAGGGAACCTATATCACAGAACTAAAACCCAACAAATTATCAATTGGTGCAGAATCTAATATTATTCTAGGTGCTATTCAAAATCAAACCATCCAGCTTGAAAACGGTGATTGTGTTTTTCAACTTTCTGACGGATATGTCGATCAATTTGGTGGAGCAAGGGGGAAAAAGTTTAAGAAAAAACAATTGAAAGAGTTATTAGCTCAATCTTTCGATCTCAAATTGTCACATCAACAAAATCTACTTGAAAGAACCATTTCAAAATGGATGGAAGGATACGAACAAGTAGACGATATCTCATTATTTGCCATTCGAGTTTAGCTCAATTTTGAGTACTTTCATTTTTTAAATCAAAACTTAAAGTATGTCAATAAATACCTCATTATTAAAGCAAATATGTGAAATATCCGGCGCTCCAGGATTCGAACAACGCATTAGAGAACTAGTAATAAAAGAAATCACTCCTTTTGTTGATGAAGTTAAAATCAACAACATGGGAAATGTGTACGCCATCAAGAGAGGAAAATCAGCTAAAAAGGTAATGATTGGCGCACATATGGATGAAATTGGATTCATCGTAAATTATATAGATGATAAAGGGTTTGTTCGTTTTCACCCTTTGGGAGGTTTTGATCCAAAAACTTTAACTTCTCAGCGAGTAATCATTCATGGGAAAGAAGATGTAATGGGAGTAATGGGAAGCAAACCCATCCATGTCATGTCAGCAGAAGAAAGAACTAAAGGGGCAAAAATAACCGACTATTTCATCGACTTAGGCATGTCTAAGGAAGAAGTGGAAAAGATTGTAACCATTGGTGATCCAATCACTCGTTATAGCGAATTAAAAGAATTGGGAAACTGCGTCAATTGTAAATCTATTGATAATAGAGTTTCTGTATTTATTTTGATAGAAGCATTGAAGGAATTAAAAGACAAAGAAGTTCCTTTTGACATTTATGGTGTATTTACTGTACAAGAAGAAGTTGGAATTCGTGGTGCTAATGTATCTGCACTAGACATTCAGCCTGATTTTGGAATTGGGTTAGACACAACAATTGCATACGATGTTCCTGGCGCTAAGCCAGAAGAAATGGTTACTAAACTGGGAGAAGGAACGGCTATCAAAATAATGGACTCCTCCACGATTTGCGACTATCGAATGGTTAAATTCATGAAAGATACAGCTGATAAACACGCAATAAAATGGCAACCAGAAATTTTGCCTGCAGGAGGAACAGATACAGCAGGAATTCAGCGAATGAATGCTGGTGGAGCCATCACAGGCGCTATTTCTATACCAACTAGGCACATTCATCAGGTGATAGAAATGGCCGACAAAAACGACATTAGAGCGAGTATTGATTTATTAAAAGTTTGCTTATCTGAAATGGATAAGTACGATTGGAAATTTTAAGCAAAAAAAAGGACGACTTTTATAAAGTCGTCCTTCTACAATCATTTCGTTCATTATACAGCTCCAAGTACATACATATTTTCCATCGTTGGAGTTGGGCTTCCTCCTGATTTTTCTAATGTTACAGCAAAAGCTTGTGGATTACCTACTGTTTTCATTTTTTGAAGAGTTGCTGCACTTTTTAGTACATCAAAAACACCCAAATCTACCGGCACACCATCTACAATTGCCCAAAGTTGGTACTGCATATCTGTTGGGGCTTCTGGCAAGCTAGCAATGTCTATAAATGTTTCGTTGGTATACTTATTCCAATGTATCAAAGCCAATGAATTTGGTGAAATATCTAACCCTTTCATCGGAATGGTCACATTTGCGGTATCTCTCAGCACTGCTATTTTATTCTCAGCTGATTCTATTGATGTTTTATAAGTAGATAAATCATTGGCCAAAACTTCCTTCTCCTGATTTAATGAAGCGATGGTTTGTTTAGCTAATTGAATTTCTTGATATTGAATATAATTAAAAAATGCGCTTACAATTAATAATGCTAACGATGCAGCCACCATTAAAAGCATAGTCATGGAAGTTTTCCCCTTCTCAGAAGTTTGTATATCAATGACTTTAGCCTTTTTTTCTTCTAATTTTTCTTGCGAATCTTCTATAACATCAATCGCATCCAACAAACTACTTTTAACTTTTGCTGAAGGCTTTGGTGATTGACTTTCTGCCAATCTAATTAAATCACTTTCTATTCGCATCACCTCTGCATTTAGTTCAGGGTATTGCGCTAACATATCATTTACCAACGAAAGCTCTTCGTTTGATATCGACCCAAGAACATAGAGTTCCAAAAGACCTGATGATATGAATTCTTCTTTTTTCACCTTTAATTACTTAAAACAGTTCTTAATTTCTCGAGTGCAGTCTTAACTCTTGTTTTGACTGTCCCTAAGGGGATTTCTAATTCTTCAGAAACTTCTTTTTGAGTATACCCTTTAAAGTAAATCAAATTAATGATTAGCTGATAATCAGGCTTAAGTTCTGAAACAACTGCTGACAACCCTATAGTATCTACATTAATAGAATCTACAGAGCCAGCAGAACCATGTACGTCTTTATCTATACTTTGGACTTTTTGTCCTTTTTTATAGGCTTTTGACCGAGTAACATCAATGGCTAAATTCCTAGCAATATTCAACATCCATGTATATAGTCGTCCTTTTGAAGAATCATAACTATCAATCTTTGTCCATATTTTTACAAAACATTCTTGTAAAACATCTTCTGCAATTTCTTGGTTGTCGACTACTTGATGAATAATCGCAAATAAAGCATGAGAATAATTGTCATAAAGAGCACTAATACCAGCTTTGTCCTTCTTTTTTAAGAGGGCTATAAGATGACTTTCGTCATGGTACTGGTTAGTGTCTTTATTCATTTATGCTAAACTGCTATTTAAATTGACTTAAAAATCGTGCATCATTTTCAGAGTACAATCTTAAATCATTAACATTAAACTTCAATTGCGCAATTCGCTCCACTCCCATTCCGAAAGCAAATCCAGAATATACTTTACTATCTATGCCACAATTTTCCAACACGTTCGGGTCAACCATTCCACACCCTAATATTTCTAAAAAGCCGGTGTATTTGCAAACATTACACCCTTTTGATTTACAAATACTGCATGAAACATCCATTTCAGCACTTGGTTCAGTAAAAGGGAAATAAGAAGGCCGTAAGCGAATTTCAGTATCCTCTCCAAACATTTCCTTAGCAAAATACAACAAGGTTTGTTTTAAATCAGCAAACGATACATTCTTATCAATATACAAACCTTCTACCTGATGAAAAAAGCAGTGTGCACGAGCCGAAATGGCTTCATTCCTATAAACTCTACCCGGACTAATAGTACGAATAGGGGGCTTAGAGTTTTCCATTACCCTTACTTGTACTGAAGAAGTATGCGTTCTTAAAGCGATATCAGGGTTCTTTTCCACGAAAAAAGTATCTTGCATATCTCTAGCTGGGTGCTCTTCTGGAAAGTTTAAAGCAGAAAAATTATGCCAGTCGTCTTCGATTTCAGGTCCCTCACTTACATTAAACCCAATACGTTTAAATATCTCTATTATTTCACTTCTAATCAAAGAAAGTGGATGTCTTGCGCCTAAGTCTTTTTCTAGAGCAGGCGCTGTCATATCTATGGACTCTGATTTGGATTTAACTTCCTTTTTTTGATTGCTTTTCAGCTCTTCTAGTTTGTTTTGTGCAAACTGCTTCAACTCATTTAAAGCTTTCCCAAATTCTTTTTTCTGATCATTAGGGACATTTTTAAAATCATCAAATAATGCCTTGACTTGACCTTTACTACCTAGAATTCTAATTCTAAATTCCTCTACATCTTTGGCAACATTGCTATTGAACGCCTCCACTTCTGCAAGGAGTTCTTTCACTTTATTCAGCATTCTTCTATTTTAAAATGGTCATTCGAATTATTCTCACATCTTGCTTGGGCCTGTCTCTGCGATCAGTTTCTACCTGAGCGATCTTATCCACTACATCCAAACCTGCAATTACTTCCCCAAAGATAGTATAAGCTCCATCTAAATGAGGGGTTCCTCCTACGGTTTCATATACTTTTTTTTGAGCTTCCGTATACGGCACTTTTTTATCTTTGTTAGCTTTATCCAAATAGGCTCGAGGATAAATACTTCCTTGAACAATATAAAACTGAGATCCACTACTTCTTCTACTTGCATTTGTATTATCAGGCTGCCTTGCGGCGGCCAAAGCTCCTTTTTTATGAATAAATTGCTCGTTGATCTCAGCCGGTAGCGTATAACCAGGACCTCCATCTGAAAAGACCTTATTAGATGAGGCTGTTCTGGACTCAGGGTCTCCTCCTTGTATCATAAAGTTTTTAATCACTCGATGAAAGATTGTACTATCATAATATGATCGTGCGACTAAACTTAGAAAATTTTGTTTATGGCCTGGAGTTTCATCATATAATTTTACTGTAATATTGCCAGCAGTAGTTTCAATAAGCACTTTATTCTGTGCTGAAAGCGAAACAATTGCACTACTTAAGCTGATGAAAAGTAAAAATAAGGCTTTAAACAATTGTGATATCTTTATATTTGTGAATAATATTACCAAAAAACAATGAACAAAGTTATAAAAAATATATTCGGAGCTCTTCTTATTTCCTTAGTAATTGTGGGTTGCAAAAAAGAAGTTGAACCGGAACTTATTCTTACCGTTGAAGATGAATTTGGAGGTCCTTTAAAAGGAATCAAAGTGGCCATTTTTGCCAATGAGCTTGACCCCCTTTCAGTGTCATTTGGAATATTAGATTCTGGCATTACTGATGCCTCAGGCAAATACAGAAAAAAGTTTCCAAATACAGTTGTTTTGGACGTAGCAGCTTATGTAACGAATAAGGATGGCGACACAACTCGATTTGCCAAGGAAACTTTTAAAATTGAAGAAAAACGTCAACGAAGCAAAGAAAACTATGTTCGTCGTACCATCTACTTACCGCGCTAATTTATTTTCTTCAAAATATTCTACAATAGCTTGCTTCATCAACTGCGTTTGTTGACTGGATTTTAAATATGGTAATTTATTGGTAGCCTTCCAATGTGGCCACTCATCTTTATCTATTCCTTCAAATTCATAATATCCAAAACGACTCAGTAAAGTGCATACTGCTACATGTATCACGTCTAGCTTTTGGTCTTTAGTGAATTTTTTTGGCCCATGACCTAACTCTTGAACACCAATTAAGAACAATAGACTTTGCATATCAACCCCTTCTCCGAAGCGCTTTTCAACAATTTCTACAACCTCTTTCCACTTTTTTTCAAACTCCATATCCATAGTTTTGCAAAATTAATTAATAGTTTAGCATTTCGTTATGAATTATCTAGATATTGTTATTTGCATCCCATTAGCATGGGCTTTATATAAAGGATTTCGAAAAGGTCTTATTTTAGAAATAGCTGCATTGGTTTCGCTGGTAATTGGAATTATGATGGCCTATAAATTTTCTGATTATACCAGTAATTTATTGATTCAATACTTTGAGATACAAACTAAAGCATTACCATTAATATCTTTCATATTGACCTTCTTGGTGGTCGTAATTGGTATTCACTTTCTGGCAAAAACCTTAGAAAGAATCATCAAGCTTGCCGCTTTAGGTCTAGTAAATCGACTAGCAGGTGCATTGTTTTCTTTTTTAAAAATTGGATTGATTATAAGCACATTGCTATATGTGGGAAGCTTGTTTGACCAATCATTCCAGTTTATTCCTCAAGACATAAAAAAAGAATCTTTGGTTTATGAACCGATTATCTCAGCTCCACCAAAGATTCTTCCTATGCTAAAAAACCTCGAAATCGATCAAGCGTTTCCAGCTATTTTATCTTCTGATTCTACTCTTGTATTGCCTTAATTCCTGGCAACACTTTTCCTTCTAAATATTCTAATAATGCTCCACCTCCAGTAGAGATATAACTCACCTGTTGATTAAATCCAAATTGGTTAACAGCAGCTGCAGAATCTCCACCACCAATTAAAGAAAAAGCACCATTTTTTGTAGCCTCTGCAACTGCCATAGCTATCCCTTTGGTTCCTCTTTCAAAATTTGACATTTCAAAAACACCCATTGGGCCATTCCAAATAATGACTTTAGAGCGCTTAATGATATCTGAAAAATCTTCAATTGCTTTTGGTCCAATATCTAACCCCATGAATCCATCTCTAATCTCCATGTTATCAGAAATACCACGTTCTGCAGTATTTGAAAATGCCTTTGATATTGCAGAATCAACAGGAAGCTGCACGTTAACTTTCTTTTCTGCTGCTAATTTTAAAATTGTTTGTGCTAAATTTAATTTGTCATCCTCCACAAGTGAATCGCCAACTTGACCACCTAGTGCTTTAAAAAAAGTATAAGCCATACCTCCTCCAATGATTAAGTTGTCCACACGATCCAACAACTTCTCAATTAATAAAATCTTATCAGAAACCTTCGCTCCCCCCATTATAGCTGTGATTGGATGATTATCTGAAGAAAACGCCTTATCAACAGCCTCTAACTCTTGTTCGATAACGAAACCAAACATTTTATCGTTGGGAAAAAATTGAGCTACTATCGCTGTAGAAGCATGTGCTCTGTGGGCCGTACCAAAGGCATCATTAACGTACACTTCTCCTAATTGAGCTAGCTCTCTGGAAAAATCGATATCTCCATTAGTTTCTTCTGAATGAAACCTAAGATTTTCTAACAATACCACTTCTCCCTTTTGTGCAGCGGCTACTACTTTTTTTGCCTCCTCACCGACACAGTTTTTAGCAAAAGTCACAGGAAGCCCTAACTTTTCAGAAAGACCATTTACAATATGCTTCAAACTATACTTATCGTCATAAGCTCCCTTCGGTCGACCTAAGTGAGACATCAAAATTGGCGTTCCTCCGTTTTTGACAATATGTTGAATAGTTGGCACTGCTGCGTCTATACGTGTATAATCTGTTATATTAAAATCTCCATCTAGTGGAACATTAAAATCAACTCTAACCAATACTTTTTTACCTTCAAAATTGTAATTCCTTAGTGTATTCATCTTGTTATCAAAATTTGAGTTCGCTAATTAGTAATACAAAAGTAACTTTTCAAAATAAATGTGGCTAGTTTTTATTTCGTCAATCGAGAATTGCCCGTTTCTATCAGTATTTTTGAGCTAGAATAAACGAAAAGATGCGATTTAAAGATATTATTGGTCAAGAAGAAATAAAGTCACGCCTTATACAAACTGTGAAGGACGGCAGAATTAGTCATGCTCAATTATTTACAGGTAGTGAAGGGTCAGGAAATTTGGCAATGGCCATAGCTTACGGGCAATATATTAATTGTCTTAACCCGACTGATGAGGATAGTTGCGGAGCATGCAGCTCTTGTGCGAAATATGAAAAACTAGTACATCCTGATTTAACTTTTGCTTTCCCTGTCGCTACTTCCTCAAAGGCTCCCAAAAAGCCAGTTAGTAATCACTACATTACCGAATGGAGGGAAGCAGTATTGCAAAACCCTTATTTAGAATATGATGAATGGATTTCTAAGATAGAAATAGAAAATAAAATAGCTGCGATATCGGTGAATGAAAGTTCTGAAATTCTAAAATCGGTTGTATACAAGCGCTTTGAAGCCAAGTATAAAGTTGTAATTGTGTGGCATGCAGAAAAAATGAATACCGAAGCATCTAATCGACTTTTAAAGTTTATAGAGGAACCAGAACCTAACACTTTAATTATTCTAATTTCTACAGATGCAGAAGCCATCATTAGAACTATTCTTTCAAGAACTCAACACACCAAGTTCAATCAAATCGATTTAAAAAGCTTATCCAACTATCTACAAGAAAAAAAGAACCTTGACTCTGAGAAAGCGATGCAAATTGCAGCTTTTAGTGATGGCGATTTTAATTCTGCGATGCGGTTAATTGACATGGAAGGCAAAGAGACCTTCTTCTTTGAGACCTTTAAAAATTGGATGCGAATGTGTTTTGCCGGTAAATTACCTCCTTTATTGGACTGGATAGAAGAAATATCGGCTAAATCAGTTGGAAGAGAACAGCAAAAGAATTTTTTAACGTACACCTTAAGACTACTGAGGGAAAGTATTATTTCTAATTATGCTGATGATAACCTTTTAAGACTAAGTAGTGGAGAAAAGGCATTTCTAAACAAGTTTGCTCCTTTTGTACACACCGGTAATATATTAGAATTGAATGATTTGTTTAACGAAGCCTATTACCATATTGAAAGAAATGCCAACCCAAAGCTGGTCTTTTTTAACCTTTCTACAAGAGTGACCAAACTATTAAGAACCAAAAATGTAAATTTGTAAGATTGTAATAATTATTCGACCCTTTTTGAAAGGGCACTAGATATAAATATAGAAGAGATATGGGATGTGGAAGTTGTTCTACTGGTGGAGATGGAACTCCTAGGGGATGTAAAAATAATGGAACTTGTAGTTCTGGAGGTTGTAATAAGTTAAATGTATTCAACTGGTTGGGAAACATGGAATTGCCCAACAATCAACAACCATTTGATATGGTTGAAGTTCGATTTAAAAACGGTCGAAAAGAGTTTTATAAAAACCATGAAAACCTAACCTTATACGTTGGTGATATAGTTGCTGTTGAGGCCTCACCTGGTCATGACATCGGAATGGTTTCCTTAGCTGGAGAACTGGTTAGGGTTCAAATGCAGAAAAAGAAAAACTTTGGAAAGACGGATGAAGTAAAAAAAATATACCGAAAAGCTAAAGAATCTGATATAGAAAAATGGAAAGAAGGGCAAGAGCGCGAAGAAGCAGCTAAACCTATTTCTAGAAGAATCGCTATTGAATTAGGGCTATCAATGAAAATTAGTGACATTGAGTACCAAGGAGATTTGTCAAAAGCTGTATTTTACTATACCGCAGAAGAAAGAGTTGACTTTAGAGAATTGATTAAACGTTTAGCTGATGCCTTTAAAATTAGAATTGAAATGCGCCAAATAGGCATGCGTCAAGAAGCAGGCAGATTGGGTGGAATTGGTTCTTGTGGAAGGGAGTTATGCTGCTCAACTTGGTTAACTGATTTTAGGTCTGTATCCACTTCAGCTGCTCGTTATCAACAACTTTCACTAAACCCCATGAAACTCGCGGGTCAATGTGGTAAATTGAAATGCTGCTTGAACTTTGAACTAGATGCCTACATGGATGAATTGAAAGGATTTCCAGATACCAAGAAAAAGCTTAAGACAGCTAAAGGAGATGCTTTCTATCAAAAAATGGACATCTTTGGTAATAAAATGTGGTACTCCTATTTTGATGAACCAGGTAAATTCATTGAATTATCTTTGGACAGAGTTCAAGAAATAATGGCAATGAATGAAAAAGGAGCGACTCCGACTGAATTAGTTGATCTTGAGAATATTGTCATCGAAATTGCAGAGCCGGACTACGCTAACGTAGTTGGTCAGGATGATTTAACTCGTTTTGATCGTCAGAAGAAAGCTAAGAAAAAACGAAAGAAAAAACCGAGAGCTGCTAACCAAGCGAATGCTTCTACCGAAGGAAGTCCTGTGCCAAATAAACCAGCAAAACCAAGAGGGCCAAGACCTCCTCGAAATAAACAACAAGGAAACAAACCTAGAGGTAATAATCAAGGAGCCGAAAATAAGATTCAAAATAATAATGCTACCCCTAGCAAAGAGAATAATACGGGAGCGGAAGGTAAACCAAAAAAGAAAAAACCATTCCGACCAAAACGTAAACCGAGACCAAACAATGATTAAATGAGACAATTAACACTTTTTATTTTAGTCACTTCGGTCATGGTTTCTTTGTATTCTTGTGATGCTAATCGTGTATTTGAAAAGAATTTAGCATTAGAAAATGCCAGTTGGGACAGGATGCAGGTCGCTCGTTTTGATGTAGAAATTACAGATACATTATCATATTATAATTTATTTGTAAACATCAGGAATTCAGGGCAGTACCCATATAGAAACATTTATTTATTTACTCAAATAAAAAGTCCAATGGGACAATTTGCTAGAGATACTGCAGAATTCGTTTTGGCAGATCCTAAAGGAAATTGGTACGGAAAAGGAATAGGAGACTTATGGGAACACCAATTTCCTTATAAACAATCCGTGATGTTTCCTCGATCAGGGAAATATATTTTTGAAGTAGAGCAAGCAATGAGAGATAGAGAGCTGAAATATATTACAGATATAGGAATTCGAGTAGAAAAAGTAGCCCAATAAATTTCAAACGAAAGTGAAGGAAAAGGAAAAAAAAAAAAATAAAGGGATCCTATTTTGGATTATTCTTTTTTGGTGTGCAGTAATCATTCCAATGGGATTATTTACGTTGCTTATATATGGGACTGCGCATGAGTGGTTTGGAGAATTGCCTAGCTTTGAAGAATTAGAAAACCCTAAAAGTAATTTAGCTTCTGAGGTATATACTTCTGATGGAAAAGTTCTGGGTAAATATTTCTATCAGAATAGAACTAATGTTCAATATGAAGAACTTTCAGAATTTCTTCCAATTGCCCTAATAGCAACTGAAGATGAACGCTATAACGAACATTCAGGAATTGATTTTAGATCTTTAGGGAGAGTTTTTATTGGTCTCGTTACAGGACAGACAGGTAGCACTGGAGGTGGAAGTACCGTTTCACAACAATTAGCCAAAAACCTTTTTCCTAGAAAAGATTTAACCAAGTTTCAATTGGTGATGCGAAAATTCAAAGAATGGGTAATTGCTGTAAGATTAGAGCGACAATACACTAAGGAAGAAATTGTAGCCATGTATTTCAACACTTTTGACTTTGTCAATAATGCAGTAGGAATCAAATCAGCAGCAACAGTATACTTCAACAAAACTCCTCAGGAACTGAACATCACAGAATCTGCCATGCTAGTGGGAATGTTAAAGAACCCAGCATTATTTAATCCATTGCGATTTTACGATACGACACTTCACCGAAGAAATGTAGTATTGACTCAAATGATTAGAAATGGAGCAATTGACAAAATAGCATATGACACACTAAAAACAAAACCATTAGGTGTAGATTTTCAACGAGTAGATCACAAAGAAGGGATAGCACCCTATTTTAGAGAGATCCTAAGGTCTGATTTGAAAAAGATTTTTTCTGAAATTGATTCAACTACAGGAGAACTAAAGTATCGCAAAGCAAATGGCAAGGGTTATGACATTTATAAAGATGGTTTGAAAATTTACACCACTATTAATTATGAGATGCAAAGCTATGCCGAGTGGGCGATGACTAAATACCTCGGAGAAAAGCTTCAGGCTGACTTTTTTAAAGATTTACAGCGCAAGAAGAAAAATCCATTTGACTGGAGAGTAACGGATGAAGAAGTTGATCAAATTATGAAATCAGCAATGCGAAGAACAGATCGTTACAATGTAATGGTAGGAGTACAATGTGCCAATTGTGGAAGAAGAGGAAAATATGTAGAAGAAATCACAGAAAATGGAGTGAACTATTTTGAATGTCAAGCAGATGACTGCCACCATAAAAGACGTGCAACTCCAAAAGATTCTATTAATATAATCTTTAACACTCCCGTCCCAATGACCGTTTTTTCGTGGAAAGGAGAAATTGACACAGTCTTGTCTCCTATGGATAGCATTAGATATTACAAAAGCTTCCTGCAAAGTGGTTTGATGTCAATGGATCCAAATACAGGCCATATAAAAGCATGGGTTGGTGGTATTAATAGCAAATACTTTGCTTTTGACCACGTAGCACAAAGTAAACGGCAAGTAGGTTCTACTTTTAAACCATTTATGTATGCTGTAGCGATTGATGAGGGATACTCACCATGCTACGAAGTGCCGAATGTTGCGGTAACCTTTAAGCGAGGAGAATTTGGTTTATTAAAAGATTGGTCACCTCAAAACAGTGACCCAAAAGATGTTGGATACAACGTGACCTTAAAGTATGGTTTAGCAAACTCTATGAATACTGTTTCTTCCTTTTTGATGAAGAAATTTGGCCCAGACCGGGTAGTAAAAATGGCTAGAAATTTAGGAATTAAGAGCCATTTAGATCCTGTTCCTTCTTTGGTTTTAGGAGTCGCTGATCTTTCTGTTTATGAGATGGTTGGTGCATTTGGAACATTTGTGAACAAAGGAATCTATACCGAACCGATTTATATTACTCGAATAGAGGACAAAGATGGCAATGTAATTAAAGAATTTATTCCTGAAACGAAAGAAGTAATTAGTGAGGAGACAGCCTATACAATGGTTAATTTAATGGAGGGAGTCACTTCATATAACTACAATAAGGCGAAAGGGAAAAAGACTGCAGGTACGGGTATTCGTTTACGATTCCAGAGCCACGAATATGGTGGATTTACGGGACCTATTGCGGGTAAGACAGGTACAACACAAAATAATTCAGACGGATGGTTTATAGGGATGATGCCAAATTTAGTAACAGGAGTTTGGGTAGGAGCAGACGATAGAAGTGTAAGGTTTTCAAGAACCGCAGACGGACAAGGTGCAAATTCTGCTCTTCCAATTTGGGGATATTACATGAATAAAGTAATTTCAGACTCTACATTAAAGATAAAAAATGTGGCCTTTGAAAAGCCCGAGCGTCAACTCAGAATAGAGTTAGACTGTGACAAAGTCCAAGAAAACAATAATTTTAACGACAACGAAGAACCTAATTTTGGAGGATAATGAAAAAGGTAGTTGCAAATGCTGAAGAAGCGATAAAAGGAATTGAAAGTGGAATGACCTTAATGCTAGGTGGATTTGGACTTTGTGGAATTCCAGAAAAGTGTATCGATGCTTTATCAAAAAGTAAAATCACTAATCTAACATGCATCTCAAACAATGCTGGGGTAGATGATTTTGGTTTAGGTTTCTTATTGAAAAATAAGCAAATCAAAAAAATGATTTCTTCCTATGTGGGAGAAAATGATGAATTTGAGCGCCAAATGTTAAGTGGAGAGTTAGAAGTGGAATTAACCCCACAAGGAACTTTAGCGGAAAAATGTAGAGCAGGCGGTGCAGGAATTCCTGCGTTTTATACACCAGCAGGGTATGGAACAGAAGTAGCAGAAGGTAAAGAAACCAGAGAATACAACGGTAAAATGTATATACTAGAAGAAAGTTTAACGGCTGACTTCGCTATTGTTAAAGCTTGGAAAGGCGACACCAAAGGGAATTTAGTATTCAAGGGGACCGCTAGAAACTTTAATCCAGTAATGGCAACAGCTGGTAAGATTACTATTGCTGAAGTAGAACATTTAGTAGAACCAGGCGAATTGCATCCGAATGAAATTCATACTCCAGGTATTTTTGTACATCGAATTTTCGAAGGAAAAGATTACGAAAAAAGAATTGAACAACGAACTATATCTAAATAGGCAATATTGCCTATTTAGATATAGTCAATGAACCAATGATTTAATTTAACAATGTAACAATGAAGAATTGCTTCGTAATTTTTATAATGAATTAATACAAAGTAAATGCAAAAAGAGAATATTATAGTCACAAAAACGATAAGTTTTGCTCTAGCCATTATCTCTTATGCTGAATTACTTGAAGAAAAGAAAAAATATATTATCGCAAGACAACTTTTAAAGTCTGGTACCTCAATAGGTGCAAATATGCATGAAGCACAGAATAGTGAAAGTAAGGCGGACTTTATACACAAAGTAAAACTTGCTGCAAAAGAAGTAGAAGAAACAAAGTATTGGTTGACTCTCTGTAAAAAATCAGAAAGTTATCCTTTTGAATAAAGTTTAGAAATCCAAATAAATGAAATTGGTTTGATTATTTATAAAATATTATCGAGCTCAAAAAAAGCTTCTAAGATATTGTAACATTTGAGAATTGTTACATTGTTAAATTAGTCAATTGATAAATTAAGATTATGTTAGATAAAAACGGAATAGCGAAACGAATTGCACAAGAATTACAGGACGGTTTTTACGTGAATCTTGGAATTGGGATTCCTACACTTGTTGCAAATTATATCCCTGAAGGAATTGATGTTACCCTTCAATCAGAAAATGGATTACTAGGTATGGGCCCGTTTCCTACAGAAGAAAACGTAGATGCTGATTTAATAAATGCAGGGAAACAAACCATTACAACACTTCCTGGCTCCGTATTTTTTGATTCAGCTATGAGTTTTGCTATGATTCGCGGAGGAAAGGTTCAATTGACCGTTTTAGGTGCTATGGAAGTATCAGAAACAGGAGACATTGCTAACTGGAAAATACCGGGTAAAATGGTAAAAGGAATGGGTGGGGCTATGGATTTAGTAGCATCAGCTGACAATATAATTGTTGCCATGATGCACGCCAATAAAGCAGGTGAATCCAAGCTATTAAAAAAATGTAGCCTACCACTAACAGGTGTGGGTTGTGTTAAAAAAATAGTAAGTAACCTAGCCGTAATTGATGTAACAGAAAGAGGTTTTGAACTCAAAGAAAGGGCTCCAGGTGTTACTGTGGAAGAAATTATCTCACTTACAGAAGGAACTTTAATTGTGGAAGGTGATATTCCTGAGATGAAAATATAGTGGAGTAAAAAGTATAATCTCATTTCCCATTCCTGATTGTCCATGAAAAGTAAAATCAACTTTCTTAGTTCAAAATCAATTGCAATAGTTATTTCAATAGTTATTGTAATTGTACATTTTATACTTCGAAAATATAATTATCAGAACTTCCATAATGTATTGGGATGGGATGTATTAGCTTATTATTTATACTTACCCTTTACATTTATTCATGGCGACCCAGGAATGACTGACCAAAACATTATCAAGTACATTTTCGATAATTATCAACCGTCAGGAACTTTCTATCAAGCATATCCAATTGGAAATGGAAATTGGTCTCCAATGTACACCCTTGGATACGCTATCCTATACTTCCCATTCTTTATAGTTGGGCATATTTGGGCATTGTTTTCTTCTTATCCAGCTGATGGGTTTTCTTATCCATATCAGTTTTCAATTGCAAATGGGGTGCTCACCTACATCATTGGTGGAGTTTTTGCTATCCGAAAATCGTTAACCCACTTCTTTTCAGATAAAATAACCAGTATAGTATTAGTATGCATGCTCTTAGGCACCACATTCTTCCATGAAGCAGTGATTGATGAAGTCGGTCCTCATGCTATGATGTTTGCAGGATTTGCTACAGCGCTACTTTTAACGATTAAATGGCACAAAAATCCACAATCAAAAACTGCATTTTTATTAGGTTTAGTAATAGGACTGTGCATCCTAGCTAGAGGAAGTGGTATTTTCGTAGTGTTTGTTCCATTGTTATGGAATATACATAATAAAGCTTCTCTTATAGAAAAACTAGAGTTAGTTTGGGAAAAGAGGAAGCATCTACTTTTTCTTATGATTGGTCTATTTGTTTTCCCAATGATTCAAATTGTATATTGGAAGCTAATTACCGGAGACTTTATTTTTAATACTTATAAAGTAACTCCTGGATTTGATTGGCTCCAACCCCATTTCCAGAAAGTATTTTTTAGTTACAAAAAGGGTTGGTTATTATATACTCCAATTATTTCATTTGCATTATTGGGCCTATACTCAATGATAAAACAAAACAAACAAATTAGTTTTGCTGTAATCACTTTTGTTTTAATTAATATTTATGTGATTTCGAGCTGGGGAACATGGTGGCAGGGAGGAAGTTTTGGATCCCGATACTTTGTTGAATCTTATGCTATTCTTGCTATTCCATTTGGATATTTTACGCAGGCCATTCTTCATAAACGAATATTGAAGTATACTTTCATTTTGTTAGCATCCTTCTTTGTTTTCCTAAATCTTTTTCAAACTTGGCAATTCAACAACTTCCTGTTTGATGGATATTCAATGACAAAAGAATATTATTGGAGAATATTTTTAAAGACAGAGGTCACTGATGAAGATAGAAAGTATAGAGAAATCATCAGAGATTTTGCACCAGTGGATGTTTTTAATAATAAAGAAGATTATAATAAACGTACTGCTGCATTTTTAAATTTTGAGGATGTGAATTTTATCGATTTTAACAGAGATTATATTGACAGTACAGTTTCAGTAAGTGGTAATAATAGCTTTAAAATTACTCCTGAAGCTATTTATGGCCCTACCTATAAAATCCCATATCATCACCTTACCCAGAATGAGCATGCATACATGACGGTAAGTTTTGATTACTATGCACAACATGACATCGCCGAAAGCTCTGCATTCTTAATTGTCGAAATGGACCACAACAATGGTCAATATGTAGAGAAAAGAAGAGCTTGGAACCTTAGAGACTTTGAACACAAAACTGGTGAATGGAACACCATTTCTGTTGATTATTTAACACCATACCCTCTATCAATGACAAATGACGTATTCAAAATATACGTATATATAGATGGTGATAAAGCCATTAATATTGACAACTTTAAAGTCGATGTTTACGAACGTAAATGGTGACTAATCATTAGTTAATTTATAGATTTTTATCCCTTTGTGAGTAAATACCAAGTTTCTTCTATACGGATCAATTATTGGGTTTGTATAAAAATTAGTATCCACAATAACCATATATTTTGCGCCTAGCTTAATTTTAGAATTTAATACATTCTCCTGATCAACAGCATTAATGGCAGACCATCCTTTTCTTTTTAAAGCATTTAACACCACATTAGGACTAGAATCGTCAGGAGCTACAATAAGGTCATCTTCCATGATTCCATGTTCCATTAGTTGACTCTCCATTTGATATAGATTAGTAAGCCATTCTGTATCAGGACTAAATCGCGAATTAACATTCTTTGAGGTGTGAATCACACTCAATACCAAAAAGACTGCAAGAGTTCCTGAAAACAATGTTGTTGTTACGATATTCCTTTCTATCAACCAACTATACTTTTTTATAAACATTACTATGGTTAAGGGAATAATTATCATTAAAGCAATGGCATAGTAATCGTGATACATAAATTGAATGTAAAACAGCAGAAAAAAACTAGCTATACCGATCAAGTTGAGTAAGTAAAAATTATAATAGAGGGAGCTGATTTTCTGATGATAAACCGGAACTATAACTAATCCCATTAATACTAATATGAAATATCGACCATATTGATATAGATAAGTATCTTTCCATACCATTAATGCTTGTTTTACTTCATGAATTAGTTCTGTAGAAGCACTCCAAATAGGTGCAGTCCTTAAGAAAAAGTAATCAGTTTCGTTCTCAAGGTTATACCAGCTAGCATATTGATACCAAACAAATAAGATAGCAAAGACGAAAAAGAATCCTACGATGCCTTCTAGTTTTAATAAATAATTCCTTTCCTTTTTATAAAAGGAGAGCACGTTTGATATCATTAGTGTACCTAATAATGCTAAAGTCGGAATGATGGTAGTAATTTTAAGTAGCCCTGCCATTGCAATGAAAACAATTGACCAGACTACATTCTTAATAGACTTTCGCTGTGAATATTGATAAATAAAGTATAAACCGATAAATGAAATAGACAACGCAATAGAATCGGAAATAAAACTAATACTATAAACTACAAAAACTGGAGACGTAAACAGAAATGCAGAGGCAAAAGCACCGTAGAGACTACTCTTCAGTATCTTGGAAGAAAGTCTATACAAAAAAAATAATCCGATATAGGTAGTCAACAACCATATAATGCGGTATACTGAATAATCGAACCCAAAAATATGATAGCAAACCGCAACAAAATAATACATTATGGGGAACTCACCGGCGGCCTTACCGCGATTCTCCAATTGGTTATTCATTTGTGGCTCTAACAAAGAATTTCCATCCGAATAGTAGTTATAAGCCAATGAAGCCCCGTCTGCTTGCCTCCAAACATGAATCCCTTCAGGCGGTCGATCTATGATTGAAAAATATCCATAAAAAAAAGACGCAGCTATTAAAAAAGCCACAAATAAGATATCAGGTAGAAATTTTCGTAAATGCATTCATTTTAACTTAGGAGTTCAATCACTATTACTCCAACACAATATAAAACTTATCAAATCAAATTTTCATTTATTCAAATATATAGAATAGCTTTAGTATGACTTCAAATTATAATATTATTACAAACAGAATGTTTGATTATCTTAGCCAACCGGATTAATGAAAATCTTGCTAGGCATGACTTTGAATCCGTATTTCGCATAGAATCGAAGGAGTTAAAAAGTAAATAATTAGGTATCGTAAATGGTTTTTAGTAGCATTTTTTTTCTCACATACTTCTTGCCGACCTTTCTACTTGTTTACCATTTTACTCCAAGAGAATCTAAAAATTTAGTTGCATTATTAGCTAGTATTCTCTTTTATGCTTGGGGTGCACCAGAATTTTTGGGAATTGCATTGGGCTCCATACTAATTGATTTTTACATTGTAAAAGCCATATATCGCGGTTCTTCTAAAATTAAAAAACAACTGCTCTGGCTCTCTATCATAATAAACGTTGGGTTATTATTATATTACAAATACTTTAATTTCTTCATTGAAACCACCAATCAAATACTGACTAATTTCGGAATAGAAAGTATTGGTTGGACTTCTATTGTTCTACCAATAGGAATTAGTTTTTATACTTTTCAAAAATTAAGTTATACAATTGATGTTTATAGACAAGTTAGATCTCCGCTAAAAAAACTGATAGATTACGCATTATACATCCTGCTATTTCCACAGTTAATTGCAGGACCTATTGTTAGGTTTCAAGAAATTGCTAGTCAGTTTACAGACAGAGACATCAATAATTACACTGATAAGCTATATGGATTTTATCGATTTTCTATAGGACTAGGAAAGAAAGTTTTAATTGCCAATGTACTTGGCGAACAAGCAGACCAAATTTTCGACCTCGAGCCTGTAAACTTAAATTCTTCTCTAGCGTGGATTGGAATTCTTTGTTATACTTTTCAAATCTATTTTGATTTTTCAGGATATTCAGATATGGCGATTGGGTTAGGTAGGCTGATGGGGTTTCATTTCCCAGAAAACTTCAATAGCCCTTATATATCTCAAAGTATTAGTGAGTTTTGGAGAAGGTGGCACATCACTTTGAGTTCATGGATGCGTGATTATTTATACATTCCGTTGGGTGGAAATCAAGTAAAGTCAAAGCTCAGACTATTTCTTAATCTATGGATTGTTTTTTTAATTTCAGGGCTTTGGCATGGAGCTGCATGGACCTTTATACTTTGGGGAGCCTTTCATGGTCTATTTTTAATTGCAGATCGACTATTTTTGAATCAACTAACCCAATATATTGGTAAAGCAGGAAGAGTTTTTTTAACTTTCATCATTGTAATGACAGGTTGGGTATTGTTTAGAGCCGATACACTTAGTCAAGCTATTGATTTTGCTAAAACAATGTACAGCTTTAATTTTGCACCCATTCCTAACTTTGCTAGTTTAGAGCTATTGATAACACTTTTCATTGGAATTACTTTAAGCTTTTTATTAATTGTTCCTTCTCTAAACAGTTTCTATTCCAAATTCAGTAATGGCACATCAACGATAAATAGCTTGTCCAAATTTTTTATCAGTTGTATCCTTTTTGCCTTTAGCATCGCAGCTATTTCAGGTTCTGATTTTAATCCTTTTATTTATTTCCGTTTCTAATGTGGCTTAAAAAGAACATACAAAAATTGCTCTACTTCCTGCTATTGGGGCTACTTTTCATGCCATTTATTCAAGAACGACTGAAGCTTATACCAGTAACTCCGTTAAGTGGATACTTTGTAAAAACAGAAAAAATAGAACTCTCTGTATCGAACTTTATGGATGGAACTTTTCAGGAGAATTTGGAAACTCGAAGAAAAGAGAATGTAGGATTTCATGACTTCTTAATTCGATTGAATAATCAACGGAAGTATTCTCTTTTTAATGAAGTAAATACAAACGACATAATAAAAGGGAAAGAAGGCATGTGGTTTGGATTTAGCTATATAGCTACCTATTTTGGTAATGATTACATAGGGCATTCAAAACTAATGGATTTTAGCCATAAAATTAAATTCATCCAAGATTCTTTGAGTAAAAGAAGGAAGCTTTTTTTCCCATTGATCATCCCAGGTAAAACGGCGGTTTACCCAGAGTTAATTCCTGATAGATTTTATGCTGAAAACAAAAAAAAAACTACCAACTACCAGACGCTAATACAGTTATTAGATAGCACTAAAACAACCTATCTGGATCTTAAAAAGTTTATTCTCATGAATAAGCCACTTTTCAAGTATCCGATTTTCCCAAAAAACGGAGTCCATTGGACTGGAAATACTGTTGCAATCGTTACCGACACTTTATTAAGTTTTCTGTCTACTAACACAGGTAGAAACTTAATAGATATGAAGCTATCTGATGGTGAAGTCACTTCTGACAATTACAGATTTACCGATTATGACATTGGAGAATCCATGAATATATTTACTCATATCTCAGGCGATTCACTACATTACCCAATTGTAGAATATGTTTGCAACAATTGCGAAAAGCCAAGAGTTTTAGGGGTTGGTGATAGTTTTTTGCAGAGTTTTAGGGGATTCTACCACACTTATGACTCTGCTTTTCATCCTAAATCATATTTGTGGTATTACAACAAAACAGTAGATTGGCCGGAAAAATTTAATGGAAAAAAAGTGCTGATTGAATACTTGGACTTAGAGGAAGAAATTGAAAAATCTGATATCATTATACTTGAATTCACTGATGAAAACATCCGCCAATCAGGCTTCGGCTTTGTAGACCAGTTGTATGACCTATTAAAAAACGGTAAAAAGAACTATTCTATTAAAGAGTTAAAAAAATTTGAAAAATATAAGACAGATAGCACTGTACAGCATGCTAAATCAATTATTCCACTGACGGAATATTCTCTAGAAAAACAAATACAATTGATTGCCATTTCAAAGTATAATAAATCCAAAGTTTTAAATTTTGAGGAAGAAGTACAAAAAATGATGGTAGATATCAGAAATAACACGGAATGGCTTGAACTAGTGAAACAACAAGCCATCGAGAGAAATATTTCTCTCGAAGAAAATATATACTTGAATGCAAAATGGATGGTTGAAAATGAAAACTAGAGACTATAATTCTTCCTCTATTTTTATTCTACTTTTGTCTTTATCTTTGTTTCATGACCAAAAAGCTTTCTATTCTTATTCCTGCATATAATGAGGAACGAACGATTCACTTAATTCTCAACAAAATTAAAACTGTTGAGCTTTCAGGAGGATTTAGCAAAGAGATTATAATTGTGAACGACTGTTCATCTGATAATACCGTACAAGTTTTAGAAGATTACATTGCCAAAAATCCAGAAATGGGTATAACGCTTTACAGCCAACCTAAAAATATGGGGAAAGGTGCTGCTATTCATGAAGCGATAAAAAGAGCAACTGGAGATTACCTTATTGTGCAAGATGCAGATTTAGAATACGATCCAAGGGAGTATAATATACTACTCAAACCTGTAATAGAAGGAAATGCAGATGTTGTTTATGGTTCAAGATTTATGGGAGGCAATCCACACAGAATTTTATTCTTCTGGCATTCTATTGGAAATAAAATATTGACCCAGCTTTCCAATATGTTCACCAACCTTAATTTGACAGACATGGAAACATGCTACAAATTAATCGATACAAAGATTGCCCAATCACTTCAACTCAAAGAGAAACGTTTTGGTTTTGAACCTGAATTAACAGCCAAATTAGCGCGCATTCCAAAAATAAGAATCTATGAAGTAGGCATATCTTATTATGGTAGAACATATGAGGAAGGAAAGAAAATTGGATGGAAAGATGGCTTTAGAGCTATCTATTGCATCTTAAGATACTCATTTTAAATCTAAAAATGAAAACCCTGCTAATTATTCCCTGCTACAACGAAGAGAATCGGCTTCCAATCGATGAACTGGTTCACTTTATTGAGAGAGAAAATGAAGGTTTGTCTTTCCTTTTTGTGAATGACGGTAGCACTGATAATACCATTAATATATTAAACAAATTAGCAGATACGTTTTCTTTCGTTAAGGTACTAGACCTTCAACAAAATGTTGGAAAAGCAGAAGCCATCCGTACAGCAATGCTAAAATATACTTCAGATGAATACGATTACATCGGTTATTTTGATGCCGATTTAGCAACTCCACTAGCCGAAGTCAATCAATTTATCGCAAAGGCAGAAAAGTTTGATCCAATCATTTTAATGGGTTCTCGTGTAAAACTATTGGGAATCACAGATATTAAAAGAAAGTGGTACCGTCATTATTTCGGTCGAGTATTTGCCACTATTGCTAGTAGCATGCTTAAGATTCCAGTGTATGACACCCAATGTGGTGCAAAGATGATTAAATCGTCAGTTATCAAAGTGTTGTTTAAGGATTCATTTATTAGTTCTTGGCTTTTTGATGTTGAACTATTGTTTCGATTAAAAAAACTTCCTGATTATAATACTAATCCTACCCCTATTATTGAACTTCCATTATCAAAATGGGAAGAGAAAGGTGATTCTAAAATTCCGATATCTTATTTATTTAAGGTTCCTTTTGAATTGGTGAGTATCTACTTAAGGTACTATTAATCAATGAAAATTTAATTTATTTAAAAGAAATCTTACGCAATCAAAATTAAGCTATCTAGACTTAATTATTCCTATATTATTGTTCGTGGTAGGAATGTATGTTTTACCATTAAGAATTGTAGGATTAAATATTGAATTTATTCCCGGAGATTTAGGTGATGCGCGCTTTAATAATATCGTATTAGAGCATGGCTACCTCTTTTTAATAAATAAAGTAGATTGGTTTTGGAATGCACATTATATGTATCCGTCAAAACTGATAATTGCACAATCAGACAATTTGTTGGGCACTTTGCCCATTTATGCAGCCTCCCGTTTTATTGGTTTTGATAGATATACAGCCTTTCAACTTTGGTTTATTGTACTTCATGCCTTAAACTATATTTTTTGCTTCTGGGTTGTCAACATATTGTTTAAGAATAGCATAATTGCAGCTATAGGGGCATACGTTTTTGCTTTTGGAATATTCAATATAGGTCAAATCTATCATGCACAGATTTTTCCCCGATTTATGCTCCCATTAATTTTTTACTGGACCATTAAATTTTTAAAGGAACAAGAATCCATGCATTTTAGCTTTCTTCTTTTTGCTGTAGTTTATCAGTTTTACTGCGGTATATATTTAGGATTTTTGGGTTTGTATTCTATTCTTTTTCTAGTTATTGGGTATTTTTTTGTCTACCGAAACTTCAGTCTATTCAAAAAAATGCCAATTAGAAAGGATTCTATAATTTATATCAGCTCCATAGCTGTCTCCTTAGCTTCGCTATGCACATTATTTAACCGCACTTCATTATTTCAAAAGAAACAGGAATGAGGCCTTTTGAGAACGTAATTGATAGTATTCCGCATCTAACGTCATATATATTTAGTACACCCGCATCTTTCATTTGGGGAGATTATCTCTTTCAACCTTTTGTTGACTCTACTAACCTATGGTGGACACATCTCTTATTTCCTAGGTTTTTCCTATTCTATTCTTCTTGTTGTCTATTCTACTGCTGATACAGTCTATAATAAAGAATAAATCAGCTAAAGAATTATCATTCTTAATATTGAGTACCTTTTTGTCACTCCTATTTTGCATAAATATTGAAGGGTTTACGCTATATGAACTAATATATGAAATTCCCGGATTTTCTTCAATGCGAGCTCTTAACAGAATAATAAATTCACAGATTATATTCTTCATTTTGACGCTCTCTTTTGTGCTTAATTATATCTATAAACATACGAAGTGGGGTAATGCAGTTTTATTAGCTACAGTTCCATTATTCGTACTAGATAATTATTACATTCTGAGCAATGACGTTGTTCGATACAGAAGGTCAGTTAGTATTGAAGACGTAGAAGGGATTAATTCAACAATCTGATACAATTAATTTTAAAGCAGTTGCCTATAATTTCAAAGATAAATCCTCTCACAGTACCATAATCACAAAGCACATAAGTGTGATTATTGCTTGCCAAGACCTAGGCATACAACGTATAAATGGATACTCAGGTTCTTACCCAGACAACTATATGTCATTTTTTGACTTAACCAATGAAATTACTTTAAATAATTGGTTAGATCAGACAAATACTCTACGTTCAAACGTACTCCTAATTAATGAGTAACCACTATTAATCCCTATCTCCTTGAAGTGCTTTCTTGTAATTGGGATGATCTAAATACTTGACATAATCTTCTGAAACATGCCTTTTCAAGAAAATATGTTTGTAGGCTTGAAAGGTCATAGAATCATAATGCAAAATAGTATGCTTATACTGATTAAATTGAAAAAAATTTAATCCAATCAATGAGGCAGTAATAACAGTAAACACAATCTTTTTCCATTTCAAATTATTGGTTACATCGCTTACAAAAGCGGCTAAAGGTATTGACAACAGAGGATAAATATCAATTAAACTTCGCATTCCATAGGAGCCTCCATACCACCAGCACCACCATGAAAATACGATGTAAAAGTGAACCAGAATAAAGGGAATCAATGAAAGTCGATATTTTCTGACTACCTCATTTTTGTAAAAAAGTCCTATTAATGAAAAAGCCATCAATGGAGAATAAATCAACCATCCATTTCTAAAACTAAATAGACCAGAAAAAATTCTGGAATCTGTAAAGAAAAAGCCCTCTTCTGAATAAGAATAATAAACCCAATCACCGGTACTGTATTTCCAATATAATAGTTGAGGAAAAATAACCAAGCAACCACCCAAGATCCCAATTAACAACTGTTTATAATTCGTTACGAACAACTGAATTCTACGAGTTAAACTGTCCTTGTTATAGACTCCTAGAAAAAGGAAAAATAATACTACCGTAATGTTTACTGGTCTAATCAAAACTATTAAACCGCTAATAGCACCTAGCATAAATAAGTGTTTAGTTTTTTTCGTTTTTTCCCAAAGTATCCCTAAATGTAAGAATGCAGCAATGGAGAAAAAACTGAATACATGACTCATCCCGGGCTCTTTAATTACATAATTTACAATATTAGTTCCTAATGCTATTATTAGAATAGTAACTGCAGTAACGAGCTCTGAAAAATGAGAAAGTAGGCTCTTTCTTATTAAAATCAATCCTAAAGTATAAAAGAGCAAGGAGGTTAATACAATAGATAATCTATAAGGTAAGGTATAACCATTATTATCATACCCTAAAGGAGTAGACAAATGATGAGCAACCAAAAATAAGGGACAATAAAAATAAGCCACACCCATGGTCATTTTAAAAGTCCTTTCCTCCTCTATATTTGTCTTAAACCAAATCTTATTTTGAATATTTGAATCTAGCTCATCCCAGAATTGCAATGAGAGATCCTGATAAATAAAAGTAGAAGGTAAATAACCGTAATAACTAAGCACGTCACTTTCGATCACTTTATGCTCTCCCCTCCAATATTTATTCGAAAACACAAAGCAGGAGATGATTGTAACACAGATGAGAATACTCAGATTACTAAATGATAACTTAATCATTAGTTTTTACTTGATTGTATGTCATAATTTAGAAAACCCAAAAGTAATTGGAAACCTAAAATAACTGGTAATGCGGACAACATAATGGTACCTGCAGAAGCCTCGACTCCAGTATTAACACTGTTTAACCAATTGATTGAGCCAAAAATAACTCCAAACATAAAAAGTAAGGCCCCCATAAATAATTGAAGGCTTCCTGCATTAAAATCTCGAAGAAAGTAATTATAACCAATTCGTTTTATGAAACGTACACAATACTTTGGCGGAAATTCAAACAGTATTTTACCAATTCTAAGGTTACTTTCTTCATCAGCATATAAAGCTTGCATTGAGAAATCTTCAACTCTAGCTCTGACCAAACTGAGTCGGAACAACATATCGCTTTCAAAAAAATATCGATTATCGATTTTATCTAATTCTAATTTGTGCAGTGTATCCTTATGAATAGCAGTAAATCCATTCGTAGGATCCATTATATGCCAATATCCGTTTACAAATTTGTTCAGAAAGGATAATACACTATTTCCAAATAAACGCATTGTAGGCATTCCTTTTAAACTTCTCAAATTATTAAACCGATTGCCTTTCGAATAGTCAGTTTGATTCAATAAAATTGAATTTACTAACCCTTTAATCAGGCTTGGATCCATCTGACCATCTCCATCAAGTTTTACTATTACCTCTGCCTGATCATCCTTTAAAAATTGCTTATACCCCTCTTTGACAGCACCGCCTACACCCAGGTTTTTTTCGTTAAAAATTACCTTTAATCGATTTCCATCATAGGATTGTTGAAGAAATTCACCGCAAGATTCAGGGCATTTATCATCAACTACATAAATTTGAGAAACAATCTCTGGTATTGAGTTTACGACTTCTAAAATTTGATTTTTGACTTTATAAGCTGGTATAACAACTGCTATTCTCATTTATGAATTGATGTCTATTTAGAACCTTATTGTGTATTTTTTTTCATTTAAGAATTGAAAAAACAATAATAACATGAAGAGAGGTACTAAAAAAATAATTCTTCCTTGATACCTTGGAATTACATTGGATAATGTCGCACAAAAAGCAGCATTAAACAAAAGGGAAGTTCCAATTGCAATCATCAACAAGAGACTATCCTTTTTTAACTTTCTTTTTCTAATTATTAATACGGTTATTATAATTGAAAGGTACAAAAACAATACTTCTAAAATTACTTTAAAATAAAACGAAACTCGTCCTTCTACTTTTTGAGTAGAATGGTCAAAAGCATATAAATCATCAGGAAAATAGAACTCTACAATACTTCTTAAATCCACATAATCTAATGGGGACTGCTCTATAGTGATTAATTGCTTCAATGTACCAGTAATTGCCAACGCAATAAAGTCTATACGTAGCTCGTCATCAGATAAAATGTCGGAAATTAAATCTCCGTATTCAGCTTCTTTTTCAATCCAGCAATTCGTCCAATCACCCCTATCCAAGCATCCTCCTTTATATATTGGACTCTCGGGGTCGTATAAATAGAATCCAGCAGCAGGCCATTGATTCAGTCTATCCTTATATTCACATAAAGACTTATAGGATGGAGAAAAGCTGGCACTTTCACAATTTTTATTTAAAAATTTACTGGCTAAACCACTCTCTATGTATCTTGTAGCTAGAATGATATTATTAGTTCTTGAAATTATAAAACCTGCCCCAAATGAATAGTTAATCAAACCTATTGTTAACAAGCTCCCTCCAAAAAGTGAAGCTATAAATATAAATCGTTTGAAATGATGCATCAGTTGCTTTTTTACTAGAAAATAGATCCCTAAAGCAATTAATTGTGCAAAAACCAGAGGAATATGTGATAAATGGGTGATTATTGAAACCAAAAAAATAATAGAAATGAAACCGATATGGATACTTTCTTTTTTATCCAATACAACCAAAAGAAATAAAGAAAGAATAGATATGACGGTGAAAATATCAGCTATAACCAAGCTAGTGTAATAGCCTACCCCAGAAAATATGCTCATAATAACTCCTATTATAAACAACACTAAAAAAGGTCTATGGGGCTGCACCAACTTTTTAATAAGCAAAAAAACTAAATAATTATAAATGATTGATTGTGCAATTATTACCAACCAAGTGCTATAAGAAAGACTAAGGTGTCGAACCAACAAACCATAAATTATTGGACGGTCAATTGGGACCGTCCCTGTATGTCCTGAAACCAAATAGGTGCCGGAGTCAGGAAAAAGTAAGGGATAACCGTTACTAAATGCCGGTGCAATTGTGACTAAAACTGACCCAACAAATAAAATAATATTTAGGATAGTCCATTTATTCAGATTAATAATCCCGTTCTCCATTTTTTGCAGCTTCATTGTCAATTTCAATTAAATCTTCCCAATATGTATCATAACTTTTGGTTTTCAAAAAATTACCCCAATAAGTCTTCTTGGTTGTTGCACAGTAATGTAACAAACCATTTCTATACTGATAAGCTTGAAAAAGATTAAGGTATATAAAGAAAGTTGTAATAACTAATATTCCGATAGTTAACCATCTACTTTTCTGTATCACATACCCAATAAAAGCGGCAATGGGAAAAGC